>Ga0307981_1002915_pt1 | contig 13367 bp, 9 predicted proteins | sample OrgLakmetagen987_FD_201849 | JGI IMG/M metagenome (GOLD analysis project Ga0307981, IMG submission 201849) | Saline water microbial communities from Organic Lake, Antarctica - #987 | ecosystem: Environmental > Aquatic > Non-marine Saline and Alkaline > Saline | place: Antarctica: Organic Lake... | reverse complement strand
TTAATCCCTTCGTAAGAACAGTTTGATTGACTTTTCTTATAGATAGACTATCGAGAGTCCTGACACACTACAGCTGAGAATTGAAGGTTCGAGGCGTGATCAGATTCTCCTAGAATCAACACCGAGTCGTCGGCCCATGATGGTGCAAGACGGTCGAACGATCTTCGAGAAGGATCTTTTCGTTGTGAGTCTTGCGTGCGTGCTGGAAGCTCGTGACTTAAAAACAAAACAAATCGCCTGCTTCCTTCGCCACCACCCATTCAAAGTTTCGTGCCACCATGGCTTCCACTTTTCGACGGCGAGCAGCTGGTCCGGCAGCAACCGGCACAAGCTCCGCATTGTTGTTAGGGTTACCAGGAACTAAGCCATGGACGGGTGGGATTACTCTTACGTCCACGGGACTACGAGACTGGGATAACCTGTTGGGTGGTGGACAACCACCCGGTACGTGCATATGGTTGGAAGAAGATCGATGGACGCGGGGTCTCGCCTCGTGCTTGATCAAGTGCTGGTGTGCTGAAGTAAGTAACGTGCCCAGAAATAGATGCATGTAATTGACAAGGGAATAGGTCTAACGCTAGCTATCTCTCCTCCTCTCTCAACCCACAGGGACTATCACAGAACCAACTCTTGCTCATTCCGACGGATCAGGACGAGGGCAACACTGCCAACCCCGCTGAGACTTCCTGGGACAACCAGGAAGACAGTTCACTCCTTCATCATGTATCAAGTTCAGAAATCAAGGAGCTGTTACAGTCCTTACCACGGAACTTGCACCGAGACAAGGAAGCCAAGTCAGCCTCTGTTGCAGCAGCTGCATCCGATGCGACTGCTGGGTTGGAAACGCTGGAAGAAGGGGAAGACGAGGGCGAAGAAGAGCAGACAGATGAGGGACTTACAATTGCTTGGCAGTATCGTAAGGACGTCCAGCGGGAACGGTTGGGGCAAGTGGACGCTGTATCGACTGCTTCTGAAAAGTCATCCGGGTCTGATGTCTTTTGCCACTCGTACGATCTACAGGGACGGCTACACTCTCAAATGGACACCGAGCAAGCTGCAAGTATCGTACCGATGCAGGGCTGTCAAGACTCTGACTCTGGTCATGGTCGAAAGTGCGGCATTCTCTATTATCGTCGACTGCTGGTGCAGCTGAAAGACTTGCTATCCAAGAATCCTCGCCGAGTCGTTCGACTCCTCCTTTACCATCCCAACTTGACAGTGATGAATGTGGCGCTGCCCCTCTTGCTCACCCACATTCGTACACACCTACTCCCGGTTGTCCTTTTAGTCACGGTGCAGCCCTGGACCTCTTCTGCCTCTCCAACTACAATGCGACTGTTGCAGAGGGCTTGCGATGTGGTTCTCGAGACGGAAGGGTTTGCCTCGCGTCGCGACTATCCACCCCCACCCGAATTTCGCAGCTTGCACGGTCTTCTCAAGATTCGCAAAATGTCAACCGTAACTGCGGCCACTGCACACGGCGGCGGCCACTTTTGCGATTTAACCGTCACCAAGCGTCCTGCCGCTAATTTGTACGGACTCAAGCGGGATCGGCGCAAACTTCACATTCAACTGTTGCACATTCCACCTGAGGATTACGCTGAAGGCGGTGGAAGCGTTGGGGGTGGCGGTGTTCGTTCTGGAGCAGGACGACCCGCTAAAAAGGAAACATCGGCGTCGGGATGCGGCACGGGAAGTGGTGCGTCGCCTCTGGACTTTTGAAAAGGTATGTGTCGCTCGTCCTCCACCTTTTGCATTGAATCGAAGATCATAGGCGTTACCCGGGGCTGTACGACGGCGCTTGTCGGCCAGCAGACGTGACAAAATGTCATCGAGCTGGTCGTCATTGTCATCCCAGTGAGTCCTTGTGCTGGTGAATCAAAATGTTCGCCGCACGTAGGGCGACAAGGTCTTCGAAGATCAAACAAGCAAGCGTTTAACCCAGCGTTGTTCTTAATCAGTGAACTCACCCTGGACCTGTCTGTCTGCACATTTCGCATCCCCACTTGCAGATTCAAGTGAGCGACGTCAATTCCGGAAGTGTAATTCGTGCGTCTAGAGATGTTCGAAAAGGTACGTGATGCAGACTGTTGTGCTCTGCTTTAAACCGAAGTATCATAGGCGTTACCCGGGGCTGTACGACGACTTCTGACGGTCCGCAGCGGTGACAAAATGTCATTGAGCTGGTCGCCATGGTCGTCCCAGTGAGCCCTTGTGTCGGTGAATCAAATGTTCGCCGAACGTAGGGCGACAAGGTCTTCGAAGATCAAATAAGCAAGCGTTTAACCCAGCGTTGTTCTTAATCAGTGAACTCACCCTGGACCTGTCTGCCTGCTCATTATTCTACAGTATTACAGGTGCATCCCAAGTTCAAGAGCAATCTAGCTCAAGCTCCTTCATAACAAGTTGCTCTTTAAATTCCTTTTTATCTTATTATGTTATTCTTACTGGCGCGGCGTACTCTATTTGTGACGACTCCCTATCGCTACGTGCATGTACCTTTTACCGGTATTGGTTACTGTGATCTAAGGGGATCATAGACTAGACTTCGATTTAATTTGGATTTTGTCGTTGTCGCACTTTCCAAATGCTACGACACGAAAAACGTGAATGCCGGCAAATATATATAAACGACAACGTCACTTTTCTCCCTCCGACCTCCGACACATTCACCATGGCGAGACCCCCGTTGATCGGGATCTTGCTCCCGTTCTTACTAGTCGGAAATCTCAGCGCCTTTACAACTGCCACACAGAGTGTGAATGCACCTCGACTGCTTTCGAACCAACCCCTCAGTGATCAAGTTCAGAATGGAGCTGCTCCTCGTGGTGGTTCGCTACAGCTACGACGTCAATGGCGGCAGCGGGGTCCATCCTCTACGTTTCCAGCGCTCCGCTCGACAAAGGACGCCGCCGGCGATTCTAAAGAAGGAAGTGCTAGCGTCGTAGAAAAGTTTCGAACCTTTGCAGGTAAGAACTTCTTTCTGCTCGGCATGTTTGTCGCCGTCGGTTTTGCCCGGGTGTTCCCAGCGCTGGGCAAGAATGGCGGTGTACTTCGACCTGAGCTCTTCATTGGCAAGTTTGGAGTTACCATGATCTTTCTTCTATCGGGGCTTTCCTTGGAACTTTCGGAACTGAAGCAAGCCGCGTCCAGTTTCAAGCTGAATACCATGGTTCAGCTAGTGACCTTTGCTGCTTGGCCGTTTCTGGTAGGTCTTCCATTGACGCAGGCGTTTGCTACCTTTCTTCCAGGAGTATTTCCAAAACCGTTACTAGATGGACTTCTCATCTTGACGTGCCTGCCTACGACTGTGAACATGTGCATCATCTTGACGTCGGCGTCCGGTGGCAATGTTGCTTCCTCTCTATGGAATGCCGTTGTTAGTAATCTCGCTGGTATCTTCTTGACGCCAGCGCTCTTGTTTCGATTCTTTGGGGCCCAAATCCAGTTACCCTTTCTCGATATGGTGATTAAGCTTTGCGGCAAGGTACTGGTTCCGGTAGCAGTGGGGCAGGTGTTGCGACAGACCAAGGTAAAAGATGTATACCTAGCCAACGCGAAACGGTTCAAACGCTTGCAAGAACTGATTCTTCTTAGCATTGTATGGAATGCGTTTTGCAACACTTTCTCCCAAGGGCTCGGTCTGGAGCTCCGACACGGTCTGGGACTCTTGGCGTTGCTTCCGGCCTTGCAACTTCTGTCTATGGGTGTGCTTTTCAAGTTTTTCTCGCAGTCTTTTTGGAATCTTGATCGCGGAGAAGTGGTCGCCGCCATGTTTTGCGCATCGCAAAAGACATTAGCCTTTGGTTTACCACTGGTTGGTACCATCTTTGAAGGAAACCCCAATCTTGCAAGCTATTGTGCGCCAATCATGTTTATCCATCCACTTCAGTTGATTATTGGATCCATTCTGGTGCCGCAAATAAGAAAGTATACTGCTGCTGAAGATAGTAAAAGCATGTAGCTATTAATATGTAATTGTAGCATGCTACGACTGGCTTCGATGTTTTGGTTGGCTTAGTTTTAATTCCAGTCAGTTGACGAGGACGCCATGGGTGTTCCCTAGCTCGATCTCCTTAGCTTTCTTCTCCTTGTCCTACTTACTAGTCAAAATCCTTCTTAAGTTTATTCCGGGTGTTAGGTGAAGCTGGTGAGCAATAGGTACAGTAGCTACCAGGTAGAGCTACTACAGAAGCAGAAACAACATGATGAAGAGAGTTGCTAGCAAAATCCAATACCGCTTCCCATCACGCATTTTCAAATTTTTACTCCTTAATTCCGGGTTCCTGGGGCCTTGACCACTAATTGATGACCATCAACCAACTGGAACCAACGAAAACCTTCATATTTTCCGTATTTGTTCTTGTCCAGATCGTTTGCACCATGGCCAATAAGCGGAAGCACACCGAGACAAAACCTGACTCTGAGACAACGAAGAAGGATGACGGTCCAAAAGAGGCAGCGTGGAGCAAGAGTAAGAAGAAGCGAATGCGTCAACTGAAGGCTAAAGGTCAGCAGTCGAACCTTGATGCCACCGAGAAAAAGACGAAAAAGACTAAAGACACCAACAGCAAGAGAGAGGCTAAGGAGACCGTTGAGAAGCTTGGTAAAGATATGAAGGTGCCCACGCATAAGACTTCCGGATCTTCCCTGCAGGAATCTTTCAAGGCGAGGTTGACTGGATCTCGCTTTCGCATTCTCAATGAAGAACTCTATACGACGACTTCAAAAGAGGCGTATGATAACTTCTCGTCAAACCCGGAGCTGTATGACCAGTATCATCAAGGCTTTCGTCACCAGGTGGAACAGTGGCCTGTTAACCCTGTCAGTGCCATTATGAATCGCCTAAAGTCGCACATTGGCGACGGCAAGTCGGGAAAGGTTGTCGTTGCCGATTTCGGGTGCGGTGACGCCGAGCTTGCGAAGCAACTCTTGAAGGTTCAAAACAAAGGAAAGTGCCCTTTTAAAGTACATTCATTTGATCTTGTTGCCTCTTCCGACTTGGTTACGGCTTGTGATATGTCCAATGTTCCTCTCCAAAACGATTCTGTAAATGTTGGCATCTTCTGTTTAAGTCTTATGGGCACGAATCTGGCCGACTTTATCCGCGAAGCGCATCGCGTTTTGCGCAACGATGGACGAATTCACATTGCCGAAGTACGTTCCCGATTCGAAAGCAAAGATGGAAAGGGCGGCTTTCAAGACTTTGTTGCGATTCTGGATCAGCTCGGCTTTGAGTGTATCAAGACAGACAAGTCCAATAAGATGTTTGTGCTTTTTGAGCTTAAGAAGAGTGGTAAGGCGCCCAAGAAGGATCTCGAGTTTACTGCTAGGCCGTGCATCTACAAGAGAAGATAGGTTGTGCTAGTGTATTGTTATACATAAAGTATTAGCTGAGGATTGCATGTATTAATTTAAGTCCACATCTTGATAACGCCGTCCCAACCGCTCGTGAACATGACTGAAGGCTCCAGTGGATGCCAGACACAGCAAATAGCAGGACCGGCGGTATGAGCCCGGAACTTTTGCATGATTTTGTGCTTCTTCCAGTCCCAGAAAAAGATATTACCGTTGCCATCGCCACTCACCAAGTATTGACCGTCGGGACTGAAAGCCATTTCGCAAGCGTACCCCGATACCACGTGCCCCGAGTACTTTTTCTTTCGCTGCAACGCAAAGCGATTGTTGGCTTGAAAGACTACAATAGTATTGTCCAAGCTCTGACCACAAAAGTACTGCATGGACGGATGTAACGTCATGCTGGGCATGGAATGCATGGTTGGATCGGAAATGTACTTGATCGGAACACCTATGTCCCACTCCCAAACGAGAACCTTCTTGTCGTCACCGCTCGAGATCATTTTCGTGCCGTGATCCTCGACAAACAAAATGGCATTGACTGGAGCGAGATGATGGTTGTACTCTTGCGTAATCTCTGCAGTTGTCGCGTCGTAGGCAACAATTTTGTTGTCACTACAGCCAACCACAAAAATGTTGTCGTCTTTGGGGTAAAACTGGACCACGTACGGAACCTTTTTGTTGGTAAAGGTCTGCAAGACTTCACCAGATTCAGTGTTCCACAGACGCAGGTAGCGATCAAAGGAAGCCGACACAAACTTGCTGCCGTCGTGATTGAACTGGGCATCACGGACAGCCGCCGAGTGTCCAATGTAGGTGCGCATGACTTGCTTTTCTTCGACCGACCATACCTTGCACTTGCCGTCGAGGCCTGCACTCAACAGCAAGTGGCCCGACTTGGGAAAAAGTCGAATCCGGTGAACGCCTTTGTTGTGACCGGTAAACCTATGCACGCATTTTTTTGGAACAAAGCAACGATGGTGATTCATATCCAAGTCGTCGTCGGCAAGAATGGAACCCAAACCAGCCGGTGGCGCGATCCAAGAACGACCCTTATAATCAAACTCTTGCTTGCCATGAAAGGTTGTGGATGGCTCTATAGGTTTGTCGCCGTCAATCTTGGGAGGCAAGAGATGTGACATTTTCCGCTCCACAAGGCGGTCAAAGCTCGATTCTTCTTCCTTAGTTTCTTCGGCAACTCCCTTTTGTCGATCGCGTTCTGTGAGATAAGCTCGTTCGGCTAGTTGCTCGTCAGTTAGCGAATCGATACCACCCTTGGCAATGTCGGTCAAAGCGTTATCAGCAGCCCAGCGTTCTTCCTTGGAAGCGGGAGCCCAAATTCCGTGTTCAGCTTCATCATCGGATCCCTGAACCAAGGCTTCCTTCTGCTTGGGATCCGGTCGGGGTCGTTTTCGCCGTTGCTCTTCCTGCGCAGCAAAGAGCTCGAGTCGTTTGGAGCCGTATCCCAAGGTGGTGCGCAAAATCTCGGTACCATGCTCATCGGGCGCCAAAGCCTTGCCAGTTCGCTGAAAGGCTGCACGCTGTTCCGCAAAAGTAGTTTCGTCAAAGGCTACATTGGCTTCGGTCGAAGCTGCATCCTTTGATCGTTTCGACGGATCCGGAACCTGAGGGCCTTGCACGGGCTGGTACATGACTGCCTTGGTGGGATTATTCATCAACACGAGAGCTCCCTGTCTTATCTTGGAAGTAGCCACCGATGTAGTAGATCCTGTGACTGTGAGTGCCGTGGACGCGGATCCATTGTTGAGTCGGCCCGCCGTCAACGAAACCACCGGAGCCGAGTTGAGAACGCGTCGATCGAATCGTTTGGCCACGGGAGCGATCGTTTCACCTTGCGTCTTGGACAGCGCTGGAGCAGCCTCCTCTCCGTCCGATTCCGAGCTATAGTCTTTTAATAGATCCATGATTGCGGATGAGGGTCTTGTTGTATCAGCTACGATAGTCTATGGTGTCGTTTCAGAGCACCATGCACCATTGTGGCCGCTTATGTTCAGTGATTTCTCGTGGTCTGTGCAAATCGTCTGTCCGCGTGTACGTTTTGATGTACGGTACTAGGGTCCCCGGTTCCAACGACTTGACTAGACTACGGTAAGCTATCGTACTCGTACTGTGGTCTAGATACCGGTACGGATACGAGTCAGTCCTCGTGTGTGTGTGTTGTGTCTGATAATATCATCTTCTGTTACATGTATGTTCTCTGTTTAGTTTGTACAATATTGCCGGGTGAACCTGTTGTTAGCTGGGCCATATCATATTGTTGGTTACTCAAAAACGCACTCTTCCGCCGTGGTACTGGACCAGATGCATCCAAAAGCGTCCCCATCCCACTCGTCGTGAAATTCGTCCGTCTTTTCCAAGCACCGGGTAGCAAACTCCTTCTGAAGATCAACGTCGTCTTCGATTGATGGCGGAGCTTCAAAGGTCTGTCGAGCGGTACGAAGACCGGATATACCACTATCCCGGAGCATCTTCAAAGCCAGTTCAGGAGAGGGCCGGCCGAAGAATATTTGCTGTTCAATGGGAATCCACGCAAAACTGAAGTACTGGTCTCCAATAATGATGAGCTGACCATCCATCCATTGGTCATTTCGAAAGCCTTCCTCAGCGACACGGCCGAGCCCACCATACCGAGGCAATTGACGCGTTCCCCACTTGACGGCCGCCTTTTCAGTCAACGTAATGGGTTGCAAGGCCTTGTGCTCCTGCGTGTCTGGCATATTGTAACGGAGTGGATGCAAGTTGGTTTGAAAGGTGACTTGAGTACGCGGAACATTCTTGTCGCCCGTGACCTTGTACGCGATCAAAGTGTCTCCCACATAGGTCACGTTGACCATTTCGTAGCCGTTTGATCCGTACTTGCCAATCCACAAGCCTTCCAAGTTAAATTGCGGCAGGCAGCTACGAGCTGCCAACGCCTTGCGCCTGTGTTCGGCAGCATCGTCGAGACGGCCTTCTTGGGCGGCTTGCTCGAGCTCCATTAACTCGAGTGTGTAAACAAGCTCAGGGTCTTGACGTTCCACTCGACGGAGCATTTCTCGAGTGCGTTCTTCTGTCATCTCCTTGCCGTCGGTAATAGCTGCGAGCAGTCGGTGCGAGAGCTTGTCCAACTTGTTCCGGAGGTCCCAAAGCTTGTCCCCAAACTCGACAAACTGGGCCTTGTTTTCGTCGTCTTTTTCTAGGCGCTTTCGACGAACCTCTGTTTCTAGGAGAGGTTCCAAGTTAATAAATTCGTTCATGCGACGGTCGTCGCCATGATGGCGACTGGACGAGATCACCTGAAGAGGGCTAATGCTGATACCCAAAGTACGCATGCCGTTGGTGTCGGGGAGTATCGAAAAGGATGCCACTTGCTGGTTCATCATTACGAAACCCAAGAGACCAAATAACGCCATTTTCAAGGCGCTGGTCGAAGTATATGACATGAGAGCTATGTTAGACGTAGGGAAGGTCCAAGAGAAGTATAATTGAGTGCTCAAGAAGAAGGTAAAAGGTCGAAGTGCCAATGGACGACGTTGCCAAAATGAGAAAGCAAAGAGCGCAAAAGAATTTGTCAGAGGGCGGCGGATGGTTGATGGCTGGCATTTGCAAGGGGACCCGGTGATTGACGTACGCGTTTATTACGACCAGCCATTCAAGAGTGAGTCGGTCGCTCTGATTGGTGGTCCACGTCATCTAGTCCCAAACTACAAATTCAGAATGACGTGTTCAAAAGGCACGTGGCGATCGTTTCGCGCAAAAATAAAACTATAGAGGAGACGAGAATCAAGCCTTCTTCCAGAGCCAGTACCGTAAGTAGTTTGAGACAAGATTTGCAAAAAGCCGTTAAGCTTTTAAGCAGCATTTGTCGTGATTGACGAATTACTTAGTGTGAGTAGCCTTCGCATCAATCCAGGTCAGAGCTGGCGACGCATTTTCATGTTTTCGGCACCGACTTGAAGCCTCACAAAAGAGAGTGTTCCAAAAGATACCTCTACCTCTACCATCCACGTCAACCTACGTAACCACCTCCCTCCAAAAAACGAACCCAACCTCACCAAAAACTCATGTTCCTTGTTGCTCCTCCAAGTAACAACTCAGCGACAACTTTCTCGACTCGATTCGTGTGTTCATAATACAAACACAACAACACCTTAAAGCTCGTCTTTAACCTCACCATGAACAGTTTCACCACCGCCCTCTTCCTAATCACGCTGGCCCCACAGCTTCATGCCTTCTCTGGCCTCTCAAGTCCTCGTCCTTCCGGCAGAAGCGCCTTTCTCACAAGGACACCTGCCCAACCATCATATGCGACTTTGAAGACACCGCTCTTTGTAAGCCTTACAACCAGCTCAGCCTTTGGCTTGCCGGATGATATTGTTAATGGTAGTGATATCACCAACACCGAGTCGGTATCGGTTTCATCGTCACAAGACGACCTCAGTCTGGCCCGTCAGCGTCGCATCTCCGAGGAAGCAGAAAGACAAGCTCACTTTGTCACTGGCGATGATCTCCACGAACTTCGTGAGGAAGTCATATCGCTCATGGAAGAACTTGAGCAGGCTCGGGATCAGCAGGATACAGACCGCGCCCAGGAACTCGAGACGGCAATATTGTTGGCACAACAAGTCGACGCCGAGTTCATTTACATGGTGGCCACCGAGCGCATGCAGGCTGCCCAACAAGCAGGTCGTATGAGCAAAGCCGCCGAATACAAACGGCAAGCTGTCGCAGCCCGCAGTGCCTTGCCGCAATTCAACTTGGAAGGCTTGTGGGTTGGCAAGTATGGTAAACAAGGATTTGAAATGATCAACGTTACATATGCCGGCGACAATCTGATAGCCTACAAGATTACCGGAGATGGTAACGTCCCCAAGGGTGAAGTTTCTTTTTCTGTCGACTTGAATATGGCAGCCGCTACCGAGAACGATAGTAGCGACGAGGACATATTGCTCGAACCCATTGAACTGGCTGAAGACGCTGCTCAGCAGTGGGGCAGCCGATTCTTGCAACGTTTTGCTGGAAGTGGACAAGTGGCAGCTGAAGGCTTTGTCAACTCGCAATGGATTGAAGGACAGCTAATTCTTGTTGGTGACTATTTCAGTTTTGCATGGTTGCCCATCGGACACCAAGTGTTTTTTGGCCGCCCCAGCCCCGAACTTACCTTGAAGCTCATGCAAAAGTCTCAGTCGAGCCGAAATACCGACGACAGTATTCGCGAGCACTTGCATCGGTGCTTGGAAGAGACTGAACTGTTGGACGACGAGATGGAAGTCAACGATGGAATCTTCCAATCCCATGACCAAAGTTCCTATTACATTACAGCGGGATGCTTTGAGTAAAGCAAGAACCAGCACCACCGTCTTTATTTATGCAACCGACACAACGTACTCTACAGGCGCAGTGCAATGAGCACTAGCGCATCCCCCCTCTCATGTACTCCAATGCAAAATTACTACCATACAGCAAACATTAATTGTAAATCTACAGTCAAGCGTGATACACAAACCAACTCAAAAATAAAGTGTGGCTACTATATTGCTACACTAACTAGGATCTAGTCGGATGCACCGTTCCCAAGACGCTTCGCATGCTTGTCTCGTTTCTTTTGCAGCTTTTTGAGCTGACGATTGGAGAGTTCAGAGCCATCAGAAGCCAAGGTTGGGAAACCCTCCTCTGAAAACGCGGAGAATTGACCTTGGTACTGCCCAACCTTGAAATATTCTTTGATCGGGACGGACTTCAAGTCAAGCGGACTAGAAGTCTGTGTCGGTGCTGCCGTTTTTTTAGCGTCCGTATCTGCTGTACTGTCGTTGCGTGGAATACAAAACTTCCACAACGATCCATTAGTCGAGCCCGAATCTTGCTCGCCGACTTTCCTATCCACCAGCTCCACGCCTAGAAAGGGAAAGACAGTGTCTCGAGTATCGTCGCACAATCGCATGATTTCTTGTGTATTGTCGGTGGCAGTCTTGTCTCGAAGGTCGGCGATAGCGGCATTGCGTACTAAGGCACGAAATCGAACTAACTCATCCAAAAGAGCCCGCTCCCCTCCTACGACATTGGATGTACCGGCAGAATCGTTTGCAGCGTCGAGACCAGCTCGGCAGGTTGCATCGGAGAATCCCACCAGCGACAACATACCACGAAGCGTTTGAAGCGCTGACTGGATTGGTTCGGTGGGTCGTTTAGTGGATGCGGACCTGCTTAAATACGCGTTACCTTTCTCGGCAATCCGTACCATTTCTTCCACGTACGATGAACCGTCGAGGTCCGACAAAAGCGCTTGGCGACTGCTTCTTAAAGATTGGCTAGCAATTGTAAATAGCTCCATGTCCACGTCGATCCATTTCTTGTCTCCCATATCCCCTGTCATTGCCAGCCATTCTTCACCGGCCAGCAAGAATCGAACAATCTTTTGTCGAATAGCACCTGCGTCTTGAATCCGTTCTCGTGAGTACGTCGCTGGTCCTCGATACGAGCCTGCCAAGCCAAGGCACCAAAGTCGAAAGTCGTCTGCCCGGGACGACAATGATGATTCGCTGGTAGCATCGTCAAGCATCTCCCTGATAGTAATAAAGTTCTTGAGCGATTTAGACATCTTCAGCTTGTCAATGTGCAAGTGACCTGTATGGACCCAGTGCGGAATCCACTCTTTGTCGGGTACCATGTCGGCCGAGTGATAAGCTTCAGCCTGTGCAATCTCATTGGTATGGTGAGGAAATTTCAAGTCGACTCCGCCTGCATGCATCCGGAACGTGTGCGTATCTCGAAATTGCGTTTGCACTGCTTGAATCATGGCGGAACACTCAATATGCCAGCCTGGCCGACCTTCTCCCCAAGGGGACGCCCAGTACATGCGCTCTCCCTCCTTGCGTCTCTTCCACAAAACAAAGTCGCGAGGGTCGTGTTTTTGCGTTTGGGCTTGCTCCAATGTAGTGAAGAAATCTTCGGACTCGGCAGGCGGGGCAAGTTTGCCATATTTTGTTTTGAGTATGTTCATTTTGTCTTCGAAAAAACGAACGTCAAAGTAGACATCACCGTCATCCGTTTCATAAGCCATACCTAGATCCACAATTCTTTCGATATAAGGTACAATATCCGAGTCAACATGCTCGGTTACTCTGGTGACAACGTGTGGTCGCAAGCAGTTTAGCGCATCCATGTCTTGCCAAAACTCTGCCTCGTAGTGACGAGCCAAATCGATCGGAGCTTGGCCAAGTTCGTTGGCAGTTGCTAGAATCTTATCATCGACATCGGTAATATTCATGACAAAGAGTGGCGCCGGGCATGCGCTGCGAGCTGCGGCATCCTGCTCGAGGACACGACGGAGAATGTCGAGGCAAACGTAGGTCCTAGCGTGGCCCAAATGGGAAGGCGCGTACGGCGTCACGCCACAAGAGTAGAAAGCCAACCCCTTGTTATCACTGGAAGATTCAGGTATGCCCTGGATGCTTTGAGAGAGCGAATCGTACAACCGGAACGAGTCCGGGCTACTGCTGCTGCTGCTACTAGTAGAGCCTTGGGTCGAGAAGGAAACAGCAGCATGACTGCGCTCCGCAAAATGACGGAAGGATTGCTTTCGTCCAACTTGGCACTGTACAAGGCAACCAGCGACTCGCTGGTATCGATTCGCTAATCTGTAGACTCTGCGATAGAGAGACATGTTAGGTGAATGCGGTGTACCGGGGGCGTTGCTGCCTTCCCATGGTGGAACCTTGCGTTTGAGTGAGTCGTTTGTTCGTGCGTTGGTCTGTCTTTTCCAGGGTCTCATTATTTGGCGCCAAAACGGCTACCGGTTACCGGTACCGAAAGGAGTCGTCGGGATTAGCAACGACCATCAGCTAGACCATCATGGAGATGAAGACGGACACCCCTCAACTTTAGATTAGCAATTTAAAAAAGGACAAGACCAGAATGACACGGAATCGTCTGGTGCTATCCTGAAAGATCTTGTCGAAGAATGGAACTTTTGACGTGCACCGAGGGGCGGCAGGGGGGGGGGGGGAGAC
>Ga0307981_1002913_pt1 | contig 13370 bp, 10 predicted proteins | sample OrgLakmetagen987_FD_201849 | JGI IMG/M metagenome (GOLD analysis project Ga0307981, IMG submission 201849) | Saline water microbial communities from Organic Lake, Antarctica - #987 | ecosystem: Environmental > Aquatic > Non-marine Saline and Alkaline > Saline | place: Antarctica: Organic Lake... | reverse complement strand
ACTCTCTCTTTTGGTTCACCACAACAGTTTTCGAGGGCTCGCAGCAAGGCGTCCAATGAAGAGGAGTCGGCATCCTTTCTCGTGACTGCCGTCCAGGACTTTATCACTCCAGCCGAAAATATCATTTCCCTGTCGGCCAAAGAAACTGTCAACGTGGCCATTAGCGCCATGCAGGCAACCGGTGTCCGACACTTGGTTGTGGCAAATGCAGTTTCCAAAGATCGCACCCTGACGGCTGAAAGCAAGGTGATTGGCGTAATTAGTATGCAGGACGTCATGGCAGTCATTCAAAAGGACGAACGCTTGAGTTTAACATCCCTGGCCAAGAAATATCCCAACATTAGAGATCCCATGGAGCAAATGCGAGAGGAAATGAAATCGACAGCCAACAAGCTGGCGGACAATCCAGAAACGGCCAAGCAAGACTTGCTCAAAGTGGGCGGCTCGATATTCTTTGCGGCTGCCGTTGCCGCATTTTTCTCACAGTCGTCGTGGTTACACGACCACGCCGATCTCGCAATGATTGCGATCTTCGTCTTGGGCTATATTGGAATCATATTTGAAGAAGTCTTTGAGTTCAACAAGGCCGGTGTAGCGCTACTGATGAGTACGGGCTTGTGGGTCACGTACGCCGACTTTTTTGAAAGCAGCGGCAGCGCTTCCCAGAGCGTGTTGGATCAGCTCAAGGAACAACTGGCCGAGGTTTCCGATATTTGCTTTTTTATCCTGGCAGCGTCGACCATTGTCGAGGTTGTGGACGCGCACCAGGGTTTCAAAGTGGTGACGAACCGCATCACGACCACGTCCAAGGTTGGACTCTTTTGGACGATTGGCTTTCTCACGTTTTTCCTTTCGGCCATTCTCAACAACTTGACTGTCACTATTGTCATGGTGTCGCTTTTGCGAAAATTAGTTCCCGACGACGAAGATCGTCGTCTCTTTGGTGCCATGGTGGTGGTTGCGGCTAACGCGGGTGGGGTGTGGACTCCCATTGGAGATGTTACAACAACCATGCTGTGGATTAACCACAATCTCTCTACCCTTCCGACGGTGGTTGACCTCTTCTTGCCGTCCTTTGTATGCTTGATTGGATCCTTGGCGTTTTTGGCCCGTCAGGTCAAGGAGGACGAAACTCCAAAAGCCTTGCCGGACGCTACTCCTCTATCGGCGCGGGGCAACTTTGTCTTTTGGTCGGGCATTGCGTCGCTCTTGGCGGTACCAGTCTTTTCCGAATTTACCGGTTTGCCACCGTACTTGGCCATGCTGACTGGCCTCGGTGCTATCTGGACACTGACAGACATTCTTCACATGGACGAAGATGGTGGCGAAGGACTCAAGGTGCCGGCGGCTTTGTCCAAGCTGGATACGTCTGGTATCTTATTCTTTCTCGGGATCCTCATGAGTATTGGCGTCTTGGACAAGAGTGGTCTTTTGAAGGCTCTTGCCGTCTTTCTCAATGAAAACTTGCCGAGTCTCGACATTATTGCGACTGTTATTGGGCTCGCATCTGCTCTTATTGACAATGTCCCGCTGGTGGCCGCAACCATGGGCATGTACGATCTAGCTGAATTTGGAACCGACGACAGGCTGTGGCAGCTCATTGCTCTCTGCGCTGGAACTGGAGGATCGATCCTGGTGATCGGTTCGGCCAGTGGCGTGGCACTCATGGGTCTCGAAAAGGTGGACTTTATCTGGTACGCCAAGAATGTATCGGTCGGAGCCGCCGTCGGATACTTTGCCGGTATCGCCACGTATCTGGCACAGAATGCCATTATGAACGGAGGCTTGTTCGACGGTATTCTGCCACAGGCTGCCATGGCGGCTGACATGGTTCAACAAAGTGTAGCGGTTGTTATGTAGAACTTTTCAATGCATTTCTCTATTAATATTTTGGACCAATCGCCTAGACTATTATACTAGTCTAGCTGCTGTCATCTTTCGGGGCAAGAACACTACAATACGACAATCGCTTGTCCGCGGGCTCGTCTCGGTTCCCCAAGACTTGCGCTTGCAAACCCAAGCGGACAACCACGTCGGTCGGTAACGCGTACACTGGATCAATGCTTCGGTACACATGGCCCTGGTCTTCCAGACTGTGTAGATTTCCCAAGAGACTCAAGCCAGCAATCCCAAAGAACGTATGAAAGACATCTGCCATGTCATCGGGTCGATCCGCGATACCTCCATCTTCGTCATCCTGACATTTCAATATAAAACCAGCCAGTTTGTCGCGATTGATCCACGACATTTTGCCCATGATACTGAGCGCTGACAAGATCCACCAGGAATAACAAACATCCGCTTGCTTTTCTGGTCTGCCATTCAAACCACCGGAATCCACTTGTCGTTCGGCCAACCACCATGCCAACAGATCTGTTCCGTCGGCTCCTAGCAAGTGGAGATTTTTTGCAATGGCCAAGGCTCCGACACAGCAAAAGACTTGACCCGCATGAGACTCGGCTCCAATGACCGATCCAAAGCCTCCGTCTAGATTACGGCACTGCAGAATGTATTGCGCAGCCTTGTTGACATGCACCACCAACGCTGTAGTACTACTATTGTTGCCAAGTGCCTGCAGTATGGAGAGCGTCGAGAGGGCACAGTAGGTAAATCGGGTATCAATCTCGCCCCACTTGTCACCGGCAAAGGAGCCGTCGGCTTGTTGCAATTTGCTGCAAAATTCGACAACAGCGCTTCGTTGCAGGCGAGGGTCCTCCAAGCAGTCGGCCAGGGCCAATATTTGTACGGCCGATAGCGTGTAAAGCAAGTGGGCGTCGTGTCCTGGCCGACCTCCAAAACCACCCGCTGATTCGTCGAAACAATCAAATACCCAATCAACAATGGCTTGACGTGTTGTTGTGGTTGCTGCTGAAGCAGTAGCAGTGTCTGTGTCTGTCGATTGCGTTGGTGGTGCTAGTGGCTTGCTGATAGTGGCCTTTGTAACGCCCATGGAAGCATCGACTTGATCGGGTGGAAGCAGCAGCGACAGACCCGTCAAACTCCAGTACACGCCGCTCATGCGCACTAGAAAATGTAATACAAATTTAGAAAAAGAGAAAGATAGAGTGAGTGAGAGACAAAGTCCATTATTTATTCCTTCACGACTCATCAATGATTCAAGATGCAGCGGAATAACTTACGATGCTCGGTTAGCGCTCCTTCGTAGGACGTGGATAGATCCAATTTGGCAGCCAAGCTGGTTATATACTGGACATGAAGACTGCTGTAGAACGGTGGTTCACTAGGGAGCAGGCTAACTGTCTCGTTGTTGGTTGCAGCAGCGGTACGAGACGCCATGGTGAAAGATAAAGATGTAAGATGTGTCGTGTGTCGTTTGTCGTCGTGAAACGCCAAACGCCAACCCCGACGGATTTCCGTCCGTCGTTCATACGCATTTTTCATCTTAGGCCGTTCCGAACGGCCTCTCGTTGGGATGAAACGATCTCTCAGGATCAGCTGGTGCTGCAGGATGAGACGATCTCTCATCTCTCTCCATAAAACACCAATCTGTCGATGCAGATGCAGCCATGGAGGGATCCTCTTTCAAACACTTTTAATCAACCAGTCGCATGCACGACAGGATCCTAGCTAGCTAGTACATGAGGATCATGAACCTGCCTTCGTCGGACGCCCCCCAAGCAGAGATTGACTCCATCGAACAACAAAAGGACGCGCAGGCGTTTGCGCAGGCGCTTGTCGATAATCGTGGTCTTGAATCATTGTGGGCGATCGCTCGGCGTTCCTTAACCGAACAAATATGGAGTGTCCTGACGCCGTTGGTTGGTGACATGCCCAGCGTTGGAGACTTTGTTTGGCGTCCCTACTGTAATGACCCTGAGTAGGAGAACACTTGCCGATTAAAACTCCTCGCAGAGATGTTGCAAGTAAGCACTGCGCTGAAGCGCATTATTGGTGGAAATGGACATGTCATTGCCGCTGATGATCCGCAGTTCTGGTAGAGCGAGATCGAGCCTCGCTTGAAAATGAACAGATTCAGGCCGCCCAAAGTTGATGCCGTTGGGGCGGCTGGGGGTGCTTTGCGCGAATCTTTATTGGGACAAGCCTTGGCGGTGGACACAAAGGAATTGGTCAACGAAATCACGCTGGTCTACGTGATAGTCCGGGAACATGCGGACTTGGTTGATGGATTTGCCCAGCAGGAGGCAGGAGCAAACTCTTGGCACAAATAACTGAACGAGCTTTTGTAGGATAGTCGTACGTAATAGTAAGAAGGATAGGCAGGGCTATAAAGAACGAGTGCTTGGAATTCTTCTTGGAGACTTACCCCTCTCGTACTGTAGACTTCGACTTGACCTCTAGCTAGAAGATAGAAGCTGATACGGCACTGTAGACTACTGTAGACTAGTATGTCAATCTTTTCGGAGCGTCAAGTGCACCCGCCATAATCCAAACCCATCACTGTCTGTCATGTCTCTGTCTCTACCATCCGTCATGACAGATAAACGGAAAAATTACAGTCACGCCACGTCAACGACAGAGAACGTCGCAAGTCGCGACGGCCATTGTTACGCTTCCAATAATGCAAATAGACCATGGCGGCAACCTTTCAAAGACGACCAGCTGGTTCCTCGACATCTACTGGAGCCAGGATGGCTGATGTGTCACCTTATGTGGCCTTTGTGGCGAATGCTGTTTTCCTTTTGGGATTTCACGCTCACGCCGACGCGAGCGAAGCCACCGCTCCAGAGACTCTTCTCGATCGTCTCTCTCAAGGACCCGATGCCTTGAATACGCTCGACAAGCTCTTGTTTGGAGTTTTGATCCTCTTGGCGTTTGAGCTACTTGACTTTATCACATCCCACTCGGGCAGTAAGTTCATATTGTCGCTGTCCGTTCGTTCAGTGTGTCTCGTGTCCTGCACTTTCTCCTATGCGAACGCTTTCTTTATACTCTCTCTCTCTGGAAACACACAGAATGGATTAACGCCAAGCAAATTCCTGTCCGTGGCAAGCATCTCGATACCTTTGGAGCCACAGATAAGATCTTTGTTGGCCTCAGCAAGGCTGCGACAGCACCCTTTATTTACTTTTACCTTCGTTTTGCCTACTTTGAACCTGGTGTAAATTGGAACGTCCAACAGCTTTCTACCGCCAACACTGTGCTTGCTCTGGTGGCGCTCTTTGTCGTTTACGACTTTTTCTACACCATATTGCACTGGTTCTTGCACATTAAGGGAATTTATGGGTTCATTCACAAGCACCACCACCATCAAAAGGCACCCAGTCGCGCCAATGTCGATGCCGTCAATGTCCATCCGGTCGAGTTCTTTTTAGGAGAGTACAATCACTTGTGGACCCTGTATCTCTGCAGCCGATTCATGGAGATTCACGTCATTACATCCATGGTATTCCTGGCCGTCGGTGGAGTACTGGCGGGTCTCAATCACACTCGTTACGATCTTGTATGGTCGGTTTGGAACTGTCAAATATTTGATTCCAAGGCGCACGATGTCCATCACCGAATTCCTCAATGCAACTATGGCCAATACAGCATGATATGGGACGTTGTCTTTGGAACCTATCGAGCTTATAATCCCAAGGATCGTATCAATGCAGCCGCTCAACTCGATCCTCTCACGGGCAAGTCAATGGAATACATGAAGAGGCAAACCAAGTCGCAATAACTTGGTTTCCAATCGGCTAACGCAGTCTCAGTATAAACTTAGAAACTCAATCAGTCGTTGATACAATAGACTATCTCTTAAAATCATCGTATCTTGGTTAATGAGATTATAAACGCGCCTTCTGTGGCAGTGTTCCATAGAATGGCAAATGTTCGGTATCTTCAATCTCAACCAATGGCAAGAATGTGTACGAGCTTCCTCCACATACGGCCAGCGACTGTCCCGTCACGTAGGCTGCGCCTTCGGATAGTAACCAAACGACAGCCGAACTCACTTCCTCGGCCGATCCAAAGCGCTTGGCGGGTATCGTCGGCAGGATGCGATCGATAAACATGTCACCAGCCGGACCATAATTCTCAAAACCACTGTCAGTCCAAATGATACCCGGCCTCACGCAGTTGATTCTTACATTTGAGTTAATCCATTCCGTGCACAGGGTCTTTGTCATGTTTTCCACTCCCGCTCTCGCCGCTCCTGAATGCACCATATATGGCATGCCGTTGCGGTTCCCTAGCGTAATGTTAACGATGCTGCCTCCATGATCTTTCATGTACTGCGAGTAAGCTTCTCTACATACGAGAAAGGTGCCCGTCAGATTGGTTTCAACGACGGCAGAAAACCCTCGTCGACTCACGTCTTCTGCGGGCGATACAAACTGCCCTCCCGCATTGTTGACCAAGATGTCCAATGAGCCAAACCCTTTCAAGACAAAAGAAACCAAACTTTCTATGCTTTCTTCTTTTCGGATACTTGTCGATGGTCCCGCAAAGACCCGGGGAGTTGTTGCTTTGATAGCCTCGTTAATCTCGCTGGCAGCTTGTTGGCACTTGGAGTTATCGCGGCTGGCAATAATAACCGTGCAACCAAGTCCAGCTAATTCTGTCGTAATGGCGCGACCGATTCCCGTTCCTCCACCTGTAACCAGAGCTACCTTGCCTTGAAACAAGTCGTGGCGAAAGCAGCTCTTCCATTCCTTGATGGTAGAGTCGATCTCTTGGTCTGGTGTTGCCATGGTGCTACGAAAGATGTCGGCGTATTCATGTCTATCATATTCGTGCGTCGGCACGAGGTTTCTTGAAATGGTGTGGAGATGAGAAGCAGGAAAGCGCGCGAAATATTTAGAGAGGTGGTGCATCATGCATGCGCATGGTAGATCTAATACCTTCCACTTCCAGGTACAAGTACAGTACCGGTATGTACGTGCGCTTCATCAGCCTATTCTTTCAATCATATGTAGCACGTACTAGTAGCCCTAGTATAGCACTTACCAGGTAGCTGGTACAGGAGAAGCTTGTGTAGCAAAACCTCAATTATATCTAAAAGTTAGATAGCATTGCAGTGTGCGTGGAAGAGCCATCTTCAAATTTAGCAATGAATAGCAGCAAAATGTGCGGTGGACTAGCGTTTTCCCTCGCAGATCCAACAGACATTCAAAAATTGACTCACTCGTTGACGTCGGCAATCAAGCCAAAGCTCCGGCGCTCTTGAGCCAAATGTCGGCCGTACGCTCCAGGACCTTCTTGTCGTCGTCGGATAACGGCATAATTGCTCCCTGGTGGCCCGATTTGCCAAGGACTCGGTGAATGCAATTCACAGCAAAGGTCTTGAAGTGGCGGACAGCATCACCACGACTAGCTTCGCGTTCCCAAATCTGCTGGACGGTTACAGCACGATTCTCGCGAGCGTAGTGAAAGACAAAGGAGGGTGCCTCACCATTGTTGGCGGTGGGGTGAAGAGCGGAGCGGTAGAGCTGAAACTCGGATGCAAGGTGCTCGCAAGAAGAAATCAACTGGAGAATTTTGCTGCAAAGGTCCTTCTCGCCCTGCTGGGGAGAAGTAGACATGCAAAAGCCGGCGATAGTCACGGGAGCGACAAGCCAAGCGCGACTCTGGTCCGAATGGCCTTCCAAGATACGCCCAGTGATCGTCTGAACAATCGTGCGGTCGTTCACAGGAGGCGTGGAGACTTCCATCGGCTTGGTGGGGGTGACCGTGTTGGAAATACTGTTGGTGATGAGGGAAGGAGCTTCCTCCTCGCTGTTGGCCGTGCTATCATCCGCGTCGCTCACAAGGCCACTCAGGCTGGTCACCGAGTGGTGACGACTAATGGGAGCCTCGCCACTCGAGTAATGATACTCATCGTCGTACGTCAAGAGGCTTGTCGAAGACGAAAAGTAGTGCTGCGACCCGCCATAAGGAGGAGTCACAACGCCGCCACGACGACTGCGAGAGCTGCGCCCTAGAGCCTTGCGGGCATACTGGTCGAGCTTCATGGCGACTTCGGACACAACAATAGACTGTTCAGCAAGTTCAACGCGCTCAGTGCGAGCCGCAGACAAACTACTGACTTCATCTTGGCCCTCTTCTTCCACAGGAACGTCCTCGACCGTCTGGATCATAGATGTATCGACCACAACGTCCTTCTTCGAATCAGAATATCCAGCGTTCCATAAACGTCTAGAACGCTTACTAGCGGGGGTCTTGCTGCGTTCCGAGGCGTCCAAATCTCTCTTTCGACTCGCGGAAACGTCGCCAAGAATGCTACTAGCGGCTTCGATAGACAACGAGTCTTCATCGTCGCTCTTGGAGTTGTCGCCGTCCGGCTGGCTAAGCTTGCGCGCCGAGAAACGAGAGAATCGCTGCTTTCGACCATCCGTTCCCGGACAAGTTCGACGACGGACCATGTACAAGTCCTCCGGGCGTGCTCGGTTGAAGAGGTCGTGCTTGTAGATCCATACGTTGCGTTCGCGGTTGATCTTTCGGAACGAGTAAAAGTTCAGTTGTCGGACCAGCGACTGGAAGCGATTATGGCGAAAGTACTGAGGCAAGGTCTCGGACTCGAGACGCTTTAGGTCGGACCCAATGATGAACGCATCTCCGTTGGGAGTCCACTGCAGATTAGAGAGAGACAGAGAGACCAAATGTTAGCAAAAGGCAACGGATACCAAGGGTGACTGACGGACGATGAGACATTGGCGCCTGCTCGCTGCACATCCGAGAGAATCTAAGGATTTAGTCCCATAACCCAAGGACGTGTATCGGTGCCTCCGCGCCTCAGGTTTCGCGCAGCGCGATTGGTCGGTTCCGGATCGAGCGAGCGAAAAGATTCATTCGAACATCAATGAAGTGCGGTCATCCTCCGTAGTAAAAAGAGAGAGAAACTGCGTAGCGGCGTTTCGAGGCCTTAGCCACCGTTGTTGCTGAAGGCGGTCTCGACCATGGCGGGAGCTCGTTCCACCGGCTCCACCAAGCGTTCTGACCGCTAAAAATACAAGAAAGCAACACACAAACGCATCTGAACAACCCGTACAAATTAAAAAGTAGAACGAAGACACTTGGAGCGAATTCCCGGTAGAAGACCCTAGGACAGAACATTGTCCTTCTCAAGATACCAAGCGTTCGGCGACGGTAAAGGACGGTATTACGTGACTCTGACGACGTTGTGGTCCACCAGACTTCAAAGAATTCCACTTCAGAAGCCCATGAGACGCACCAAGCCATCAAAGACAAGATTGGAGCCTTCCACCCTGAACGAACGCGTCGGTCGCTTTTGAAGAACAAATGCCGATCCGACAGCAAATGTAATCTTGCGAGGCAAAAGGACGACCTCCAACACGTGCAACATATGGTTCATTCATTCATATGGTTCTGAAGAAATCAGAAATGCAACATGAACACTTGGAAAACACTGAACGACCACACACGACGCCTCCAATGGATGGCTTCCGATAAAGAACAACGTACCGCAATGACTTCGTCGGGTGCCCCATTCACCATCTGAAATAGTTTCAAGATAAATCCAGACGGCGCTTCGTTCGACTGAATAGCAGGCGGAGAGCTTCCCTGACATCCTGTATCAATCGTGTTCGCTAGAGTTGTCATTGTCTTGTCTGAAGAGTGAAAGAGTGTTGTGCCGATGGTGGTGCTTTTTGTGAGGAACGGCTCGGATGTGTTCCCTTTACTGAGCGCCTGTTTCGCGGCCTTTTTGCACGAAGGCCTCTTCATCTCGTGAGGCCAGAAAAATCGACGCTGCCCTCCCGGCGCGATGCATAGTAACAAGGTATTGGGTAAATGACCTGAAACTCCGGGTTATACTTTCTTTAGTATAAGTAAATTAGCTTCCTTTTGTCCGTTCAGTCACTTTTGATACTTTTGTGTTTTCAATTCTCGAGCCGGACTGTCTTCCCCCGCTCCTTTTCCACGTCGATTCCTACGCGCCAACGCCGGGCATGTTTCGAAGAGACTCTTCAAGAACGTGTGTCAAAAGCCTTTCCGGTTTCCGTTGGTTGCTCTAGTCTCTAGTTCCCTATCCCGCCTAGAATCCCGCCCGCTTCCCGCTACGAGCTACGAGTATCCCTATCTAACCGTATCGTAACCCTAACCACAGGGTACCGCTAGTCTACGCCGTCATGCACCTCATCCCTCTGGCAATGGCAATGGCCATGGCAAACTGAGGACATTACCCAAACAGCTACCCACACTTGCTCTTCATTACTTCCCCAATGGTTTCGCAACACTTTGGTTTGTGTACCTTCACACCAGTGGTAGGAGCTGACTCATCGTCGTCCTTAACAGCCTCATCATCGGGAACTTGGAAGACTTCCTCCTTTTACTTTGATTCATCCGGCCGATCCACCATCTCGCTGCCTCTCGAACTCAAATTTCCCTCCAAGCAAGCACTGGACGAGTTCATAGCTGCTGACTGTATCCAGCCTCCCCCTTCCAATCTGATTCCTGGAGAAGCAGCTACTGCTGCAGACAAAGAAGAAGAAGCGGGTCCAGATACCACAAAGAAAGAAACGGATACTTCCTCCAGCAAGTGGTCTCTTGGAATCGAAGCCAAGGTCACGCTTACGTTTGGAACCGGCGAGGCAATTGCAGCAACAGTGGAGGATATATCCGTCTTATCAACTACCGTTCAAGGCCAATCGGTGTATTTAGATGCAGAAATTGTCGTTCGAGTCTCGAGAGCAGGCGGGGAACGGCTGGAAGCCAACGATGAGTCGCGCGTCAAGACTAATCTTGAGGTATCAGCGGTTCTTTCCGAAAATATTGAAGGCATCGACGAGGACTCTGTGGCTCTCCAGGGTCTACGGACTTTGAATCTTGGAGGCTTTCCCGACTTGGGTAAAACTTCGTTGCATCGCAGAGTCAAACAGAACAAGTTGGCGCCTTTTGCATTGAATGTTGCCTTGACGCATGCAATGTCGATTGCGGTAAAAAGTGTGGACACCCAGACCATGGGTAAGACGTTAGTTTCATTAACTACGCGGCACTCCAACACGCATACGGAGTCCGTTACAATTACGAATATCGCGCTTCACCCGGGTCACTCTCGTCAAGATGCAGTTATCATTGAAGGAGGGGCGGGAGGAGCGCAAAATGTCCTGGATATGACAAAGTCTTTTCAATGGGGCTTTGCGCAAAGGTCAGATGTGAATCTTCCGCTTACTCTTGGGCCCCACGAGGCGTTTTCGACGATTATTACAGTCGACGCTCCGAACGACTTTCGCGCTCGGACCTTTTATTCTCCGATATCTGTTACCGCTGTGGTCGGTCGCCGGGATGAAGGCCTCCGCAATAGTTCCAGCCATCGTTACAATGTCGTTGCTGCCACTAATGTACAATGGCGAACGACCCGAGCTGCGGTTGAACCGGCGGACGCCTTTCGCGTGGACATGACCTTGCAAAACATTGAATGTACGGTGGGTGCGCCGCTTACCCTATCTTTGGAAATTGCTAATTTGAGTTCCGAGGAACGAGACCTTACGCTGATGGTCGATCACAAAAGTCAGAGTACTATACCGGATCTTGGTGCCGATGAAGATTTATCACTCGTGTCTAACAAGGGCGGCCAGAGCTTTGGCGTTCTGGGACTTTTCACCGATGATCAAGACGCTACGAATCGAAACGACCATGAATTGCTAGCCGTAGATGTTGCCCTGCTTTTAGGGGAGATTAAAGGGCACGAATCCACCATAGTGGAGCTTCGCTTCATTCCACTGCGAGAGGGCACGCTGGCGGTTCCGTTTCTGAAGCTCGTTGACGAAAAGAGTGGAAGATGGTACAACTGTGTTCACAATCTCAGGATTGTTGCAAAGCTGTCCGGTACCATGTAATAGACCTTTCATTTGTCGAGGTATCCTCGACACCACAAATATTGAGCAACCATTTTTTTTTAGTTCTTAGATTTCGCTTAGAATGACCTTACCGGAGAAGTTCTAGACAGGAATGCAAGCTAAGCGCTAACCTTGTGGCTGATGTACACCGTATTCACAGGTAGCTAAGAGCCTTGGTAGGTAGTAGACACATAGACACATACATATTTAAATAGTTAAACCGATCACTTTGTGGGAGCTCTCTCTCTATCTACTACTGCAAGGTACAATAGCTAGCTGCTTGTAAATAGAGTCCATGTCACCGAGAGGTAGACGATCGAGATCGAGATGGAGACCTACAACTTAAAACAATAGAGCCGCACAGCCACACACTCCTCTCGTGCTTACGATAGGCTACTACTACTAGTGACGGAATGACGGTCGATCCCCTCTAGGACTCGATAATCACGAGCGGCAACTTGCCGGTAAGAAAGCTCAGGGAATCCCTGGCCACAACCAGAGATACGAAGAGCGGGACAAATGATCACCATGATGAATCGTAGACTAAGAATGGAGGACTAGTAGATTGAAAACTAAAGTAAACAAAATAAGTGAGCTTTAGATTACAAATCTACGATCTCTGTTTCGTGGCTGTTCTAGCCAAGGCTTCAGCAATCTACTTGGGGACTAATCGTGGAGGAAGAAGTGATCTGGACCGAGGATACTCCATCACTCAACGAGTCCAATGCGAATGAAACTGTTGCAGATTGTGGAACCGTTTCATCGGAGTTGGAGCAAACGTGACTCTTTCCCGGGACTCCACTTGGATTCCCGACACCCCTCTTCGATTGTGCCATGGGACTAAGGTCAAGAGAGACAGCAGTAGGAGCTTAACGGGCTTTGGCAACAATCAAACCTTCCTCAATAATGGAAGTCTCAATGATAGACAACTTGTACGATGCTTCAGCCGCGGGAAGGTTCTTGGTGCCAAGATCAGCAAGTTGGTATTTGTCACCATCAATATGAAGGAGCTGAATATGACCAGCTTGGCGAGCTTGTCTGACGTAGTACCAGCAACGAACAATGTGGCAAGACGTGCTGGTAACGCGCTGGTTGCGAGTAGCTGCGATACCGGAAGAACTGTCGGTGAACATGGGGACAGTAAAAGGGCGCTCTTGATCCCCACAGAGAAGGTCGCAATAAATCATGACTGACTGTTGGCTCGTCATGACCGCGACTGTCATCGTGTTTGTTTCAGATTCACACGAGGAAGCGGTAATAGGATTGGGAACAAAGGCGGAGAAGTTGATCAATCCACCTTGAAGGAGACCAACATGGCAACCAGTTGAACGGGAATCATCACAATTGCCGAATGATATCTCGCAAAACCAGACAAAGCTTGCATCAACAGCAGCGTGACCGGCCTCTTGGAGCATCGTGGCAAGGGGTGACTTGGTAACATCGTGGTAGTAAGTCAAAGCCTGGGGAGAATAACAACGGAGATGATGCAACAAATGCAGCAGGGCCTACAGTGTAGACAACCAGGGAGATGCATATGTTTGCACGCCTTGCGAATCGCGAATAATTCTTCGTACGCGGTATTGCTCAAGAAATTCAAGGAGCCAACTG
>Ga0307981_1002908_pt1 | contig 13380 bp, 10 predicted proteins | sample OrgLakmetagen987_FD_201849 | JGI IMG/M metagenome (GOLD analysis project Ga0307981, IMG submission 201849) | Saline water microbial communities from Organic Lake, Antarctica - #987 | ecosystem: Environmental > Aquatic > Non-marine Saline and Alkaline > Saline | place: Antarctica: Organic Lake... | reverse complement strand
TATTGCTATCATATGGTCAGTTGCCACGACAGTACGAAGATGTTCGTTTGCTAGCACAAACTTTGGATAAATGCGTGAGGATAGGCATCGTCTCTGATCAAGCTATAGGTCAGATTCAGCATTCCCTTAAATCTATCTTCCAACCAGATCAAGACACAAAGGAACAACCGGCTGTCGTCAAAAGAGAAAAGATTCCAGATCCTAAGCCTCTGCATGCCAAGAAGAGGAAGGACGTGCAAGACACTGTAGTGAATAATGAGGCAGAGCGGCACTTTGAGCTAAAATTGCTTCGAAAAATTATAGAGTCGTCAGTTGTGGCCATGAAGGAGTGTGATCCTCAGGGTCTCTTTTTGAATTCAGTGACAGATGATATTGCACCTGGTTATAGTCGTCTCATTAAGAATCCAATGTGTACCCGCACAATAGAAGAAAAGGCAGTCAATTTGAGATACGAAACGCTTGGTAGGTACGAAATTGACGTGCAATTAATGTTTCACAACTGCATCCGTTACAACATTGGACAAGAGGGGTCTTGGTTCAGGGGTGAAGCAAAGAGACAGCAGAAAAAGTGGCGAGAGGAAATTCTCTCGCAGACAAAAGAACTCTATCAAAAGGGGATGAGTAAGCGAAAGAAGCAGCTTGATAATGTTGCTGGTGCTAGTGCTTCAGGATTAGCAAAGTCGATGGAGGAGAGTAAAAAAAGGGAAATTTTAGACCAACAAAGGCTGTTACTCATGGGACACACAAAGGGTCCTGGTGAGAAAAGGAAACTTGATGAAGTGACAAAAGGAGATGTTTCGACGGTGAAACAGATCGAACCACTCAATGAATCCAAAAAGAAGAAACGCAAAAAGGACATTTCTTTTCCAAGCATGCCGGCATTGGCATCGATGTTACTCACTGATCCATTTGTAGTGAGGCTACTATTTGATAAGATATTGAGGTCAATAAAAAATGATGTGATGAAGAACAAGAGCATCCCTGCTGACCATGGAACTATCCCATCTGTGTTACAATTGATCCATATTGCTAATTTATCGTCAAAAGTTTGTTCAATGAAAGGAAAGCTGTTCGCGGTTCCAGAAGGAGGGTTAGTGTCGAAGTCAAGTAAAATGGATGATGGTGAGAGCGTGCAACTTTCCGAATCGTTTTCTATTCTTCGACAACAAATACCCCGACTGGCATCCTTGCTTCATGTGGTGGAACTTGATAAGCGTATTGCGGGGGGTGATTTGCACGTGTTGGCGCCTCTACCCAAGACCAATCCAAAAGATTGGGAGATTTCGTCCCCTGCGTCTCAGACTTTGCTCTTGGATCTTGTGGAGGGAGCTCTTGTTCACCTTCTGCAAGGTGGAGTCTCAAATGAAGCTGCCCTGATGACACAATTCCCTCGTTTCTTGGTTGCTATTAATACCTTGTCACGGGGAAATATGCGCGATGAGCGTTGTTTTTTTGTTGCTCTCACCCAATCCATCTTAAGGTACAAGACAAAACTTCCGCATAGTATTCGTGACATGATAGTCAATGCGTGGTTGCAATGGTTCACTACTAATGAAGAGTCTACGAATACAATGACGAGTGCAGTACATTCGTGCTTTATTTCACTTCTCAACGAGTGGTCATCATTGGGAAACCTAGTATTGCCAGTAGATACAATGGTGAGCTGGAGTGAAGAAGCTGTTAAGGCGTGTGAGGCTTGTTCGAAGGACAAAAGCTTGACATTTGCTCATTATTGGCACAAGGACGAAGAAACCTTTTCAAAAATTAAGGCTCAGTATGAACAAATGCTGAAAGGGATGCCAGAAGATCGAGTACTCAGATGGAAAGAGGCGGTAGGCATTAGCTCGAGCTGACTAAGATGACTGAGTATGAAACGGTATCCTTGAAGTCGATTTGAGCTTGCTACTTGTTGCTAATAGAAAAATGATGCCTTCCAGGAAAATACACAAAAATCTTTCACTCCAAAATACACAAAAATAAGCTAATTTTAAAGATCTTTTAACAGGTTATAATTTCATGTCTCGACCACACTTAATGACGCAGACGGACGTGTGAAGTGTTGTATTATGAGGTCAGAAGCATGTTATCGGCAGAACCATACAAGATCTGAAGAATTCCAGAATTTTGGCCTTTCTATCACGTTAAGATTCCTAATATCTGTCACGTTATTTAGATTTCAATTGCATTACAGCCGCATTTTATTTCTGGCGAAAGATTCATCTATCTGCTACATGCCTACAACATTGTGTATCTACCAACAAGACGGTCTAGCTAATTTTGGATATAAGAACTCGTATCTACACAAAGATGACCTTGGATCATGGCAGCTACAACAGGCAGATATCAAAAAGAGGATTTGATTGTATCGGCTTTAGAATGCTATCACTATCGCTCGTGTCGCTCCTCGCGCCGACGCAAGCATTTCAAAGCGGAAGTCATCTGCCCATGATTCCAAGCAGATTATCATCAATTAGTCAAACAAAGATGCTACCTAGGAATCTTGCATCAACAACAGGCTTTTGTAGTTATAAATCGTCATGCAATAAATCCAGGATTTGTCAAAGAATGGAGACAGTCGCTTACTTATCGGCTGTTACCAATGATCAATTGCCAGAAGATTCTGCAGATGCAGATATCGAAAAAGATCCCGTCCCGTTAAAAGAAGATGAGGAATTTATCAAGGCTGTAGTAGAAGTCAAGTACGCAGCGCTGAATGTCACAGAATCGTCTGTGAAGCTGACTTCTGCTATTGTTACCAAGGTACCAGGGATTCTTGGGCGTTTGTTAGGTGCCAGTGTGGATAGAGAATTCAGGTATGTGCCTTCCACATCATGCATTTAGTTTTGTTGCCAAATCATAAATCATACAAAGTTTTCTCACATTTCGCCTTCATTAGGGCGGATATTAGGCGAAGAAAAAAGACTTACATTTCAGATTGGACTGATGCATTTCAAAACAAAAGGCAATGCGTACCTGCCATTTTATTTCTCTATTTTGCTTGTCTTGCGCCAGTTGTCAGTTTTGGGACTATCGCTTCTCAAATAACAGAGGGTTCCATTGGAGTAGTAGAATTCTTAATTGCTAGTGGTGGAGCGGGAATGGTAAGTGAATCATTTAAATTTTTAATCGATGTTGCTATGACATACGTTTGTTTGCTCATCTCGTTACTTTCATGAAGTTCTACTCTATTTTCAGTGGTCAGCCAATGACTTTTGTAGCACCAACAGGATTGACTCTAGCATTTCTTTCAGGATTGTATAGATATTGCAAACTTCAGGGCTATGCGTTTCTGCCTGTCTACACTTGGGTTGGTTTGTGGACAAGTTTTTTCATGTTTATATTGGGTATAAGAGGCTCCAGCAAGTACATTAGATATTGCACACGCTTCACTGACGAGGTGTTCAATGGATTGTTGAGCCTGACCTTCATTTATGAGGCATGCGCTAGTTTGCGTAGGAACTTTATGTTGGCCGATCCGATGAATTTATCAATGCCGTTTGTGTCTTTGTCCATCGCTTTGGGAACATTTTGGTCGACAGCAAAGGTTACTGCATTTGAAACATCAATGTTTTTCAATTCAAATATCAGAAAGATCACCAAAGATTTTGGTCTGGTCGCTGTGATTATTTCGTTCACAGCCATTAATCAATTGAAGGGCATAAAAAAATTCGGGGTTCCTACACTAATTGTGCCAAATACATTTGAACTGGCGGGGGGGAGAGAGTTTCTCGTTCCTTTCATGACTGTCCCTGAGAATGTCCGTTGGTTATGTGCGTTTCCTGCAGTGCTCTTGACATGTTTATTCTTTATGGATCAGAATATTAGCTCGCGCATAGTGAATAAAGAAGAGAATGGACTGAAGAAGGGCGCAGCTTATAACATAGATATGGTTGCTCTGGGAGCTATCACTGGAGGTAAGTTTGATCAAAGTACTGTTTGATATTGCCGATTCATACTAGATCATCACCAACAATCGTTTTTGCAGTATTGTCAATATTTGGACTGCCTTGGATGTGCGGAGCTACTGTACAGTCAATGAATCATGTGAGAGCGTTAACGTCTCGAAAATTCAACGAAGAAACTCAGGAAATGGAAATAGAAGGAGTAGTCGAAACTAGAACTACAGGATTCATCATCCATGCCATGCTTGCTGCAACTATTCACCTCCTCAATACATTAAAGTATTTACCCATACCAGTTGTTTCAGGAGTATTTTTATATCTGGGAAGAAGACTAATGACAGGAAACACTTTTCTGCAACGAATCAGAGAATGTTGTGCAGAATCGAACAGGCTGCCAAAGACGCACCCTATACATATTCTGGGTAGAAAGAAAATGAATATATTCACATCAGTACAAGTTCTTTGCCTTGCTGGGTTATGGATTTTTAAACAAAACAGTGCCACGGCAATATTCTTCCCTGGTGTAATCGGCGTACTGATGGCGATCAGAAAATGGGTACTGCCGAGATTTTTTCTGCAGGAAGAGCTTGAAGCCCTTGGTGATCCAAATCCGCTTTAACGGAACTAAAAGACGAGAAAACTTAAAATTAATCATATTCAAGTTAGTGAGGAGAGTAGCTGTGTAAGGCTATAATTTCCTGTGTTCTAGATGGTGAACGACAAAGTGGGCACTCAGGTCGAACAGTTGCTACCCAGTTATGAAGGCAAGACCAACAGAAGACATGTCCACACGCAACGGGGGCAGCCGAGTGTTTTCTTGGGTTCATGCAAATCCCACAATTGACGGGATTAAATGTAGTAACTAGATTCAAAGATTGCTCTTCTCTACTATCAACGACATCGTCGATATTATTTGTATTCAAAAGCATATTTTGTGCTTCCAAAACTCTCTTCTTCCTGGCATAAAAATAATTCAATGATATTTCTGCGAGTGCCTGAACTAATTTTGCCAGACTCTGACCAATGATCATTAATCCAATCGTGTTGTATTGAACCATTTCGGCTTTCACGTTAACTTTCTGATCCTTATTTTGTATGCCTAAGCCAGAGAGTCTGTGGAGAAGTGAAGGGTATTTTCCATTGACGTAGAAGAGTGCAAGGTTCAGCCGGATAATCCACTTGAAGAATCCACCAAGTCTATCAGCACTTCGACGATTGTCTAAATTTTCGAGTTCGATTCCATCCGAGTTTGTATTTGATGAACCATGAGGTGTTGGAAACCTGAACTCGCGAGCTACTTGCATCTGTTCAAGTGCTCGTACGAGTAGTAAACGCACTCTCTGCCGAAAGGAAGTCAATGGTATGTTTGTTCGATGACCACCTTTTTGTTGACTACCTGGTATCATTGATGATGAATCTTTGTGAATATGTATTATTTGTTCATTAACATGGGTCTCTTCGGCAATTCGAGCCCTTTCAAGCATCCTTTGTCTCGATTCTTCGTGTAGTGTCCTCCTATCTTTGCCTCTCAGATGCTCTCTTTCAAGATGCGTTTGAGAACCTTTCATCAATCTTGTAAACAGAGATAACTTTACTTGCATCAAATCATTCCATCCCTTTCGGCTAACCCTCTCGAGAATATATGGGCACAAAATATACAGTGCCACGAAGATGCGTAGCCTGTGCGACATCTTTTTTGTATACCCTAATCCAACATATTCCAATCCTAAGCTTTTTCCTTCTTTCGCCATGACCACGGCATGGATAACTCTAACCAGTAGACTGATTTCTGGTTTGAGATGATCGTTTAGTTCGCCACTACTATCATTTTCTGCTTGCACGGTTCGTCTGCTAGATGGTATGGGCGAGATATTCAAATAGGGGGCGATCAAAGTAGAGACTAAAGACGACAAACTCTGACGGTATCTATTGTCTTTCTCGTGAGCCAGTAGTATTTCTGGTACAATTGGATTGATCTGGGAAGTTTCAGCATCCATTTTTTTATCTTTTATTATGTATGAGTATTGTCCGTAGTGTGGTGAGTGATGAGCTGTGATGAGGTAGGTTTGCTAGCTTGCGTTTACAAAGTATCGTAGCTTGTCGCTTGCTACTTGCTATTGTACTTGCTACTTGCTACTTGCTGGCTTCTGGCTTGCTACGATCTCTTGCTACTTGCTCTCTCTCTCTCTCTCTCTAGAGAGAGAGAGAGAGAGCTTGCTACTTGCTATCCTCTCTGCCTGCTGTGCTCTCTCTCTCTCTCTCTTTCTCTTTCTTTTTCTGTCTGTCTTCATGAAAATTATTATTGCATAATCAATAATCATGGTTTCATTTTATCAAAAATGTTACGCGAGCTTGGGATCAATCATACTTGGTACCATAGCATCTTTCAGCATCATAATTTATAGTAATTCCTTTACATTTTCCCACTCTGAGGTAGAACTGGGATCAATGCCAGACAAGACTTTCCAAAGTTTTTCCCTCTCTGACGGTTTGTAGACATTACTGCTTTTGTTTCTCCAACTAAAGTATGCGCCGCTAATATCACTAACCTCTGGACTGGAACAAAGCCAAACCTCGTCCAATGCACTATCGACTTCAGTTCCAATGGGACCCCAACCCGCGAGTAACATTTTTGTATTGACAGTCCCTGGATCTAATGAGTTGCAAGTTATCCTATTCGCACCAAAACCATTTCCTTCCAAAATTGAAGCAAACTCAGCTGCCAGCATAGCATCAAATAATTTGCTTTCCGCATAAGCCCTATGGGCACTAAATGGTCGCTCCCTAAACTGCAGATCCTCCCAATCGTCAATGCAACGACATTGAGACATGGAGGAGGCAAATACAACACGGCTCTGTCTATCCTTCTTCTGAAGTAATTCCGGTAGAAGATTGCTTGTTATAACAAACGGAGCCATGACATTGACTGCAAAGGTTGTTTCTAGATCATCTTCTGTCGAAATATGTCCCCTTTCAAACACTCCCGCATTATTCATCAAAATATCCAAGGATAAATTATTGGACTTTATTATGGACTTGACTTCGTACACTAGATTCTTGCACCCCTTGAGTGAAGAGATATCTGATTCAACGGTAAATATTTTGTCTCCTAAGCTTTGATCGACTGAACAGATCGCATCAATAGCTTGAATTATGCGCTGACGATTTCTTCCGTGAATTATTACGTTATATCCTTTTGATGCAAGGTTCTTGGCAGTAGTGAGGCCGATTCCATCAGTCGAACCAGTAACTAAAGCTGTTGAAGAATTTTCTAAAAGCGGGCTTCCCATTCCAAAGGCTTTTGCAGTGGCCATCAAGCATATGATGGTAAAACTTATCAGTAGTGAAGACATGTGTGGGATAGATGATACCGGTAGATGTGATATACGATAGATAAGGTGGCTTTCCTTTTTCCTTGTTAGTTGTGAGATGCTTCGTGTTTCGTGTTTCGTGTTTCGTGTCATGCTTTTTTAAAAGTTTGAAGTCAGTTGAAGTGCGCGAAGAAGGAGTGAATAAAACCTATGAAATAACTTTTCGTAGTTTCGTCTACCTGTGATCACTCTTCTTGATGACAGCAAGCAAGCGCAACGCGCAACTGAACCTGGTTGGTCGGTGTCACCACATCCATCAGTTTTTCATACAAACACATAATGATAGAAACATAACAAGGTGTTTGATTGATACAATCCTATCAATTTTTTGTATTTCTAAAACTCAAAATGAAATATTCCATCGCAGTTTGTGCGACCATGATCGCGCTGACCAACGCATTCGTAGTCAATCCCTCTAGCCTTTCTTTTGCCGCAAAGACTGTAAATGCAAAGACTGTGAAAAAAAGAATACATCCACTCAGAATGGCCACAGAAGACGATGAAACTCCATCCAACACTGTCGCAACGCCTGGCATTGATAAAGCTTGGAGACATGTCAAGAAACCTATGCTAAGGATTGGGGGCAAGGGCCTTACTGAGACTCATGGAAATAGTCTAATTGAATTACTCAATGCACATACTGCTGTCAAGGTCAAGGTGAACACGAAAAGGCTTGGATCCCTAGAGGATGCGTTCAAAGAAATTAAAGATTTAACGGAGAAGTCAGGAAAGATAAAAGGCATTGAATTGATTCACATCAGGCCAAGTGATAATGTTATTCTTTTTGGCAAAGAAGGCACACTCGATTCGATTAACGCAGGAGACTTCCCTCCTCCGCCTCCTCCTCCATACGTTCCTGGACAAAAAAGAGAAAAAAATGATGAAGAAGAAGAAGACTCTAATTAACTGAATCAAAGAATCAATCACTACTATAATGCTGGCTTCACATATGAAGCTGTTTGTTCTCATACGTACTGATCGTCAAGATTCTTCGGTTGAGTTCAATTGTGAATTTGTCACTACCCACAGTGCAAACCCAATCAATGCAGCTCCAGCATAACCAAAGGTACCTAGGCTTTCTCCAAGAAGAACCCACGCGAAAATTGCAGAAAATACAGGTTGCATAGTGTAAATTAGGTTCGCATCTGTTGGATTTACTCTTTGTTGTCCAAAAGACTGGGCGTAAATTGTGTAAGCGCAGGTAATCCAGCCTGTCCATAGACAAGCTCCAAGCGCTTTTCCAGAGCCATTGGGTGGAAAATCTCCTGCGCTTAGTGCATCTTGCATTTGACCAAAGTACGTTTGAATCTCTGAACTTGTATCATTGATAAAGTCGATACTTGTGGACGAGCCAGTGGCGAGAAGTGCAACAACTAGCCCAATGCTTAACACAGCCTCGACAGTTGCTTTAGACGCTGCCAAACCGAGAGGCGACGTAAACTTTGCATACCTTCCAAGTCTAATGACATGCATAGAATAGCTAACAGCTGCTAATATTATCAGCGAGTCACCACCAGAGAAGGAAAGTCCATGCGCTACATCACCGACACTACTGAAGAGCGAGTGCACGTCGACATCTGGACGATCTAATCCCATTATGATCACACCTATAAAAGCTAATATACAAGCAAGCCAGGTTGGAGCAGAAATCAATCCCATATCCCCTGCAAAACCAGCTTGTAGCAAGGGAACCATGATGGTTGTCAGTTGCACTAGGAATGCTGCTCTGTCAGCCGGAATAGTCTTTAATCCAACAACCTGCAAACAGTTGCCTATAAAAAGGTATGATCCTAACTCTAAACCTGCCAGCGCTTGAAGTGGAAGAATCGATGAAGAAGTTTCCCTATCTTTGCTATTTTCAATTGTAGCCAGAGACTGTGAGTCGTCATCATTGGCAATTGGAGGTGAAGTCATCATTGCCGATAAAACCGTGAGAGTGAAAGATGCGATCATGTAGTAGCCTGCGCTGAATACAAATCCAGGAAGTGGCGGGTTCATTTCATAAACGTATTTAACCACCGGGGCGTAGGTCCCTAAAAGTGGTAGTGTGATAACGTTGAGAGAGTTGAGCGTGTTTGATCACAATGTATAGAATGAAAATCGTAGGAGGGAAAAACTGACGTACCCCATGATAATGGCACAGTAAGTAGCACACTAATTCCTAGTAGTCTGTCACTTTTATCTTTTCCGTCATTTGATTCATCAGTTGTCAACGAGTTTAATGCACTTTGTTTGTTGTTGTTCTCTGTAAAAACAGAATGTGAGATTGTTCTGTGATTTTGATGTACGATTTTGGGCGAGAAAAGTTGGTGATGGCGAATCCCTAATGAAGTAAACGCATAAGAAGATGTCAGTATAGTGAAAACTAGAAGCTCTTGCAATAGGTTCTGCTTCATTTTTCTTTCGAGAAGCGTTGGACTAGAGTGATGTGTGAGAGTGAGTGATGAATGAGGTATGAGGTGTTTGTGTTACCGTATTTTTGTTGTTTGCAGTTGTTTGCAGATTGCAGATTGCAGAGGAGGAAGAAGTTTCGCTCGTCGTTGTGCGTTGTGTCAATAGATACACAATAACCTCTCAATTGAAATTGTCTATGACGAGGAGATATATTTATTAAAAGTAAAATCTAAAAACTTGCCAAAGTGAGATATCTCATCACTTTATTGTATTGTAATCTACTCATAAGAGTACCCTATGGTAGTACCATGAATTCAATTTTGGTAGCTTCATGTGTTTTATTGTTTTCGGGTCCACAAATACTAAGGTATCATTACCGTATCATGGGTGGCAATAACATTTATTAAACATTTATTAACTTTAAAAATTTGTTGAAGTCAGATGAATCCATCTTCACGATATCTCGTTTTACAGGTCCGAACTGGGCATTTTTTAGACTAGTATAACAATAGATTACGTTTAACAAGGGCAATTTTGGAGTGTATCTACGTCGCTCTTTGTTTCGCTTGTACGATCAGTCTCTGTTCTTGTTTCAGCAGTCTCGCACCTGAAAGCATCATCGTCCAGGGCGTTCGTACAACAGGGTGTGCTTCCTTCCAAGGAAACATTGCCAGATCCATTTTTACCTGCGACTTCTGACCAATTAAACACAACATGGCCAGTAACTAACCCAACGATGACGCTAATAAAGAGAGGTCCAGAATATGTCATAACCACGAGCATGACGAGGTAGCTGGATGTAAGTTGAATACCGTATAAGAGTGCTGACCAGACCATCTTCTTTTTTCCTTTTCCAAGCTTGGTAAGAATTGAACGCCTTTGGAAAATGACGAATTCTACAAGCATTCCAAAGGCAATGGTAAATATACAAGCTCCGATTAATGCAGCTCTTGTTGATATTACCAAAGAGTCAAAAAGGTATATCATGCAAGTTGTAGCTTCCCATTCAAAACCTTGCATATACATGCCAGTCCTTCCGTAGCAGTATTTCAAACTTGCGTTTTCATACTCAGTGTATAGAGAAGTGTAAGATTGGATACCAGGTTCAGTTTCGTGCCAGTGGTTACCACAAGCTGTGTCCATCACAGATCCAGCTTCCCCAGTGACTTCGTCGGCGCATGCAGAGACAGCTTTTTGAAGATCATTTGTGGACGCGAGTACTGAAGGGTTCAGGCAGTAGAGCGATTCGCCACTTGAGACATGACCATTGAATGGTTTGTCATCGGGGAGTTCAAGACAGCTTATCCAGCAAAAAAAGTTGTTAGAGTTGTTGCAATCTTCCGGTCCACCTAAAGTGAAGAATGAGAGTGAGTATCAGGTATCAGAAATAGTGGCTGATCAAACACAAGAGAACTTACCAACATGCTGTAGACGGCGACGAGCTGTAACAGAAAAGTCATTCGTGGCTAATGGAGATTCGGAAACATTATGATTTCCGCAGCCAACTACAATTTCATCGGGTTGAGCTGTATCGCTGAAACGACGGCCTCGAGTGTGCGAAGAAGTCTTCTTGAATTCAGAAAAAGTAAGTTCAGAGGGGGAAACCTGAACAATGGCATCAGAAGCGACAAGATGCATCATTCCATACCAAGCACGTTCTTCTCCACCACCCATTTTCACAGCATGCCTAGTAGCGCGGAGTCTCAATGATTCAGGAGTGTCTAACCATTGTTCCGCGCCTGCACCAAGCATGATTGCGACGACTACATCACCATTTAATGTTTCGGGGAAGATAGCCTTGGCTTCGGTGTTTGATCCGTGTAATTTGAGACGGAAGGACTCGTCTTTCTTATCATCGTTGCACGATTGACCTGGTAGGAAGGCAAGAAAGAGTCCACCATCCGTGTGCCAGCTGAGAGTCTCATCTACAACAGCTCGTTCCTCGATGTTGCCACTAAGCTGCTTTGAGTAAGAATGAAAGTGCTCAAGATTAACAGCATCAGCCACTATAGAAGAGATCGAAGAATATCCCTTTCCGTTTCTGTTCTTTAAGATAGGATTAGTTGATGTCGATAACCCTTCAATCATCCTATCGAGGGCGGGAATGAAGGCATCAGATGTGGCATGGGAGACATAATCTCTAGCTCTTTCAAAATTAGAGTATGCTTTCATCCCGCACAATTTATTGATATCGTTCTTGGGTAAGGGAAGAGGCTCGTCGGTACCTTTAGTGGCAGTTGCAATCGTTGACCGGGTTGTTAGCCCATCTGCAAGAAGGACAGTGTCACCGCCATGAATCTCAGGACCGATGCTGTCGATGCAATCACATAGTTCACTAAGAACATTCGTTGGCTCATTTGCAGGAACACGAATTGCCAACAATCCAGTTGTAGTCAATGTATCAAAGAAATCGATATCTCTAGACCCATTTTGTAGGTCGCTAATAGTGAAAGTTGGTACTTCGTAATGCTCCACTTCATCGAAACCGCTTTCACAGTAAACGCCCTGTAGCCCCAGCAGGAAAGTTGTAACAGCCAAGCCTGTTGAATATGGGAATTGCATGAATTTCATTTGTACCAATTGAAAAGATTACTGGAGTGTTTTATGAGAGCGGTAACTTACGAAGCTAGATGCTAATGTACTGTCAGCACGCACTCGGCATCCTTTGGTCTGTGCAGTATTGAAAGGCCTGTACATTCGTTGCTGACTTTTATTGATGACCTACCCGGTACCCAGTACATTAACAAGGCCGTATAAGGCTTTTTATATCGACTACTTTCTATATTTTGTGAACTAATTAATTTGAGGAGGAATGAGTAGGGTGGGGTATCGGGTATCGGTGATTTTTTGGTGGGACTACTACTCTAGAGTACTGTGCTGAGTTCCAGAAGTACCGCACAAACACATAAAATAATATCCAGGAGCGATGGGACAAAAGTGATTTGTGATCTTGAAAAGGCCACAAAGGGCTTGTATTAGATATCCCGCAAATTTGTCTTCCCTCCTCCTATGTATTGGGTACCGTCGTCTGTCGTACGCTACCGCAGTAAGTAGGCAGGTATTTGGTAAGATCAAAATGTGTCTTCGTTACTTCATAGCAGGAGATTTCCAAGTCTGGGTTCATAGTGTCTGCCAGACTGTCAACGTCGTACAGATAACGCTACCTATCGAAATTGTTGGTATAATTTATAATTGTCGTTATATGGCAGTTAATTTAAAATAAAATTACTTGAATTATGACGTCACAAGCGTTTTTTATACCCGGGGCACGTAAAATTCTACGACGCGGGGTAGTCGTATCGTACCTACAGCTGAAAACGGAAGGCTACCATCGCGCATTGATCGAGCCTGTGGCTTTGTGATTTTGTGTGATCAAAGTTGAAGGCTTTGTGATCAAAGTTGAAGGCTTTGATTGGAATTGCCCGCAACATATAACGTCGCAGTTAAGAGAATCAACAGCTAACTTACAATCTAGGAGAACAATCATGACACAAGCAAACGAAAATGAAAATAGGCCGCCATTACCTTCATTTGATCTTGAATCTGCAACTAAAAAGGTACGCTTAGCGGAGGATGGTTGGAACAGTCGTGATCCGGTTCGTGTCTCTCAGGCTTACACAATTAATAGCCGCTGGAGAAATCGATCCGAATTTATAAATGGACGAGATCAGATTGTTGAGTTCTTAAGCGCAAAGTGGAGTGACGAACAGGAA
>Ga0307981_1002907_pt1 | contig 13381 bp, 11 predicted proteins | sample OrgLakmetagen987_FD_201849 | JGI IMG/M metagenome (GOLD analysis project Ga0307981, IMG submission 201849) | Saline water microbial communities from Organic Lake, Antarctica - #987 | ecosystem: Environmental > Aquatic > Non-marine Saline and Alkaline > Saline | place: Antarctica: Organic Lake... | reverse complement strand
TGATCAGCGCGTCGCCGCTGCGGAAATTGGCGAGGTCTTCCAGCAGGTTCTCGAGCACCCGCGCGACCAGCATGGTGAAGGCAATCGGCACAGACAGCATGAACCACCATTGCATGATCCCGTCCGTGCCCAGCATGATCTGGAAATTCGCCGCGGAATTGGCCACCACCCGCGACGAGGTCACGACCACCACCCAGGAAAACCCGATCCACAGCACCGCATCCAGGATCAGGCAGCCCATCTGGCCGGTCCGCCGCATGCTGGTGCGGAACTCGGCAAAGGCCAGATGCGTGCGCAGCTTCACGTTATAGCTGCACCCGAAATATGTCATGATCAGGAACAGGAAGGGCGGCAGAGTGGTCGACCACGGCGCCTGCACCGAGAACACGAAACGCCGGATCACCTCGACGAAGATGATGCCGCCGATCAACAGGTACGACACCACCATGATGGTCTTGTCGAGGTTGCGCTCGGTCCATGGAACGAGGCGGAAGATCAGCAGGATCAGCATCGCGGTTAGCAGCATCGCGGTTAGCAGCATCGCGATCAGCCCCAGCGGCCAGATCGCCGGGGCGCGCATCGCCTCGCTTAACATCCACGAATCCCCTGCCGCAATCGCGCTCAGGATCTCGCCCGTGCCCTCAAACCAGCCGGTCATGCCCTCTCCTCCTTCGGGTTGCCGTATGTACGTGCCGCCACCGGACGGCGCGGGGCCGGGCCGCTGCGAAGGCGACCCGGTCCGATGTCACGCGGTGATCACGCTGCGCGCCACCAGCGGCGCGGCTCGACGTTTTCGGGCGGCATGTCGACGGGGATCTCGCGCGCGACGTCGTAGATCTCCTTGTAGGTGTCGATGCCATCCGCCCAGTTGTTGAGCCGCTCGCGCCACTGCGCCCACGGCTCGGGATTGAACTCGGGCGAGCACATCTCCTCGGCCATCCTGATCTGGTCGTCGGCCAGGAAGGCAGGCCGTACCCCATGCTCGGCAAAGACCGTGCCGGGCAGTTGCGGGTCCGAGAATCCCACCGTCTTGACCAGCGCGGCCTCGTTGGCGGCCTGCACATGGACCTGCGCGAGATAGGCCGATTCCATGATCGCGTCCTGCAGATGCGGCTCCATCGCGTCGAAGACCCGTACCGACATGCCGGTATGCTCGGTGCCGCAGAAGAATTTCAGATCCACCGACTGGCTGACCACCGGCGACATGTTGGCATAGGCCACCGCCGACGCCCATGTCTCGGCCCCGTCGATCAGGCCCTGCTTGAGCCCGTCGAGCGTTTCCTCCCACGCCACAGGTACGGGGTTGAGGTTGAGCAGCTGCATGGCGATCCGGCCAAGCTGCGTGCCGGTCACGCGGTTCTTGGTGCCAAACAGTTCCTCGAGCTTGGTGACCGTGGGCTTGTCCTCGAAACTGCTGCCCAGCTGGATGCCGCGCAACTCGCAATGCGAGAACAGGAATTTCAGCCCGTGGCGCTTTTCCAATGGCTCGCGCAGGATGCGCTGCGACTCCGGCGAATAGAGGAAATGATACTGCGATGCCCGGCTGGGGAACATGTAGGCATAATCCAGCACGTTGAGATAGGGTGCACCGCCGGCCGAGTTCTGGGACGAGGCGGCGTACATGTCGATCACGCCCTGCTGGGTCTTATCCACGCAGTTGAGCTGCCCGCAGATCTGGTTGTCGCCGATGAACTCGACGCGAATCTCGCCCTCGGTCCGCTCCTCGAGGTCGCGGGCAAACTCCAGCACGCCGGCGCGCTCGATCAGCAGGTTCTGCGCGTTGAATCCCGACGCCCCCAGCGTCAGTGTGTGTTTGGGTTCCTTGCCGAAGCGTTTCTCGTAGGTGCTCTCGGCAGCGCGGGCGAGCGCTGGCAGTGACACCGCCCCGGTCAGCGCGCCGGCGCCCAGCACCACCGATGACAGGCCGAACTGGCCCGACAGACGAAACAGGTCCCGCCGGGAAATCCCGGTCAGGGCTTTTGAGACTTTCATGGCTTCCTCCCTTTTTGCAAGATTGATACTTGCGGTCTCAATACTGCGAGACTATGCTCAATCTGGCAAGAGAATTCTTACACCGCCCGAAATTTACGCAGGGATTGATCGGAAATGACCGAACTATCAGCGGATTACGTCATCGTCGGGGCCGGCTCGGCCGGATGCGTGCTGGCGAATCGCCTTTCGGCGGATCCGAAGGTCTCGGTCATCCTCATGGAGGCGGGCGGACGCGATTGGAATCCTTGGATTCATATTCCGGTCGGGTACTTCAAGACGATGCACAACCCGTCGGTCGACTGGTGCTACCGCACCGAGCCCGATCCGGGCCTGAACGGGCGCGCGCTCGACTGGCCGCGCGGCAAGGTTCTGGGTGGATCCTCGTCGCTCAACGGGTTGTTATACGTGCGCGGCCAGCCGCAGGATTACGACCGGTGGGCGCAGATGGGCAATCCGGGCTGGGATTGGGACCACGTGCTGCCGCTTTTCAAGCGGTCCGAACGGCAGGAGCGCGGCGCAGACGAATATCATGGCGATCAGGGCGCCCTGAATGTCTCGAACATGCGTCTGCAACGCCCCATTTGCGACGCTTGGGTGGCCGCCGCGCAAGAGGCCGGATATCCGTTCAACCCCGATTACAACGGCGCCACGCAGGACGGCGTCGGGTATTTCCAGCTGACCGCGCAAAACGGGCGGCGGTGTTCGGCGGCGGTCGCGTTTCTCAATCCGGTGCGCCATCGCCGCAACCTGACAATCCTGACCCGCGCCCCCGCCAGCCGGCTGGTTTTCGAGGGCACGCGGGCTGTGGGCGTGGCTTACCGCGACACCTCGGTGGCCGAACGGCGCATCATCGCCCATAGCGAGGTGATCGTCTGCAGTGGGGCCATCGGCTCGCCGCATCTGCTGATGACCTCCGGCATCGGCGAGGCAGCACAACTGCGTGAGCACGGCATCGAGGTGCTGGCCGACCTTCCCGGCGTCGGCAAGAACCTGCAGGATCACCTGCAGGCGCGGCTGGTCTTCAAGTGCAACGAGCCCACGCTGAACGACGAGGTCCGCAGCCTGTTCAACAAGGCGCGGATCGCGCTTAAATACGCGATGTTCCGCTCGGGGCCGATGGCGATGGCCGCCAGCCTCGCCACTGGGTTCATGCGCACCGGCCCGCATGTCGAGACACCCGACATCCAGTTCCATGTGCAGCCCTGGTCCGCCGACAGCCCCGGCGAGGGCGTGCATCCGTTTTCGGCCTTCACCATGTCGGTCTGCCAGTTGCGCCCCGAAAGCCGCGGCGAGATCCGCCTCGCCTCGGCCGATACCCGCGTCCATCCGCGCATCCTGCCGCGATACCTTTCGACCGAAACCGATCGCCGCACGATCGTCGAGGGCATCAAGATCGCGCGTCGGATTGCCCGGCACGACCCGCTGGCGAGCAAGATCTCGGAGGAATTTCGCCCCGACGCCACGCTCGATCTCGACGATGACGTGGGCACGCTCGACTGGGCGCGGAACTATTCCACCACAATCTACCACCCAACCGGCACCTGCAAGATGGGCCCCGGCCCCGATGCGGTGGTCGATGCCCGCCTGCGCGTGCACGGGCTGACCGGCCTGCGCGTCGCGGATTGCTCGATCATGCCGGAAATCGTATCGGGAAACACCAACGCCCCGGCGATCATGATCGGCGAGAAAGCCGCGGACATGATCCTCGAGGATCGCAAAACCGGCGCGCTCAGCCGGGCCACATGACACAGACACGTCAGATCCGAAGGAAGGACACGCCATGAAGATGACGACCGAAGAGGCCTTCGTCAAAACCCTGCAACGCCACGGCATCAAGCATGCCTTCGGAATCATCGGCTCTGCCATGATGCCGATCTCGGACCTGTTTCCCAAGGCCGGGATCACCTTCTGGGACTGCGCGCATGAAGGCAGCGCGGGCATGATGGCCGACGGCTATACCCGGGCGACCGGCAAGATGAGCATGATGATCGCCCAGAACGGGCCGGGCATCACCAATTTCGTGACCGCCGTGAAGACCGCCTATTGGAACCACACGCCGCTTCTGCTGGTCACGCCGCAAGCCGCCAACAAGACCATCGGCCAAGGCGGTTTCCAGGAGGTCGAGCAGATGAAGCTGTTCGAGGACATGGTCGCTTACCAGGAAGAGGTGCGCGACCCCTCGCGCATGGCCGAAGTGCTGGCGCGCGTCATCGCCAAGGCCAGGCATCTGTCGGCGCCCGCGCAGATCAATGTGCCGCGCGATTACTGGACGCAGGTGATCGATGTGGACCTGCCGAAGGCCATCGAGTTCGAGCGCGCCGCCGGCGGCGAGAACGCCGTGGCCGAGGCCGCGCGCCTAATGTCGGAGGCCAAACACCCGGTGATCCTCAACGGTGCGGGCGTGGTCCTGTCGGAAGGCGGAATCGCGGCGAGCAAGGCCTTGGCCGAACGGCTCGATGCGCCGGTCTGCGTGGGATATCAGCACAACGACGCCTTCCCCGGCTCGCATCCGCTGTTCGCCGGACCTCTGGGCTATAACGGATCGAAGGCGGGGATGGAGTTGATCAAGGAGGCCGACGTCGTGCTGTGTCTCGGCACGCGGCTCAACCCGTTCTCGACGCTGCCGGGCTACGGCATCGACTACTGGCCGGCAAATGCCAAGATCATCCAGGTCGACCTCAACCCCGACCGGATCGGCCTGACCAAGAAGGTCTCGGTCGGCATCGTCGGCGACGCCGCCAAGGTCGCCCGCGGCATCCTTGCGCAGCTGTCCGACAGCGCCGGCGAAGCGGGCCGCGACGCGCGCCGCGCCAAGATCGCCGAGACAAAATCGAAATGGGCGCAGCAGCTTTCCTCGATGGACCACGAGGAAGACGATCCCGGCACCAGCTGGAACGAGCGCGCCCGCGCCGCCAAGCCCGACTGGATGAGCCCGCGCATGGCGTGGCGCGCGATCCAGTCCGCCCTGCCGCGCGAGGCAATCATTTCCTCGGATATCGGCAACAACTGCGCCATCGGCAACGCATACCCGGCCTTCGAGGAAGGTCGCAAATACCTCGCACCGGGCCTGTTCGGGCCCTGTGGCTACGGTCTACCATCTATCATGGGCGCCAAGATCGGCTGCCCGGACGCCCCCGTGGTCGGCTTTGCCGGTGACGGGGCTTTTGGCATCGCGGTGAATGAGCTGACCGCCATCGGGCGCTCTGAGTGGCCAGCGATCACCCAGATCGTGTTCCGCAACTACCAATGGGGCGCGGAAAAACGCAACTCGACGCTTTGGTATGCCGACAATTTCGTCGGGACCGAGCTTGACACGCAGGTCAGCTTTGCGCGCATGGCCGAGGCCTGCGGGCTGAAGGGCGTCGTCGCTCGCACGATGGAAGAGCTGACGGAGGTGCTTAACCAGGCCATCAAGGATCAGATGGAGAACGGCACGACCACGCTGATCGAGGCGATGCTGAACCAGGAACTGGGCGATCCGTTCCGCCGCGACGCGATGAAGGCGCCGGTCGCGGTGGCCGGCATCGACGCGGCCGACATGATCGAGCAGCCGGCGTGATGCCGGAATGAAACTGCCACCCCTCACCCTCGCGTCCGGCCAGCAGGCGGCCGGGCGTGCCAAGGCGTATTTTCCGGGCGTCATGATCGCGGTGCTGGTGGCGTTGGCTGCGCAATTCGTGGCCGAGCATTACGGCACGCCGGCGATGCTGATGGCGCTTCTCTTCGGCATCGCGCTCAACTTCCTCAGCGAAGAGACCTCGACCGCGTCCGGGATCGGCTTTACCGCGCGATCCGTCCTGCGGTTCGGGGTGGCCATCCTAGGCGCCCGGATCAGTGTCGAGATGCTGACCTCGCTCGGCTGGGGGATGATCGGCCTGCTCGTGCTGGGCGTGGTCGCGACGATAGCCTTCGGCATGCTGCTCGCGCGGGTCATCGGGCAAGACCCGCGCTTTGCCATCCTCACCGCCGGGTCGGTGGCCATTTGCGGCGCATCGGCGGCGATGGCGATCGCGGCGGTGCTGCCCAAGGACGAGAGATCCGAACGCAACCTCTTGTTCACTGTGCTCGGCGTCACCGTGCTGTCGACCGTCGCCATGATCGTCTATCCGATCCTGACGAATGCCTTGGGGTTCGACGAGGTGACCGCCGGCGCCTTCATCGGGGCCACCGTGCATGACGTGGCACAGGTCGTGGGCGCAGGCTTCTCGATTTCCGAGACGGCGGGCGAGACCTCAACGCTGGTCAAGCTGATCCGGGTGTCGTTCCTCGCCCCAGTGGTGATCCTCATCACGCTTCTATGGAGCCGAGGGGACAGCCCGGGTGATGGCGCGCGCCCGCCCATCGTGCCGGGATTCGTGCTGGGATTCCTGTGCCTTGCGACGCTCAACTCGCTGGGGCTGATCCCGCAGAGCCTCGGCGCGTTCCTTGCCAAGGTCTCATCCTGGGCGCTCTTGGCCGCGATCGCGGCCGTGGGCATGAAGACGGACCTGCGCAACATCGTGAAGGTCGGCGGCGGGGCGATCACGCTGATCGTGGCCGAGACGCTGTTTCTCGCGGGGCTGGTGCTGGGCGGGATCGGTTTTCTGGAGCTTGCGCCATGACCGGAACCGGGCGCGGTTTGCCGGATTTCGCGGCAGCACGCTGAATGGCCCTGCCAAAGCACGCGACGACGCACCGAGAGGCTTTCGCGGCGCGGCCCGGCCAGTTTATGATTTCAGGCGACAGACGCCGCGCGCCACCGGTTTCAGGCAGGGATGGAGGATAGGGAAATGGTCCGAGACTACTTCAAGAGGGCAACGCGCACGTCTGCCTCGGACTCCTCGGAGACCCGCGAGATCGTTGCCGATATTCTCAAGGAAATCGAGACAGGCGGCGATTCCAAGGCCTTGGAATACGCGGCGAAATTCGACAAATATGACGGCAATGTCCTGCTGACCGACGACGAGATCGCCGCTGCCTGCGCAAAGGTCTCGCAAACGGCCAAGGACGACATCCGTTTCGCGCATGACAACGTCCGCCGCTTTTCGCAGGCGCAGCGTGACACGATCCCGGATTTCGAGGTCGAGATTGTGCCCGGCCTTGTCGCGGGGCAGAGGGCGATCCCGGTCGATACGGCCGGATGCTATCTGCCCGGCGGGCGTTACAGCCATATCTCGACGGCGATCATGACAGTGACAACCGCCAAGGTGGCGGGCTGCCGGCATATCACCGCCTGCTCACCGCCACGACCCGGGGTGGGCGTGCACCCGGCCATCATCTATGCCGCGCATATCTGCGGTGCCGACCGGATCATGGCCATGGGCGGCGTGCAGGGGGTGGCCGCGATGACCTTCGGGCTGTTCGGACTGCCGCCTGCGAATATCCTGGTCGGGCCGGGCAACCAGTACGTGGCCGAGGCCAAGCGCATGCTCTTCGGTCGGGTGGGCATCGACATGATCGCGGGGCCGACCGACAGCCTGATCCTCGCAGACAAGGAAGCCGATCCGCATATCGTCGCCACCGATCTCGTCAGCCAGGCCGAGCATGGCTACAACTCGCCGGTTTGGCTGGTCACTGATAACCGCGCGCTGGCGCAGGAGGTGATGGACCGTGTTCCCGGCCTGATCGACGCCCTGCCCGACCCAAACCGCGAGAGTGCGGCTGCCGCATGGCGCGACTATGCCGAGGTGATCGTCTGCGCCGACCGCGAGGAGATGGCGGAGACCTCGGACGCCTACGCGCCCGAACACCTGACCGTGCAGGCCGGCGATCTCGACTGGTGGCTGGGACGGCTGCGCTGCTACGGCTCGCTGTTTCTGGGCGAGGAAACCACGGTCAGCTACGGCGACAAGGCGTCGGGCACCAATCACGTGCTGCCGACGTCGGGGGCCGCCACCTATACTGGCGGGTTGAGCGTGCACAAATACCTCAAGCTGGTCACGTGGCAGCGCGCCACGCGCAAAGGCTCGAAACCGGTGGCGCTTGCCACCGCGCGCCTCTCGCGCCTCGAAGGCATGGAAGGGCACGCCCGCGCCGCCGATACGCGGCTGGCCAAGTATTTCCCCGAAAAAACCTTCGATCTGAGCGGCGAGGACTGAAGAATGTGGCCGGGCACTGACCAACCCCCAAAGAGTGCTCATCAGAGCGGCAAAGCGAGCATGCAGGGTCAGTTGACCATTTATTGTGCAGTTTTTGACGAGAAAATGGCCGGCCTTGCCTATCAGACGTGCGTTGTCCCCGGAATCGGCCGCGACAGGGTGGCCAAAAACATTGCACGATCAGGTTCCGGTGGATCGGTCCGGAGGATCATGCGACAGTTTTCGTAGTCCAATCAGAAACCACCAACAGGAAGGAAAGATTGAATGACCACAGCCAAAGACCCAGCCCGCAGGACCCTGCCCGTCTACGCCGCCACACTTCTGGCCACCCTCGCGCTGCCCATGGCGGCCGGGGCCGCCTCTCTCGACGAGATAAAGGAGCGTGGCTACATCACCATTGCGACAGAGGACAACTACGCCCCCTTCGAGATCATGAAGGACGGCGAGCCCACGGGATTCACCCATGACGTCGTGGCAGAGTTCAAGGACTACGCCGATTTTGAGGTCCGGCAGGAAATCCTGCCATGGTCGGGCCTGCTCGCCGCAGTCCGCGCGGGTCAATACGACATGGCGATCACCGGGTCGATAATTTCGACCGAACGCCTGCGGGTGTTCGATTTCAGCGTGCCCACGGCCAGTGCGCAGCACTACTACATCAAGCGCGCCGGCGATGACAGCATCACCAGCGTCGCCGATCTCGACGGGCTGACGGTCGGCGTGCAAGCCGGCAGCGTGCTTCTGTCGCGTCTGCCCGAGCTTGAAGCGATGCTCGAAGAAACCGGCGGCAGCCTTGGCGAGGTGGTGGAATACACCTCCTACCCGGAGATCTACGAGGATCTGTCGAACGGGCGGCTCGATTATACCGTGAACTCTATCATCTCGGCGAAAAGCGTGATCGCCGAACGCGGCGACACCTTCGAGATGGGGCAGCCCGTCTCGGGCCCGGGCTTTCATGCCTATCCGGTGCCCAAGGGCAACGAGGGCCTGCTGGACTATATCAGCGAGTTTGTGCTGGAGCTGCGCGACAGCGGCCGGCTGGCGGAGTTGCAGGAGAAATGGTTCGGCGAGGCGTTCCCCGACCTGCCCCGCGTGCCCATCACCTCGGTTGAGCAGTATAACGAACTGACCTCGGTCGAGTGACGAACCGGCAAGGCGGTGGTCGACACTCGGCCGACCACCGGACATGACATCCTCTTGAACGAAGAGACGCACGATGGGTCCCGGCGATTTTCAAACGCTGCTTGAAGGGGCGTGGGTCACGATCTGGATCTCGGTGATCGCGATCGCCGGGGGCATTCCGCTGGGGCTTCTGCTCGGGCTGGCGCGGATCTCGAAACTGCCGGTGATCTCGCAGATCGTCACTGTCTATATCAGCATCGGACGCGCCACGCCGCTGGTCACGCTGGTGCTGTTCATCTTCATCGGGCTGCCCGTGCTGGGGATCAGCATCGACCGCTACACCGCCAGCGTGCTGACGCTGCTGCTCAACACCGCGTGCTTCAACGCCGAGATCTGGCGCTCTGTCTACCAGGCGTTTCCACGGTCGCAGATCGAGGCGGCCAAGGCCGTGGGCATGACACGCCCCACATATTTCCGCCGCATCATGTTTCCGCAGATGAGCTTCGCGGCGATGCCCGGGCTGGTCAACGAGGCGACGCTGCTGGTCAAGGCAAGCCCCGCCGTTGCGGTGATCGGCATCGTGGACCTGACGCGCGTGACCAACCGCATCGCCTCGCAGACCTACGAGCCGCTGCCGCCGATCATCGTCGCCGGTGCGATCTACATCGTGGTCATCGCCGGCATGGTGCGCCTGCAACGCCGGTTCGAACGCCGCGCCGCGCGCTTTGCCTCCATCGAAGGATAGGCCGTCATGACCGACTGGGAAATCGTCCTCAGCGAATGGCCCCGCTTTGCCAGCGGGTTCGGCACGACGTTGGCGCTATTCCTGATCTCGACGCTCGGCGCGTTCCTGATCGGCATGATCTTCGTCAACATCCTCTACGGGCGCAACCGGATCGCCCGCAAGGCCGTGGGCATCTATATCGACGGGATGCGGATGCTGCCGTTCCTGATCTTCGTCTACCTGCTCTATTACGGGCTGCCCTCAGTCGGGATCAGCATGAGCGCCTGGACGGCCGGTATCGTCGGGCTGACGCTGTACCATTGCGCCTATGTCGCCGAAATCCTGCGAGGGGCGTGGTCGCAACTGCCCGCCGGTCAGGCAGAGGCGGCGCGTGCGCAAGGCCATCACGGCTACCGCATGTTCGGCCGCATCATCCTTCCGCAGCTTGTGCTGAACAGTGCGCCGATCCTTGGCAACCAGCTGATCTACATGCTCAAGGACACCGCATTCCTGATGATCATAACCGTGCAGGAGCTCACATACGCGGCCTCGTCGGTGCAGTCGATGTATTTCGTCCCGCTGGAACCGTTTGTCGTCGCACTGCTGCTCTATTGGGCGATGAGCCTGTCGATCGAGGGTCTCGTCCTCGTCGTAAACCGATTTGCAAAGGAGAGAGGTCTTGGCGATTCCTGACCCCGCAGCCGGCCCCGCCTCGCAGCCCTACGCCCTGGAGGCGCAGAAGATCTGCAAGAGCTTCGGTGACCTCGAGGTGCTGCGCGATGTCGATCTGACCGTAGCCCCCGGCACCACGATGAGCATCCTCGGCCCCTCGGGCTCGGGCAAGTCCACGCTGCTGCGCTGCATCAACTGGCTGGAGACCCCGGATCGCGGCAAGATCCTGCTCGGCGGTGCGCCGGTGGGGCGGCGTCCGGACGGCAAGCTGATGTCGGACCGCGAGCTTGCAAAGGTGCGCGCCCGCATGGGCATGGTCTTCCAGAGCTTCAACCTCTGGCCGCATTTCACCGTGCTGCAGAACGTTATTGAGGCGCCGACGCAGGTGCTGGGCATGGCCCGCGACGCCGCCACCGCCCGCGCCGAGGAACTGCTCGAGAAGGTGGGCCTGGCCGACAAGCGCGACGTCTATTCCTATTCGCTTTCGGGCGGCCAGAAACAGCGTGTCGCCATCGCCCGCGCGCTCTGCATGTCGCCCGAGGTACTGCTTTTCGATGAGCCGACCAGCGCGCTCGATCCCGAACTGATCGGCGAGGTCTTGGCCGTGATGCGCGATCTCGCGGCCGAGGGGATGACAATGGTCGTCGTCACCCACGAGATGGGCTTTGCGCGCGACGTCTGCGAGGAGGTCGTGTTCATGGACAAGGGCAAGGTCGTTGAACGTGCCGCGCCGTCCGCGTTCTTCTCGGCTCCCAAGACAGACCGTGCCAAGCAGTTCCTCACCCGCTACGCTTGACCGGCAGCGTGATGGCTCAAGCGTTCCACAGCACACTGCCAAACGCGGAGATGTCGTAACCGCCGCTCGCCTCGGCCCGCGCGGCCAGGCGCCCCGTGGTGCAGAACGCGAAAAGCTGCTGGATCTGCGGCTCGAACCAGGCCCGGCGGTCGACCAGCAAGGCAAAGCATTCCGTTACGACGTGCCGGAACTCGAGCCCGTAACTGCACGCCACCGATTCCAGCCCGAAGGCCACGTCGCCCTCGCCCCGGCGCACCGCCTCGACGGCCTCATCCTCTGTACGCGCTACCTCTGTAAACTCCATGCCCGAAAGGTCGAGCCCGTCCTTCGTCGCGATGTTCCGAAAGAGCCTGTCCGTGCCCGATTCCGCCTGCCGCGGAACGACGCGTCGCCCCAACAGATCGGACAATCCCGACGGCGCAACGTCCCCGGATCGGTAGACGAGGCCACGCTGCCGGTCCGCAAACGTCACCAACACCGCGTTCAGGTCCGCGGCGGCCTCGGAAACCGCCGGGACGTTCCACTGATCGGATGCCGCGTCATGGACATGCAGCCCCGCGAGCATCCCCTCGCCGCGCACGAAACGGTCCAGCCCGTCGAGCGAGCCGTCATAATAGGTCGCCAGCCCGCAGCGCGATTGCCGCACCGCCCAATCGAGCAGCGGGTCATGACTGCCCAGCAAGATCGCCGGACGCGCTGCGCTGACGGTTTCGTCGGCACCTCCGCCCCCCGATTGGGCCCGCGCGATCCACGACCGGATCTCGTCGGCGGGGAACAGCAGTTTCCCCGTCGCCCGCGAGCATGGCACCACCCCCGAGGCCGCGAGGTCGTAGACCTTGCGCTCTTTCAGGCGCAGCAGATCTGCGAGCTCGCGGACAGTCAGGTATTCGTGGTCGGGGAAGGCAGGCTCGGTCATCGGGATCCATTCACCGTGTCGGGGTACTATCATGGCGCCCCGCCAAGCCTATCAAGGGTCTGGCGCGTTTGGAAAGGCCAACTGCCGCGCGATGATCATCGTCGCACGTTTAAAGCAGAGCGGGATCTCGAGCGATGGCAGCCCTCGCCTCCTAATCGTTCATCTTACCCTAAATACTCGACCCACGGCGCTGCAAGCGCAACCATCGTTCCGGAAAAAACCAATATGTCAGAGTTTTTCGACTTGCAGCCGCGCAGCAAAATTTATACACGCGTCATCACTGGATGCGGGCGTAGCTCAGGGGTAGAGCATTACCTTGCCAAGGTAAGGGTCGAGAGTTCGAATCTCTTCGCCCGCTCCAATACAATCCTTTGAAATCAAAGAAACCCCTTGCAAGCAAGGGCGTTTGGCCGTTTGACGGTTACAGATTTGGTTACAAAGGATCACCGACATGGCAGGCAAGATCAGGCACCTGATCAATCGAGATGGGCGCTATCATGCCCGGCTGGTGGTGCCGAGAGAGCTTCGTGGAATCGTCGGCAAGACCGAGCTGCGCAGCCCCTTGGGTGGTGATTATCGTCAGGCGCTCAGATCGCTACCCGGCGCGGTAGCGCAGCTTCAACACCAGATCGCGCTGGCCGAACGCAACGCCGGAGCAGGACGTCCACAGCCCGGCCCGGCACGCTATCCGCTGGCACCTGATCAGATCGCGGCAAGCCATTACATGCAGCGACTGGCCTTTGATGACGAACTGCGCAACGATCCCCGGTATGCGTTGATCGACATTGATGATCTTCTGGTGCAGCGGCTGCGCGCGGCGTTGTCGGGCCGTGCCAATGATGATGAGTTGGCCGATCTGGTCGGTACGCAGATTGAGCGATTCCGCTCCGCTGGCAATCTCGACGCGGCACACGGCAGCACCGAGTGGCGCACTATCGCCCGTGCCTTGTGCAGTGCTGAGCCGGAGGCGCTGGAACGGCGTTGTTGCAAAACTATCCCCGTGAAGGATTCACTTCGGGAATCCAAGCGTTTACATAGGGCTGCATGAGCAAACCACCTCCCGCCCGCTATCGCACGACGAACTG
>Ga0307981_1002906_pt1 | contig 13384 bp, 6 predicted proteins | sample OrgLakmetagen987_FD_201849 | JGI IMG/M metagenome (GOLD analysis project Ga0307981, IMG submission 201849) | Saline water microbial communities from Organic Lake, Antarctica - #987 | ecosystem: Environmental > Aquatic > Non-marine Saline and Alkaline > Saline | place: Antarctica: Organic Lake... | reverse complement strand
GGACTCATACCGCGTTGTTGATCCAAGCCAGACTGGCCCCCGCCATTTGGTGGCATCTGGAGTACCTGCTGCAAGAGCATTTGTTGCTGCTGACATCGCTTCTGCAACTGTTGCAAGAGCATTTGCTGCTGCTGTAGTTGCTGAGCCTGCGGAGAATTCGGATTCTTAATGTATCGCGCTTGATCTTGCAGCCTTCTCTGCTGCTCCAGTAGCTGCTCTTGCTGCTTCTCGAGCTGCTTGAGACTATCGAGTTGGCCTTGTAGTTTCAATTGCTGCTCCTGCAGCTGTTGCAGTTCGAGCTTTTCACTTTGATGCGACATGCCGGGCATTTCTGCCACCTGCCCAATGGCGGTCAATTCCTGGTCCCTCGCGAGAGGATCGACTCCACCGGTGTCTCTCTCTTGCCTTTTGATCTTGGCCATTACAGGACCACAAACTTCGCAAGTCGTCGTTTTGCCTTGACTTTTGCAAATTCGGTAGTGATTCAAAACGCAACGGCTGCTTCGACAGTGCGACGTTTCACAATTCTTGTTGCGACAGCCCTTCATGTGGTTCCAAAGCGTCACCATCTCGGAGCAGAATTTCGTCTCACACGCCGGACCGAATTTACACTTGCTCGCATGGCGAAGCAGGAGCAGTCGTTGTTGCTGCTGCATGATAACTTTCTTCTTCTGAGGCGGTTCGCCTTCTTGAAACTGAGAGTGGGATGTTACAGACGAGCCCCCGAACGCTGGTGGGGGCATAGCCACGGACCCGATGCTCAACCAACTACTATCCATCTGCTGAGCCGTCATTTCTTGCTGAGCCGCCAATTGCTGCTGCTGCTGCTCAGCAGCCGATTGCTGCTGCTGCTGTTGAGTAGCCAACAATACATGTTGACAAACGTTGTTATTCTGCTGTCCCATCATGCTGCTGAAGTTACCAACACCCTGCTGCTGTCCCGCCATGCTATGCATGTTCCCTTGAAGAGAAGGATTCATTTGCGCCGCCGAGTTCGCGACATTTGCATTCTGGTTCGACCACGACGCATTCTGGTGCTGAGCGACCGGCGCTTGTGCTGCGTTCGCACTGTTCACAAAGCTCGGATGTTGGGCGGAATTGCGCGTGCCTGTGAAACTTCCATGATCAGAGACGTTGCCCGCCATATTGTTCTGACTTCCGTGGTGCGACAAGTTCATTTGGTTTCCAGCATTGACCGCGCCGTGCGCATTCAAGCTGGTGTTGCTCCCATGATGCGACAGGTTTCCTTGTTGCGCATTCATATTGTTGGCGCTACTATGATGAGACAAGTTTCCCTGGCTTGTCATGGCGTTCACGTCCATTTGGTTTCCAGCGTTGATAGCCCCGTGATTTGCCAAACGTTGCTGCGCACTCAAGTTGTTGTTGCCTTGATGCGACGCGTGCATTTGCGACCCAGTGTTGTTGGAAGTTCCGCGATTGAGATGAGCTGCAAGATTGGCCATGTTGGAAGAGCTCACGTTGGTGTTTCCAGATCCGACATTGCCCCACGAAGCGTTTTGCTGCTGACTGGCCGGCGCCGACGGGTTGATACTATTGATGGCAAAGCTGGAAGGGTGGGATCCGGAACCCTGGAAATTCTGAGACCTTGCTGCCGATTCACTCCGCTTCATGGACATTGACGAGTTGGAGCGATGCAATTCTAGGCCGTGCGCAATCGCCTGCAGACGCCGCTTCAACGTTGCCAAGTCAAGATACTCCGCTTTAGACTGAGCAGATCGATACAAGTGTTCTTCCAAACTTTTCGCCATGTGAGGTAGTCTGTCGAAACAAAAAAGCAATAGACGGTGAGGAAACAATACGAAAATTGAACGTGGGTCAGGATACCATGGACGACCTTTACTTACTTTTCCGACAGGTTGGTGGTCTCTGGTCGCATCTGTTGAATGACTTCCAAGATACTAAAGATGACCTTTCGACGGTCAGGTAAATCGTTATTGGACTGCCACCCACCGGCGAACCGTCCATCCAGAAACGACTTGTTGGACGAGTTTTGGTCTGGCCCAGATTGCGTGTTGGTATTTTGCATGGGCGTCGGCATGCTCATGCTGGCCTGCATGGATCGCATCGTCGATTCGTTCGTGCTAATACTGGCTTCTTGCTGCTGAGAATGAGGATTCTGCTGCTGAGAATGCATCTGCTGTGACATGTTGTTGCTGCTACCACTGCTACTCTGCTGCTGCGACTGTATACTCTGAAACGCAGCCGAGTCTGTATTCATCTGCGACGACATGCCTGGATGATTACCCTTGCCCGACTGGGAATCCGACTGCTGCTGCTGCTGCAATTGTCCAGCTTGCTTGATGAGATTTTGCTGGTGCGCCAGCAGCTGCTGTTCGTTGAGAGAGCCGCGGGCCGCAGCAAGCTGATTCGCCGTTGCAGCAGGGCCAGGTGCTTGACCATTATGAACCATTTGTTGCATCAGAAAGGAATTGTTGCTGCCCATGGCCCCAGTCAGCGACCCACGCTGCGCCATTCTGGGTACCTGACGCATCCTGCCAGCCATGCCACCCGCCGGATCTTGTTGTTGCTGTTGCTGCTGCTGCTGTTGCAATTGCTGCAACATTCCTGGCGCTCCACCAGCTGCTGCTCGCTGTTGCTGCATTTGCTGCAATAGATGTTGTTGCTGTACTTGCATCAAGTTGTTGTCGTTGGCCGAGGCAGTATTATTCTGCGCTCCAGCCGTGCCACCTTGCATTCCACCAGCTTGAGTTGCGGGGTTGCCCCCGGAAGCACCACCCTGTCGCTGTCGCTGCCCTTGCATTTGCTTTTGGAGATTGGCCAATTGGTGCTGCAATAACATCTGCTGCGCGTTACCGGCGGCGCCGCCAGACGGTGCCGCACCGGAATGACCCATCATGCCCGAAATCGACAAACTCGTATTACCACCATTGCCATTACCACCACCACCACCACCATGACTCTGTGGAAAGTTTTCTCCCGCAGCCACGGCCGCAGCCTGCGCACGGCGAAGCTGCTGTTGTTGCTGTTGGTTCTGCAACAGAGCCTGCATATTCTGCATGGAACTCGAAGAGTTGCCGCTGAAACCGAGAGGCTTGTTCGCCGCTGCTGCTGCTGATGATGCACCGAGATTCATTCCCATTCCGGCCATGGCCGCCAATCGGGCGCTGCTCGCTGTACTGGCATCCATGGACGCGGCAGCTGTACCACCACCACCCCCGCCGCCACCGCCACTACCTTGCATGTTGTTGTTGTTGTTGTTGTTACTCCAGTTGCTACCACCACCACTGCCATAGTTGTTGTTGGCACCACCAGTACCATTACCACCTGGCATGCCCAATTGTAATTGTTGCCCCGAGTGATGTTGCTGCATCATGGCCAGCGCCGGAGTGTTACTGCTATTATTACTGTTGCTACCACCACCACCACCACCATTGTGTGCCACCCGTTGCTGTTGCTGTTGTTGTTGGGCCTGTTGTTGGGCCTGTTGTTGGGCCTGTTGTACCGCAAACTGAGGATTCGCAAAGGCAGCCGCTTGCTGTTGGTGCATGGCATGTTGTTGTTGGTGTTGTTGGTGCTGTTGACCTTGACCCTGATGTTGACGGTTGCTGTACTGCGCCTGGATTTGCTGCTGGAGACGCTGCAAGTCCTGAAGGGAGCCGCCGCCCATTCCGGCGCCGTTGGAGGGATTCATACGGTACGGTACGATACCTTGCCAAGGTCTTTGTGTAGTACTGTAACTGTAACTGTAACGACTACTCGTCAACTAACGTAGCTATCTTTAGAGAGGGAATGGATCGTACCAGACAATGAACAGTGTGGAACGACGGTAGTCTACCTTCAACGACGATGCTGCAGAGGGACGCTATCTCTTGATACTCTCTCTCTTTTTTCACTGGTGAATAATACTGCTGGGCGTGTCGATCCCGGGCAGCGCTGCGACTGTACGGATTAGTACGGATTGCCTTCTCCGGAGGGCACCAAACAGGCACAATTTCGAGGAAAATGTCTCCGTAGGAAAGCAGCAGGAGTTCTACGTAAAATGACTTTCGCGCGTTTCGCCGAAACACTGTCGATGCGTGGAGGAAGGAGAAAGAAGTACGTCGGGCAATTCTAAGCAAAAACCGTTCCTAATTGGAACTAAAAGCTCATAACCGTTCTGTATGTCGTTCCAGGATTAACATAACGCTAGACAAGATTCGATACTTATAAGGCAATACCACTTACTCTACTCACGGACCTATCCATCAACCAAGAGTTAGTTGATACATTGGAAGCAAGACACCTTTCGGCTATAAGATCAGAACAGACGTTCCTCATTCGACATCGTAGTGTACCCTGGCTGGTACTGGTACGACGTACTGGTACTGCGGGTTGGTTGAAGGAAACCGAGAAGAAGAATCACATCAATCACAACATTGCAAAAACGAACGGCTGAACCACGAAACTCTCAAAATTCGAGTCTTATCACTCCAGCATCATTACCAGGGGGATGTAAATGTACCGGTAACCCTCTTGGTATCACTACCGCACCTTGCCGTATCGCGGAACGCTATCGCAGCACCGGCCCGTGTCTGGTGTCTTTGTTTGGAAACGTGGAAATTACTGTAGCTAGCTACTAGTCTACGGTACTTTGAATGAAAATAGTACTTTCGTACCGCTACCGTTACTGAAATGTAATAGTTGGCTCACCGCTCTCCGGGGTCGATCGAAAAAGAGTCGGTAGTCTAGTAAGGTATTCAGTATTACATCACGGTACATACAGTACAGTATATGATAGTAGTGGTGCTGCATACATGCTACTCGGAATAATTGATGTTTTCGTAGGCGACCGGATTCGGGCAGCTTTCAGCGCGGACCTGGACAGGACAACTCGCATGGAGCTCGTCCTGAGACATCTGTACCTGTGCTGAGTCAAGATTAACTGCCTTCCGTAGCAACATTTTATACACTTGAATCTCACTGCAAAGGGCCTCGCACAGCAGAGACCGTGACTCGTCGGAAAGGTACTTGTCAGCATCACTCTTTTGTTTCACATTTTTCTTGTGAAAGTCATCCATCAAGTCGGACCTTCCTCCCAGGATAGCTTCAATTGAGTTCCAGTCCTCCACCAAGTACTCGGTTCGAGCAACCATAATCTTGGCATTCTTTGGCGTTGGTAGATAATAGTAGCCGTAGTTGAAAAATGCGTGGTATCCAAAGCGTTCCGTTCCTTGAATGGCGGCATGCGCTCTGCCCTTGCACGCTTTCGTCGCATTTCCACTGTCTCTCAGCCCGAGCTCGGCCAAGTCATTGAGAGTTTTGAAAGGACAATCCAGATACAACAGTTTCTTTCCTTCAAAGGCGTGGTCACCTTTCACCTTGACCAAGGGATCAGGACGATCGTAGACGAACCAGGATTTTATTCTCTCGAGAGGATTGCGGAGTGCAAACAGAAAGTAGGCTGCATCATCGGGACAATCATTGACGCCATTATGAAACACGTTGGTTGTGTATTTCGGTAAAAGTCCCCTTGCAATCTTGAGCTTTGACGAGCAATGTAGCTGAAAGCCCAAGTAACAGCCGAGCGAACTCCCTGCCGTCTTTCCGACGTGAACGAAGCAGACTTTCTTGTCTGCTGGTACATCAGCCCGTAAGAAAAAGGGCTTGGTGGCCCAATTTGGAAGCTTATACCGTGGCCAACGCTTCTCATAGGGAGATGGAGGTGCTGGAGGGAAGTCGCTCTCGGAAAGTATCTTGTTGACCCCATTAGCAGAATGTTCTGTGCCCTCCCTACCAGCAGCACTGCCATCTTCACTGCCAGGTGCGAGAGGCCATATTTGACCAGGCACTATGACGGAAGAGGACGACTGCGACAACCCAGAACGAACATACAAAAGCAGAAGCATGATTGCACCATAGAGGGCCACTCCTATAAGCAGTCCCGACAACAAGGACTTTCGGCGGAAGAAACCTATGATGCTGGACATTCGCATGTGAGTCTGTGGCGTTGAGGGTCTCCGCCTCGGTTGACTCGCGTGTCCCATCGCGGACGAGGGGAGAACCATGGCAAAAGGAATACTGTACGACTATCGTATGAAGAAAGAGGAGAGAGTGAGGTTGAGGTGAGAGGGTCGAGGGATCGGAGGCGAGGTCGTCGTCTTCGTCGTCGTTCGAAAAATGTTTTGGGAACTACGACGACAACTACTTACTACGGACTTTAAAGTAATCGATCTGGTGAGATAGAGAAGTGGAATACCGGGTATCCTCTAAAATTGCAAAATTGCTTCCGCCACACAACACAGCACCACATACAGTATGATTGGTACCGTACTAAACTAGTCTACGAGCACACATGACACATGATGCACGACACAAAGAGACAAAGAGCGAAGAGCAAAGAGGCCATTAATTTTAATTTCCTTGTTCCTCATTCCGACCGCTAACCGGTACCAGGTATCAGGTATGGATGTTGGTACCAACCAACCTTCTCGGTATTGTATATTGTACGGTACCAGTAGCTTTTGCTACGGTACCTGGTAGTGGTTCATGGCCATGGCGTCATTGGCACTTCGACTGCAGCCATCGTGATCACTGCTATGTACAGCACCACGGTGCTGTACGGTGCTGCTGTACATAGGTCTCTAGACTACTCGTAGGGGCTCCCTTAGCTCCAGTCTTTGACCCTGATTCGTGCCATGGGCCATGGTACTATTGTTGGTCTTTCTATACAGATGCATATAGAATTGTGTTGAAGGTCTACAACTAGCTAGCTACGGCTACTACTACTAACCAGACGAGGAGGATTAGTGCGTTGCTTCTTGTATGTGCTAACCAGCAGCGTGTCCTCCCGGAACCGGACCGAGCTCCAGTTAGCCTCCTATTCAAGACTGACAAAGGCTGGCGTGACGGAGAGGACAGCGTATTGTCTAATTAATGCATTCCTACACGGCCATTGTTCCGAGGAGCCAATGGGCTGTCCAAGAAAGTCATTGGTCAAAACCTGGTACTCTTCGTCGTAGTCTACTGGCTCCTTTACCCTCAACTCTCCATTTCAACTACACACACACACACACACATCTCCATGCCTTGCCATTATTTATTTCCACTACATGCTTTCCACCTCGTCAATTCTAAACGGCGATCGAGGAGTCTTGCTTGCTTTGCGTTTAAAATCAGATCCAGTGTGTTGCGTTACTAGTGGTGGTTTAGCTACCTACTCGTACATTACTTCCTGTAGATCAAACACTGTCTTTACAATATGCTTTACCCAGCAGGACACTCTGCTTTACTGTCCCTTTTTGCCTCGTTCCTCCATGTACGTCTCTTGCCACTCCGTCAGCGCCTGCTTCATGCGGCGGTTCAGCTTGCAGACTGTACGCTGTGGCTTGATACCCTTTTCAAACGCCTCTTCCCAAGTGCGAAAGAGACCCGCCTTGACTAGACAGGCGCACATGACGGTCGTACTTCTCCCGCGTCCGTGCGCACAGTGCACCAGAACAGCTCCGCCCGTCTTGTTGGCCGCAACGGCAAAATTGGCAGCTTCTTCGAGCTGCTCGGCTGTACAGGGAACACCATCCCAAGTGGGTGTCGAAAGATAGGCCGTGGTGCGATTGATGCAAGTCTCGGGGAACTCGACCGTCAAATCAATCACGCCTGCCCAATCCTCGTCGAGCTCGTGCGCGTAGCATCCTCCAACCCACCAACCGGGCTGGATTTGGGTAGCAACGGGAACGATTTCGTCAGCAGTCTTTCCATCCTTTTCTACCTTGTGTGTGCTGTGCAGCGTGTGAATGTGCGTGTACAGCAACGTGGGGAGATGAAAGGGAAAGAACAAGACGTAACTCCAGAGAGGAATCTGGCCCGTCTTGCGATTCTTTCCAAGCATGGCCATTCCTATCTCCATCTTGAACAAGGCTGCAATGACACCATTCAAAAGGGTCGAGTATCCCAAGATGAGGGCCGGGACAATCTTCCACAGCGCCAAGCTCGGCGCTTGTTCCGTCAAGGCGCGCCCCGAAGCCGCCATAAGAGTGCGCGAGCCGTAGCCAATCAATTCGGCCAGGGAAATCTTGGTGCCATCGTCGCCCCTCACTAACATGGAGTAGCCAGCAAAGGACAAGGCGGATATGCCTACATACTTGAGGTAGACGCCGTGTACAGTTCCCATGGTTGCTGTTCTTGTTGTTACCGGTACTGTGCGCCGTCTATTGAGTCGGTCATTGTGGCTTTTTGTCGTCGCGAGGGGGGCTTTTGGTTTTTTCTCATTCTTGTTGGCGCGTGGCAGTGACGGAAAGACATTGCAATATTCAGTCTTGCAGAAAAGTAATTTCAAACACAATTACTTAGGGAATTATGCAAATGCTCTACTCATGGATGGAGGTTGTATAACAAAATCGCTCCTCCGGGTTGCTTTTCAGCGACAAAAGACAAAAGTGAGCGACTACTTCATTTTTGCTGTTGCTGCTGTTGTCGTTGGAGCGAGCTTGTAGTCTCACTTTGCAAGCATTTCCTGTTGTTGTACACGTTGTATCTGTATCTTACGCACTATTCAGAATGGACAAGGAGAATGTCGCCGCCGAGACTAACTCGCCGAACTCGTCCCCGACAAAGACTGGATGGAAGAGAGGACTCAGTCCAAAGGCCGCCTTTGAGGCAGCGTCCGACGCCAACGAAGATGGCAACGCGGAACGCGCCTACAAGGGACAGCGCTGGGCTCTCAAGGACTTTGAGATCGGAAAGCCTCTCGGGCGAGGCAAGTTCGGTTGTGTTTACCTGGCTCGGGAAAAGCGAACCAAATACATTGTCGCCATTAAAGTTCTCCAAAAGTCGCAACTGCTCAAGGCTGGTGTGGAGCACCAACTGCGTCGCGAGATTGAGATCCAGAGCCACCTTCGCCACCGCAACATCCTCCGCATGTACGGATACTTCTATGATGCCAAGCGCATCTACTTGATCCTCGAATACTCACCCGGTGGCGAGTTGTACAAACGATTGACGTCCAAGGGGAAATTCTCGGAAAAGACATCAGCTCGCTATATCTCTGACCTTGCCACAGCCTTGAACTACTGCCACAAGAAACACGTTATTCATCGAGACATCAAGCCCGAGAATCTTTTGGTCGGCGCCTACGGTGAGATCAAGATTGCCGACTTTGGATGGTCCGTTCACGCTCCAACATCCAGACGAAACACTCTCTGTGGAACGCTGGACTACCTGCCACCCGAAATGGTGGAAGGCCGTGAACATGACGAGCAAGTCGACGTTTGGAGTCTCGGCGTCCTTCTCTTCGAATTCTTGGTGGGAAGCCCGCCTTTTGAAGCCGAAGGACACTCGGCTACCTACCGGCGCATCTCTCGTGTGGACCTTCGGTTCCCTCGTGGCGTGGCGGAAGATGCACAGGATCTCATTCGCAAACTCTTGGTCAAGGATCCTCGCCAGCGCATCTCCTTGGAACGAATCCCGAGTCACCCTTGGGTGCTTCGACAGCTTCGCAACTAAACTCATATAGCATGTGCCTGTGTGTGAAACCGCGGGGCGGAACAGGTTAGAACGAATTCCACACACACACACACACACACACAGAAGTATGATATGTGTTGCCGGGCCCCAACGGTCTGGAGGGATAACATAATGTCAAGTGCTCTATTGATAGCAACACGTTAGTAACCATCACCTAGTAGAGAATGTTTCTCGTTTATTCCTTTGTTTACTTTTAGCTGCCGCTACTCTACGCGCACCAGATAGTCAAAGTTAGTAGTTTAAAGCAAAGTAAGTGGAGCGTTTGCGAACCTCCTCTTTCGCTAATCTACTCGAGCCGAGGATAGACGCAGCCTCGTGAACATGCACACACATTCAAACAATCGCGCGTCCGTGCAGGTGAATAGAATGCTACTGTATGCTAGAGAGACGACACACTTTTCTCGACAACAAAACTCGCAAAAGGCTCGCGTCCAATTGACTGGCTAGCTGCATCGAAAGCGTGCCGACAAAGGACGTCTACGATACGATACTCGAGACGCGACCCACAGGTCGTGACATGTCACTAGAACGGCTGTCGGTTGCGCAACCTTACGCTTACGCACGGTGAGAAAATGTAACGAGATATTATAATACAGCGTACATTGCAGTACGGTCTAGTCGTACTGTAGTATCCTATGCGGTGAATAAGACCAATAAGTGGAGGGCTAGATGTCTCGAGCGACACAGGCACGAGGCGGTCCGTTCTCCACCGGGAGTATACGGGAAGTGCACCCGCACCGGTACATGGCAAGCCGTCTCAATGAAATGAGACCCACCCAGGGCAATGCCAACGGCTAGTTCTAAAGTGATAGAGAGAGATGAGTATTTCTTTCATAACGAAGAAATGCACAGGACAAATGGTACCAAGGTGGTTATCAAGCGCCCTGTGCAATCAGCACGAGACTATACAATGTTACTTTCTTTAAGCAAATTTCACATTCAATGAATGCTGGACTAATGCAAAAGCAAAACGAAACCATACAGGCAAATCTGTCAAGCACACCCACAAACTGGCGGAACGCACGCTCATTTAGAGCAAACCGTGGTTCTCGAGAACGGTTTCAAGGCCCTCGACAATCACATTGGCCATGTCTTCAAAATCTTCGTCATCCCACATGAGGGGCATGCGAACATCACAGGCACGAGACAGCATCTCGGCCGTCTTGGGAAGAGGATCGTTGGCAGGTGCGAATCCCCAGTTGACAAAGTTTCTGGCGTTGGTCTTGTGGCCAAAGAGTTCCACGTGAAGGCCGTGCTCAAGGCATTCCCCCAAGAATTCTTCAATCATGGTGGGTGTAAACTTCTTGTCCAAGTTGAACTGGAAAGAGTCGTGGACCATCGTGGTGACTTCGGGGACGAGCTTGGGGATGGTCAAGTGGTCAGCGAGTCTTCCTTGGAGGTTGGCCTCCATCTTTGAGTAACGGCGGTTGTACTTGGCAATTCGTTCGTCAAGAGTCTTGAGCTGGGGGCGGACGACAGCAGCGGCAAGGTTGCTCATTCGAAGAGAGTAGTTGGGGATTTCACTGGGGTAATCTTTAAAGTACTCGGGTCCAGGGACAGTCATGTGTTTGCCGTTGAGCTGTTCGTAGGCGCCAGCGTAGACGGCAGTCTTGGCAGCGATATCCGGGTCGTCAGTCAACAAAAAGCCGCCTTCACCAGAGTTGATCATCTTGTAACTTTGACTGCTGATAGCGCAAGCGATACCCATGTGTCCAGAGTGCTTATCTTGATACCGGACTCCGAGAGAGTGGGCGCAATCCTCAAGGAGAATAGCGTCGTATTTTTCGCACAAGATCTTGATAGAGGTCATGTCGGCGACCTTTCCACGCATGTGGGAGATCAAGACGTGGTTGCAGTCGGGGTTCTCCTTGAGCTTCGTTTCGAGGTCCGGGATATCAATGACCATATCCATGGTGGATTCAACGTAAACCGCCTTGCCACCCGCGTGCTCAATGGCACTGGGCACGGCACCAAAGGTAAAGGCGTTGCTAATGACCTTGCCACCAGCCACGAGACCGGTGGTCTTGAGAAGAAGCATGAGAGCGGAACCGCACGAGTTGAGGGCAACGCAGTACTTGTGGCCAGTGTAGTCGGTGACTTCCTTCTCGCACATGCTGACGACGCTCTCTTCTCCCTTGTCAATGTTGTAACGGTACAAACGTCCAGACTGCATGAGAGCCAAGGCCTCCTGCTGGCCCTCAACGGGGACCGGGTCGGGAGTCTTGATGTCGCGGGTAACATAGGCACGGTCTTCCATTCTGTGGATGCGAATAGAAAAAAAGTCAGCTTCGTGTGTGAGAATAGGAGGTCGAAACTCGGGAAAACAAAGGCCACGACGACGAGAGAGACGAAAACCAGCCCAGCAAAGCACGAAAGCGAACTTACCCTGGGAATCCCTTTTGTCCAGTCTTCAAGGGGTTAGTGAGCAAGGCCTCGGAGGCCATGGCCATGCCGAAGACGGCGAGCAAAGTGAGTTTGTTGAAAATCATGGTTGTTTTGGGAGTAAAGAGGGACTGCGGGGAATAAGGGAGAGAGCGAGAATGCAGGCGTTAGATAATTGACCAAGGGACCGCGACGAAGGCTATCAATCGACTTCAACAACGACACGAGAAGGCAATTTGCCATTGGGAGCGCGAGAGAACCATAAGACAACACGATCAACAGTGCACACCTTGACGAGTTGTGAGGAAGAATTGCGAGTCCGAACAACTATGAAAGTGTGCTATGATGACTTCGACCTCTCAATCTATGATATGAGCAAGAAGGGGCCGTGATTCTTTTTTGGAAAGCAGAATGGATTCTCAGGTTCTCAGGACGAGAAAAGGGGGACCTCGCCCTTTCTGGTGCGCGCCAAAGAACGGATGACGCGACGAACGGCTTTATTCCCGAACAAATCTCGACAAATGTCAAACAAGGCAAATGCGGGATCACAAAGACGACCCGTTGGTGCAATTAGATTGAAAATCTGAGCTTCAGGAGACGAGTCAAGCCCATTTTGTGAAGGGAGCAAAACTTCAAGACGCATATCTTGAAAAAAAGGGGCAATGCCTTACAGAACAATCAATCTTTCGACCCTGACCACGAATCCAACGCTGGTTTTTCAAACAATAGTTGCGCCAATGAGTGCATTGAACACCACCCAAAGGATAACCGTAACGAGCAAATAATCGGACACCATGGCCATCTTACCTTGATCGGCATGTACGGTATTCCGGACAGTTTTTTGTAAATGTTCTGGTATTTGACTTGAATACCTCGGCAACAAAGCACACCAGAAACCGACCTCGGAGCGGAAAATGACCCGTAGAATTTCCTACGGGCCCTACAGATCACCCGCCCACAGCCACGCAACCACCCAAAAAAGGCAAAACGGCCGTTCACGGGACACCGACCACCCAAAGAAGACACACATTTCGGGGTGAGGTGGTGGAAGTCTACGGTAGCAAGCCTACGACAGCCTACGCCCGTGCAATGTGGCGTGAAGCGAAAAGAACATGTAGACCGGGTCCAAATCTTTCGCACTCTAGATTTTTTTTTTCTTCCCCACCTGTTTGCGAACGCTGTGGATCTGTTCCCGCCTGCCTCCTGCCAAAATTCTCGAGGACGACGTAAGCACTGACGTCACAACGTTAGACGTATTCATGAAAAGTCGTAGCGACATCAACGCTAGAAACGGACATTTAGTAGTTGCAGCGGCTCGCTCTTGCTATTGCTTGTCTCCGCCCGTCGTTGCGTTTCGATGCTTAGCAGTAGATAATGAGTTATCAAAATATAACAATCAACAATCGACCATGGCGACCATGAAGAGGACGAATAATTGGGCTCCTCTCCTAATTCTGTCAGGATTTCTCCTAGTACGCGTCTCGGTGTCTACAATAGAAGTAGCAGCGGCTACCTCGCGTAC
>Ga0307981_1002904_pt1 | contig 13390 bp, 11 predicted proteins | sample OrgLakmetagen987_FD_201849 | JGI IMG/M metagenome (GOLD analysis project Ga0307981, IMG submission 201849) | Saline water microbial communities from Organic Lake, Antarctica - #987 | ecosystem: Environmental > Aquatic > Non-marine Saline and Alkaline > Saline | place: Antarctica: Organic Lake... | reverse complement strand
CCAGATCGTTGAAAACGCCCGATGCGCAATTCGGGCGCCGATCACCTATGGGCATCCAAAAGCAAAGGGCCTTCAAACATCGCCCCACGCGCCAAAACAGGGGCTTCATGAATAATTGCGGCTAAGCTGTTGAAAGCATAAGGCATCGCTTAGCGGTGCCTTTTTTTATGACCTGACAACACTTTTTACGCGATAGAGATTCTTTTCGAATAAACTCTGAGTCAAGTTTGAAGATGTGTTGAACCCGGGCCTTTTACATTGCTAAAAGTCAGGAGCGCGATTAATTTCGCCTTGGGGGGATAGGCCCGAACGGACCGTTGCATTTGCTAGGATGTAGTGGTTCGGACGGGGATAGAGGTTAACCTTGCTAGGGGTTTTCCTATGGTCTGCAGATGATGCGTAACGCATTGCTGCCCTGTCTTTTAAGACGACGAACAGTACGTTCGAGAGCGATGCTTGACGGGTTTTTATGTCCAGCATTCCTGTCGTTGCGTACTTCATAAATTAAGTCCGAAGGACGTATGGCCGGTTCTCTGTTGGGACCGGGATAGCGGTCTATTGTCTTCTGACTTGGGTAACATCTGCGACCAGCTTTTGCTGGATATCGCGGACGATTGGGACAGTAGGGCACATGACGCAGACGCAATGGGTAAAAGTTAGACAACGTCTTTTGAGCACGATAGGGCAAAATAACTTCACAACATGGATTGACCCGCTGTCTCTTGGCCATGCCGCCGATGGCATCACCACCCTGTTCGTCCCAACCAACTTTTTTGGTAACTATGTGAGTCAGAATTTTGCCGACCTCATTCTGCACGAGATGCAAAAAGAAGATGACAGCGTAACGCGACTTAAATTTTCTGTCGGTGGAGCGGACAAATCTGCCGCCTCCCAGCCAGTGCAGGTGCGCGCAAAAGCGGCTACCGCCCAACCGGCAAACAGCCCACTCAACACAGCCCCGCTTGATGTGCGCTTTAGTTTTGACAACTTTGTTGTCGGCAAACCAAACGAGCTGGCCCATGCCGCCGCGCGTCGGGTTGCCGAAGGGGGCCCAGTAACCTTCAATCCGCTGTTTCTTTATGGTGGCGTTGGCCTTGGTAAAACCCACCTGATGCACGCCATCGCGCAAGAACTGGCCATTCGCAAACCTGAGCTGAACGTTCTGTATCTCTCAGCAGAGCAGTTCATGTACCGCTTTGTTCAAGCGCTGCGGGATCGCAAGATGATGGACTTCAAGGAAATTTTTCGTTCCGTCGATGTCTTGATGGTGGATGACGTTCAATTCATTGCAGGCAAGGACAGCACTCAGGAAGAGTTTTTCCATACCTTCAACGCACTGGTTGACCAGAATAAACAGATCATCATTTCAGCCGACCGCGCCCCTGGCGAGATCAAGGATCTCGAAGATCGCGTAAAATCGCGCCTGCAGTGTGGCTTGGTCGTCGATCTGCACCCGACCGATTACGAACTACGTCTTGGCATTTTGCAAAGCAAAGTCGAAACCCAGCAAAAGAACTATCCCGGTCTTGAGGTCGAGGCAGGTGTGCTTGAATTTCTGGCCCACCGGATCACCACCAACGTACGCGTGTTGGAAGGTGCACTAACGCGTCTGTTCGCATTTGCGTCGCTGGTGGGTCGAGAAATCAATATGGATCTCACGCAGGATTGCCTTGCCGACGTCCTACGCGCTTCGGAACGCAAGATCAGCATCGAAGAAATTCAGCGCAAAGTCTCGGAACATTACAACATTCGCCTCAGCGATATGGTCGGGCCAAAGCGTTTGCGCAGCTATGCCCGCCCCCGTCAGGTGGCGATGTATCTGTCGAAAAAACTGACCAGCAGGTCGCTGCCAGAGATTGGCCGCCGCTTTGGGGGCCGTGACCACACAACCGTCATGCACGGTGTCAAACGCATCGAAGAACTCAAGCAAAGTGATGGTCAAATTGCGGAAGATCTGGAATTGCTGCGCCGCGCATTGGAGGCTTAATCGGGCAACCGATGACAGAAGACAACCGAAGGCCTTGACTGGCCTTGGTTTCGCGCTGAAAACTCAATAAAACTCTTGTGAATACACCGGTATCGGGTAGTTTGCCCTCCCGGACTGCCGGAATGGAGATTGCATATGAAATTCAGCATCGAACGCGCCGCGCTGCTTAAGGCTGTGTCGCAGGCACAATCAGTGGTCGAGCGCCGCAACACCATTCCGATCCTCGCAAACGTGTTGATCGAAGCCGAAGGCAGCGATGCTTCCTTCCGCGCCACTGACCTAGACATCGAGGTCGTTGACAAAGCGCCCGCACAGGTTGAACGGTCCGGGGCCACCACGGTTTCTGCAACGACATTGCACGAAATTGTACGCAAATTGCCCGACGGCGCGCTGATCACATTGACCTCGGACAGCGCCGCTGGGCGCCTTACGGTCGAAGCGGGCCGCTCAAATTTCTCGCTGGCGACTTTGCCGCGCGAAGATTTCCCTGTCATGGCATCCTCTGAATACCAGTCAAATTTCAGCGCACCGGCCCCGATGCTGCGTCGCTTGTTCGACAAATCAAAATTCGCCATTTCGACCGAAGAAACGCGATACTATCTGAACGGCGTCTACATGCATATCTCTGAAAGCGACGGCAGCAAGGTCTTGCGCTGCGTCGCCACCGATGGCCACCGTCTGGCGCGCATTGATGCGCCCATGCCCGAGAGTGCCGCAGACATGCCTGGCGTTATCGTCCCCCGCAAGACTGTAGGCGAGTTGCGCAAGCTTTTGGATGATGACGAAATGCAAATCGCTGTCTCCGTGTCCGAGACAAAGATTCGTTTTGCCACGCCAGACATAACCCTGACTTCCAAGGTTATTGACGGCACATTCCCCGATTACACACGTGTGATTCCACGAGGCAACACACGCCGCATGGAAGTGGATGCCAGCGATTTCGCCCGTGCGGTAGACCGCGTGGCAACCGTAAGCTCTGAACGCTCGCGTGCCGTGAAGTTGCAATTGGATGAGGATCGGTTGATCTTGTCCGTGAATGCCCCCGATAGTGGTGCCGCCGAGGAAGAGCTGGTCGTCGCCTATGCAGATGAACGGTTGGAGATCGGCTTTAACGCGAAATATCTGCTCGAAATCGCCAGCCAGGTGGACCGCGAAAATGCCGTTTTCCTGTTCAACTCTTCCGGTGATCCGACATTGATGCGCGAGGGCAATGATATGTCAGCAGTTTATGTCGTTATGCCGATGCGTGTGTAGGGAAACGGAATTTTTGAAAATTCCGGTCCGAATTCTTCGAAGAATTCGACACTGAACGGTGGGCGCGCTCTTCATCTCACATCTGACGTTGTCGCATTTCCGCTCGCATAAGCGCGCGGTCATTGAGACGGATGCACGTTGTGTTGCTATCCACGGGCCCAATGGAGCGGGCAAAACCAACATATTGGAAGCTGTCTCGTTGCTCTCGCCCGGTCGGGGTTTGCGCCGCTCCAGTGCGCAAGATATGACCAGACGGCCCGAAGCCTTGGGCTGGAAGCTCACCGCCCTGCTGCATTCGGGGGCGCAGACCCACGAGGTCGAGGTTTGGTCGGAAAACGGCGCTGCGCGCCAAACCCGCATTGACGGTAAAGCCGCGCCGCAAACCGCGCTTGGGCGCATTGCTCGGGTTTTGTGGCTGATCCCCTCAATGGACAGGCTTTGGATCGAAGGTGCTGACGGGCGGCGGCGGTTTTTAGACCGTATGACGCTTAGCTTCCTGCCGGATCATGCCGAATATTCCCTCGCCTATGAAAAGGCCATGCGCGAGCGCAACCGTCTGCTGAAGGATATGGTGCGCGAACCGTCATGGTATCTCGCCCTTGAGCAGCAACTTGCAGAAGCGGGTGCCGCCATCCACGCCAATAGGGTTGCAGCACTTCAGGCCCTCGCAGAGGCCCAAGATCAGGCGGAAACGTCTTTTCCTACGGCAACACTGACCCTGACATGCGATATGCCCACATCAGCGCAAGACCTGCGCCGGGCGCTTGCAGATAACCGTATGCGTGATCTGGCAGCGGGTCGCACGCTGATCGGCCCGCATCGCGCCGATCTGGAAGGCATGTATGCGGCCAAAGGTGTGCCCGCGCGGGACTGTTCCACCGGAGAGCAAAAAGCGCTGCTTGTTTCGCTGATTTTGGCAAACGCCCGCGCCTTGACTGCAGACTTTGGCGCGCCCCCGTTGCTCCTGCTTGACGAGGTTGCCGCCCATCTGGATGCGAACCGCCGCGCCGCACTTTATGATGAAATCACAGCCCTTGGGGCGCAAGCATGGATGACCGGCACTGGCGCTGAATTGTTTGACACGCTGGGGCCGCGTGCGCAGATGCTGGAAGTGACGGAAGCAAACGGCGCTTCAGAAACCAGGATGCGGCCATGACCATCACCTTGCCTGATCTTTTGCTCTATTGTGGTGCCTTGGTAATTTTGTTCCTCACGCCCGGCCCTGTCTGGCTTGCCATTATGGCAAGGTCGCTTTCGGGTGGATTCAAGGCCGCTTGGCCACTTGCATTGGGTGTGTCCATTGGCGACATGCTTTGGCCGCTTGTCGCAGTCTTGGGCATCAGCTGGATTCTGTCGGTCTTTGATATCTTGATGCTGGGCATGCGCTGGATCGCCTGTGGTGTCTTCCTTGTTATGGGCGGCTTGTTGATCCGCCACGCTGACGCCAAGATTGACCGTGACAGCCGCCTGACCAAACCCGGTGCCTGGGCCGGCTTTGCCGCAGGGCTACTGGCCATTCTGGGCAATCCGAAAGCCGTCTTGTTTTACATGGGCGTTCTTCCCGGCTTTTTCGATTTGCGCGCAATCACTTGGACAGATGTCGCTGCAATCATCGTTGTTTCGGTAACGATCCCACTGATCGGCAACCTCGCTGTTGCGGCATTTGTAGGAAAAATACGGGGCCTTATGACCAAACCAGAAACCCTGAAGCGCATCAATATCGTGGCCGGAATTCTGCTGATCATCGTAGGCTTTCTGATCCCCTTCATATGACACAAAATATTGTGTCGAAGACGTGACAATAGGGGCGAAAACCACTATAAAATGGGCAACAAAAGAAGGTTACCCAGAATGTCCGACGACCAGCAGATTCCAGAGGAATACGGCGCAGATTCTATCAAAGTTCTCAAGGGCTTAGAGGCGGTCCGCAAACGCCCCGGAATGTATATCGGCGACACCGACGATGGGTCTGGCCTGCACCACATGGTCTACGAGGTTGTCGATAACGGGATCGACGAGGCGTTGGCAGGACATGCCGACGCCGTAAACGTCACGATCCACGAAGACAGCTCTGTTTCCGTCAGCGATAATGGCCGTGGTATTCCCGTCGGCATTCACCAAGGCGAAGGCGTTTCCGCCGCAGAAGTCATTATGACCCAACTGCACGCGGGCGGTAAGTTTGACAGCAATTCCTACAAGGTCTCTGGCGGCCTGCACGGTGTGGGTGTTTCGGTTGTGAACGCACTCTCCGACTGGCTTGAGCTGCGCATCTGGCGCGAGGGCAAGGAACATGTCGCACGGTTTGAGGGTGGTTTCACGACAGAACATCTAACCGTCGTTGGCCCGACCGATCGCACCGGTACCGAAGTGCGGTTCATGGCGTCGACCAACACGTTTTCAAACCTCGAATACAGCTTTGAAACGCTTGAAAAGCGTTTGCGCGAACTGGCCTTCCTGAACTCTGGTGTGCGGATCATCCTGACTGACGAACGCCCAAGCGAACCCCTGCGGTCCGAGCTTTTTTATGAAGGCGGCGTAAAAGAGTTTGTGAAATATCTCGACCGTTCAAAGACGTCTGTCATGGCAGAGCCGATCTTTATCACCGGAGAGAAAGACGACATCGGTGTCGAAGTCGCGATGTGGTGGAACGATAGCTATCACGAGAATGTCTTGCCCTTCACCAACAACATCCCTCAACGCGATGGCGGCTCGCATATGGCGGGCTTTCGGGGGGCGCTCACGCGGACGATCAACAACTATGCCCAATCCAGCGGCATCGCCAAGCGCGAGAAGGTCACCTTTACCGGGGATGACGCGCGCGAAGGCTTGACCTGTGTGCTCAGCGTCAAAGTGCCGGATCCAAAGTTCTCGTCCCAGACCAAAGACAAGCTTGTTTCGTCAGAAGTGCGCCCTGCCGTAGAGGGGCTGGTGAGCGAAAAGCTGGCTGAGTGGTTCGAGGAGAACCCGCAAATCGCTAAAATCGTCGTTGGAAAAATCATCGAGGCCGCACATGCCCGTGAAGCAGCGCGCAAAGCACGCGATTTGACGCGTCGCAAAACAGCGATGGATGTGAACTTTTTGGCGGGCAAGCTCAAGGATTGCTCTGAAAAAGACCCCTCCAAAACTGAAGTCTTCCTCGTCGAGGGGGATTCTGCTGGCGGTTCAGCTCAGACAGGTCGCGACCGCCAGACACAGGCGATTCTTCCGCTCAAAGGTAAGATCCTGAACGTGGAACGCGCGCGTTTTGACCGGATGCTAGGGTCGCAGGAAATTGGCAATCTGGTTATGGCGCTTGGCACCGGGATCGGGCGCGATGAATTCAACATTGCAAAACTGCGCTACCACAAGATCGTCATCATGACCGACGCTGACGTAGACGGCGCGCACATCAGGACGCTTTTGCTGACATTCTTCTACCGTCAGATGCCGCAACTTATTGAAAATGGTCACCTTTATATTGCCCAACCACCACTTTACAAAGTGTCTCGGGGCAAGTCCGAGGTCTATTTGAAAGACCAGGCTGCCATGGAAGACTACCTGATTCATCAGGGCATTGATGGTGCGATGCTGCGCCAGGGCAATGGCGAGGAAATCACGGGTCAGGATTTGGCCCGCGTCGTCGATCTGGCCCGTCAGATGCGTCGCGTTCTCGAAGCATTTCCAACGCATTATCCGCGCCATATTCTGGAACAGGCCGCCATCGCCGGCGCGTTTGTGCCCGGCGCTGTTGACGCCGACCTGCAGGGCGTCGCCGATAAGGTTGCAAAACGACTGAACCTGATCGCGCTTGAATGGGAGCGTGGCTGGCAAGGGCGCATAACGCAAGACCACGGCGTGCGTCTTGCCCGCATCTTGCGCGGTGTGGAAGAGGTACGCACTCTGGACGGGCGCATGCTCCGCTCCGGCGAGGCAAAGCGCTCGGGCGGCTTTACCCAACATCTGCAAGATGTCTATGACATGCCAGCGACCCTTGTGCGCAAGGAGCGTTCGCAGTTGATTCATGGTCCGATGGACTTGCTTGATGCAATTTTGACCGAGGGTGAAAAGGGTCTTTCCCTTCAGCGCTACAAAGGTTTGGGAGAGATGAATCCAGACCAACTTTGGGAAACCACACTGGATCCAGATGCCCGGACGTTGCTGCAAGTGCGTGTCGAAGACTTGGCAGAAGCTGATGATTTGTTCACCAAGCTTATGGGCGATGTGGTCGAACCACGCCGTGAGTTTATCCAACAAAACGCCCTGAACGTCGAAAACCTGGATTTCTAAGTCATCCTGAGATCGCCTCCATCAGTGTTGGCTGGCGGGGGCGGTTCATTCAGTGCGGCTGCCATTGGGATCCGCCTGCGGTCCCATGTTACACCACTGCGGATCACCCGGGCGGGTGATCCGACCGCAACAGAGTTTGCGGGGATGGTGCCCAGAACCATCGAGCGGCTTCCGATGATACAGTCCTGTCCGATCTGCGCGCCCTTCATGATCCGCACACCTTGCGCCAGCCATACATGATCACCGATCAGAATATCACGCGCTGGATTAAGCCGTTCCCCCGTCTGACTATCTAAAATTGAATGCATATCGCTGACATCCATCGTGATGTCCCCCGAAAGCATACAGTTTTCTCCAATCGCAATTATCCCCGCTTCATACAGTGAAATATGGGCCATCATCATCGTTGTATGGTCCCCTATGCGGATATGCGTCGCAATCGCACGACAGCGGAAAGTGCCTGTTAACCTACAGTTTTCCCCAATTTTAACCGAGCTTTCATGATTGCGAATCTCGATCAACCCGCCGCCAAGCGTCGTTCCAGCCCCAATCACCAGATGGTTGTTTCCCCCCGAAATCACGATCTTTACGCCATCGGGCAACACGGCTGAGGGATCAATATCGACCTGATTGTTCAACCCAGTATCTAGGATTTCAACTTTGCTCATGTCGATATGCGCTGCCCGTGGACCGCCGCATCGGCTGCCAAAACTTTTGTCATGGCCAATTTAACCTCCCCTTAAGCGCGAGCGTGCTGATCTGAAATCCAATCTAAAGAACTTAGAATCGAAAAGACTGATTTTGTATAAACAGCTCACCGCTCTTTTTGCCCGCTTTGCCGCTGCTCACTTGAAAGCACAGGGTAAACCGCAATCGATTCACGACACTGATGGTCAAATGGTCGGCGCTATTGACGTCGTCACACTATCAGATGGTCAAATACGCGTCGCTGGATGGGCCCGCGCCGATGAAATCGTTGTTCACATGAATGGCGTCAAAGCCAGTGTGACACCCAGCTTGCGCCGTGATGACGTGGCTAAGGCGCATGGGCTGGCTACCCATCTGGGCTTTGATCTGAATCTGCCGCTTGGGCCAATCAAATTGTACGAGATCACCCGCTTTGGGGTCGAGCTCCACAGCAAGAACTTCCCGAACAAGCGGCTTGCCTTAACGCTTCCTTTAGATCGACCCCTGTTGGTGCAGGCAACGATTGGCTTTAAATTTGCCAAGGCAATTCTTGGCCAGACCTCATCAGGTATCGCATGGCTTGCGACCCAAGACCCAAAATACCGCGCGCGAATCAAGCAAGGTCTGCGGCTTACAGCACTCCCACAATCGCGCGAACTTGACCCAGATCTTTTCCGACCTCGCGCCGAAGCATCCAAACTGCCGGGGGGCATCACCATTATCTTACCGGTTTTCAATGCCTTTGATCTTCTGCAAGAGGCGTTGGATAGGGTCGACAGGCATACCGACCTGCCTTGGCGACTGATCCTGATCGAAGACTGCTCGACCGACAGCAAAGTACGCCCCTTTCTGAAAGCGTGGCAAAGCCAGCGTAAAGGTCACGTTATCCTGCTGGAAAACCGGAAAAACCTTGGGTTTATCCAAAGTGTGAACCGGGGAATTGAAAAGGCGCTGCTTTGGTCTGATCCTGTTGTTTTGCTAAATTCAGACGCTTTGGTGCCTCTTGCTTGGGCAAGCCGTCTGATCGAACCGATGCGCGCCAGCAAAAACGTGGCAACGGTCACACCCATGTCGAACGACGCCGAGATTTTTAGCGCTCCGCTTGTCTGCCAGCCAAGGCAGTTGGCGCGCGGTCAGGGTGACGCAATTGACAAGATCGCAGCAAGCCTGAATCCGGATGCAGAGCGCGTTGCAGCCCCTACGGGTGTCGGGTTTTGCATGGCCATCAGTCTTGCCTATCTTCGCAAAATCCCCACTCTCGATCAGGCTTTTGGACGCGGATATGGCGAGGAGGTGGATTGGTGCCAACGCGCTCGCGCACTTGGCGGGGCGCATCTGTGCGCCAATAATTTGTTCGTCGAACACCGCGGCGGACAAAGCTTTGGCTCCGCAGAAAAGCAGCGTTTGATTTCCCAGAACAATCAGAAAATCTCATCCCGGTATCCCAACTACGACAACGAGGTCCAGCGTTTCGTCCAGTCCGACCCTTTACGATCGACACGACTGGCGATGGCGATGGCATGGGTGGGGACACAAGATATCTATCCCGTGTCCATCTATCTTGCCCACAGCATGGGCGGTGGGGCCGAGGCCTATCTTCAGAACCGGATCACCAAAAAGCATCATGCGCTTGGGCGCTCTGCCGTCGTGCTTCGCGTTGGCGGCAGGCAACGTTGGCAAATCGAACTTGTCACACCCCAAGGAACCATCGCAGGCCACACAAATAGCCTGGACTATATTTTACAACTGCTTGCCCCGATCTTGCGCCGTCGCATCATCTATTCCTGCGGTGTGGGCGACAGCGATCCTGCCGGGCTGCCGCAGGCGTTGATGCAACTGTCTGACAAGGGTCGGCATACAATCGAGATTCTTTTTCACGACTATTTTGCGATCTCACCATCATACACCTTGCTTGATCACGACGGTATTTACCGGGGCGTTCCTGTTCCACAGATCCTGGATAGCCCCCAACATATCGCACATTCGCAAACAGGCGCGGCGATCCCCTTGTCCGAGTGGCAAAAGACATGGGGCAAGCTTTTGGACGCCGCTAAACAAGTGGTCGTTTTCTCGCCCAACAGCGCAAACATTGTGACGGAGGCCTATCCTGCCGTTGCCAGGAAAGTAACCCTTCAGCCTCATAGGCTTGATCAGGCCATCCCCCCAATCACACGACTTCCTGAAACTGCACGCCGGGTGGTTGCCGTGCTTGGAGATATCGGCCTCCAAAAGGGCGCAGGGCTGATGAACAGTTTCGCGCAAGAGCTTAATCAACGGGGGATTGGTCTTGTGATCGTTGGGAATTTTGATCCGACATTTCCAATTCCCCCCTCTGTTTGCGTCCACGGCAGCTATAAGCTGGCGGATCTAGCACAGATATGTTCCCGCTACGGCGTAACCGACTGGCTCATACCATCCATCTGGCCAGAGACATTCTCTTTCACCACTCACGAGGCTTTGGCGACAGGTCTTCCGGTTCACGCCTTTCATCTGGGCGCACAAGGCGATGCCGTAGCACAGGCAGAAAACGGGTTTGCGATCCCTTTCACCAAAGGCGGCGATCCCAGCAGCAGCCTTAAGGAGCATTTCATCAAATTTCTTTGCCCGTCGGAAAGAGCTGCCTGATGACGCACATATCTGTCTCTTTGAAAACTTTGCGCGCTGCCGGAGTTGAAGTTCTGAACCGGGGAAACTCCACCGTTAACCTTCCTAAGCACACAGTATTGGAGGCCCCCTGCAGCCTGAAATGGACACAGTACGAGCACTCTATCGAACTCGGAGCATTTTCGTATCAGGTTTCAGGATACTGTTTTGCAGCGCGCATCGGCCGCTACTGCTCTTTCGGGGAAGGAGTACAGATTGGCCGACAAAATCATCCAACCGATTGGGCCTCGACAAGCCCCGCATTCTATCTGGGCGATCAATTGTTCGATCTGGGCGAAGGATTCGATGCCGCTGAACATTATCGCAACTATAAATTCACCTTCACGGGCCCGCCAACCAAAGTTAAAATCACAACCATCGGAAATGATGTCTGGATCGGGCATGGGGCCTATATTGCGGCAGGCGTCACGATCGGGGACGGTGCGATTGTTGGCGCTCATGCAGTGGTTACCCGCGATGTCCCGGCGTTTTCGGTCGTTGCCGGAAATCCTGCCACGATCAAAAAGATGCGCCTCCCCCCTCTGCTCATCACTCCGATGTTGCGCAGCCAATGGTGGAAATTTGCGCCCTGGCAGATGGATCATCTGGATCCGTCGCAACCAAGTGAATTCTGCAAAGGCATTCATCAAATGCTGGATCGGACTGCACCATACTGCCCTGTACCCATCGATCTACGCCTTGGAGTTTCGGCATGAAGAAAATCGTCTTTCTTCATATCCCGAAAACGGCCGGGCAAACTGTTCATTCGGAACTTTCACGCATTATCGGCAAAGGGCTGACATCACCCGTCAGGGTTCACACCCAGGCATCACAGGACCGCCAGTTTCCAGGCGGATATCGCCTTTATTCAGGTCATCTTGATTGGTCGCATCTTGATCAAATTAAGGGTGATCGATTTGTTTTCACCGTGCTTCGGGACCCGTTCGAGCGGATTGCGTCCTTCTATTTTTACCTGCACCATAAATCACTGGACCTTGACGCAGCCGCTTTGGATGTTCCCGCGAACACCGGACTGCGGAAAATCCGGACATGCAGCGTGGACGAGTATTTCTTTGGTGGCGACGGCGATTGGCAGCGGTTCATCCTGGATCACTACGATAATTTTTACTGCGCATATTTTGCCACGCAGAAAATCCGCGGTGCCGCTGATCTTGCAGACATCTGCTCAAACCAGATTATCGTTAGGGCGCTAAAGGGAGCAGGCAAACTGGACCGTATCTATACAGTCGAGAACCTCGTAGCGCTTGAACAAGACATATCGCAACTGACCAACAGCAACATCGCGATTGCTGAAAAACGGATCAACACCGGGCCTAAAACACAAAATACACGACGTTGGCCCCAGCTTCTCTCGCAGATCGAGAGTGACGCCAACAAGGTTAAGCTCGCCGATTTCGCCACAAGAGACATCAAGTTGATGCAGAGGCTGAAGACTAAAGGGGCGCTTTCATGAACCTGGTTTCACAGCTTACCCAGCCGCGCCAGTGCCCCCAAAACCAAGTCACCCGCATGGCTTTGGCGGTAAACCCCAAGGGCCTGCGGCGATGTCCGCCGCCCCGACAAAGGCTGCGCGCGCCAGTCTATGAAATCAAACAGCAACTGGCGGCTGCGACTGGTCAAAACCGGCGTCAAACCATCCAAAACGCTCAGGTTCCGATCAAGCCAATGCGCGAAAACCCTTCTCAGCAAGGCACCGCCACGGCTAAACGCGCGGGTTCGGTGCGCACCCAAAAGATTGCTGTCGTGTTGACGGTAGAAGATGCCCGGCTTGGCGTCATGTATCACATCAAACCCCGCACCTGTGACCATCTGGTAAACCCACCAATCGTGAAAAGGCACGCCCGCAGAGATAGAAAAAGGGAGGGTGCTGCGCAGAAAGTCCGTCGCAACGGGCGGCATCACGATCGTGTTCCCGCGCAAAACATTCTGGACCAACGCATTCCCGAACTCGAAGGGCCGTCGATAGCAAGGCGACATGCCCAGCACCTTCAGGTTGGCATCGGTATAAATGCTTCGGCTGGCATAAATTTCTGCGCCTGTGCCACGCCAGATCATATCCAGTGCCCGCGTCAGTTTGTGGGGCATCCAAACATCATCCTGATCCGCAAACGCGATCCACGCGCCGTCAAGTTCAGGCCTTGCCAACAACGTCATGAAGTTTTGCGCACACCCCTGCTGCGGCCCATTCAGCAGCTGGATATCACGGTCTGGATTTGCGTCGATGAAGTCACGCACGCAAGTCAGCGTTTGATCGGTCGATCCGTCATCACTTATCCAAAGGCTCCAGTCCTGATGGGTTTGCGTTAAAATGGAATAAAGCTGCGCGCCAATGAAAGCACCACCATTCTTCGTGCAAAGAAGGATATGAACATGCGGCAGCTTCATTTTTCGACCCCCCCGATCTGTCGATAGTGCCCCGGGGCGTGGTGTAACTGTTCTCCGGCTAGGTGTTGAGCCGGTTTACAGGGCGGCGATTTTCGCCGGATCCATGATGCTATCGTCGCAGATAGCGGCGACAGTTTCCAGCGTCAT
>Ga0307981_1002903_pt1 | contig 13392 bp, 13 predicted proteins | sample OrgLakmetagen987_FD_201849 | JGI IMG/M metagenome (GOLD analysis project Ga0307981, IMG submission 201849) | Saline water microbial communities from Organic Lake, Antarctica - #987 | ecosystem: Environmental > Aquatic > Non-marine Saline and Alkaline > Saline | place: Antarctica: Organic Lake... | reverse complement strand
ATAAGTTCTTGTCGTTCTGAATAATTGTAGTACTTTTTCCGTTGTCCAAATACATATTTTCAACTCCTTTTTTTAAGTAAAGAGAAACTTTTCCCTCAATTAAAACTTGGAATAATTTTAGTTTTTTCTCTGATGTTTTTATGTAAGCATATTTTACAATTTTTTCTTTATTATTTCTAATTACAAAATATTGGACTTGTTCTTTTTTATATTTTGATTTCTTTTTAGCTTTTTCAGTTGTTTTGAAAAAAATCTTATTATTCCCACCAATTCCTCTAAGCCCTATTAAATCTTTGGTAGTCGAAGAAATTTCAAATTTAACCACTCCATTTAAAGTATCTTTATTTTTCAAAACTAATGTTCCTGGGTACCATTTATTCGAAAATGTTCCATTTTTTCCAATTGAAATTTGTGAAAAACTAAAATTAGTTGTTAGTATTAAAAAAAATAATAATTTCAAATTGTTTTTCATTTTTGTGGGTTTTATCTATTTGACGGTGGTTAGTATAAGAATAATTGTGGTTTTACTTGCGATTATTTTTTCGTAGGAAAATCAGGCGTATTAAACTTGCAACGACATTTTGGTTAGGTGCAAAATTGAGCAATTATTTTATATAATGGTAGGTGATTTTAACCTTTTTTCATCCCAATTATTATCTCAGAACCTTTTTCTTTAATTGAAACAATCAATTTATTCTGTGTAACAGATATTAATTTTTGTTGAGTAATTCCATCTAAATCATAAGTTTTTATTATTCTATTTTTTTGTCGAATTCCCATTTTCCAATATGTTTTTGTCTATTTTCCATTCCTTCTTGTTTTCCGCTTTTATGAAAAATTACCCAATTCATTTTTTGTATTTCGGAAGGTAAATCTATTTTTTCCCACTCCTTTTTGATATATTCAATATGCCATTTTCCAGAAATTATTAAATCTTCCTCATTCTTTTCTTGAGACAAAATTGTTTGAAAAGAGGCAATAATCATCAATGTTAGAATTATATTTTTTTCATGTTATTTATTTTTAATTTAAAGTTGGTTTTTATGACATATAAAGCTTTCTGTATCTTTCAGTAGCAACGAAATAAGCTATTCCTTACTTTTAAGTCGTAAAATTAAAAAATAAAGATCAAACTTTTGGTTTGTCCCATTTTCCTTTCTGTAAATTAGAAATTTGAATTGAAAGATCCTGGATAATTTCAAATTAATTCTAAAAGGCTTAAGGAAATTACTAAATTTGTAAATTCTTATTTTGTTTATGAAAAAATACATCCTCTTTACTTTTATTATTTGTTTTTTAGGTTACACTCAAAGTTGGTCTCAAATTGGGTTTTGTCCAGGTAATACGGGCGAAGCTATCTTTGAAGAAGATTTTGGACAGGGAATCACCAACGGTCCACCACTTGATGCTTCTGTTACTACTTATCAATATGTTGGTCAAGGACCCGAAGATGGACAATACACTATTTCTTCTAATTTAATGCAATTGGGTAGCTTCCATAACATTCCAGATAACACAGGAAACCCAAACGGAAAAGCACTAATTGTAAACGCCTCTTTTAGTACAGGCTTGTTTTACCAAATTCCTGTGAATGGACTTTGTGAAAACAACTCTTATGAATTTTCTGCTTTCTTGGTTAACCTATATAATGTAAACATCCAAGTCTGCCCTGGAACTGGAATTCCAGTAAATGTAACTTTTCAAATTTGGGATGAAACCGACACTGCTTTACTAGCTCAGGGAGATACAGGCAATATTCCAGGAACTTCCAATCCTTTTTGGCAGCCGTATGGGGTAACTTTTGAAACTTTGCCTGGGCAAACTTCAGTAATTCTTAAAATGATAAACAATGGAGATGGCGGTTGCGGAAACGATTTAGCCATAGACGACATTGCCTTTAGGTCTTGTGGCGATTTAACTGAAATTTTTGACGGTGAAAGCGACGTTAGTTTAACCATTTGTGAAGATGAAACTTTAGAAAGTTTAAGCCTAACTGCTAACCCAGATTTTTCAGTTTACGATACCCATTTTTACCAATGGCAACAAAGTACAGATAATGTCAATTGGGATAATATTGATGGAGAAACTTCTGCAAGTATTGAATTAAACGAAATCGATTCAGCACAATTTTATAGGGTCTTAGTAGCCGAAGATTTAATCAATGTAAACAATACCTTATGCAATAGTATTTCCAATGTTTTTGAAGTGATACAGCAAGATTTTATACCAGCAGAAAGCTTGGGAGATGTTTCTATTTGTGAAGATGAAATAGGTATTTTAACGGTGTTAGAAAATTCAGATATAAGCGTAAATTGGTATGATGCTCCAACTGGTGGAAACTTACTACAAGAAGATAGTTTTACTTTTGAAACCCAGAACCTCGGTACCTATTATGCAGAGAGTACTAGTATTAACAACAGTTGTACAGATCCAGATAGAATTCCAGTTGTTTTATCTTTAAGTCCAGCACCCGAAAATGAACCTGAAAGTTTTTCAATTTGCGTTGGCGAGGACATTACTTTAGATGCAACTTTAGCAGATGTTACCTACTTGTGGTCTACGGGTGAAACAACTTCTGAAATTACTGTAAATGAAGCTGGTATTTATACGGTGGAAAGAACATTTATTGGTGGTTGCTCCTCTGTAAAAACATTTGAAATTGATGCTTTGGAATTGATACCAGCTGAAAGTTTAGGAGACGTAGAAATTTGTGAAGGCGAAGTAGGAACCTTAGCCGTTCAAGACAATCCTGAAATTAATGTAGATTGGTTTGATGCCCCTACAGGTGGAAACTTACTACTTGCAAATAGTTTTACGTTTGAAACTCAAAATACCGCAACTTATTATGCACAAAGCACAAACCTAAGCAACAATTGCGTAGATCCTAACCGAACTCCTGTGGTGTTAAGTTTAGGCGAAACACCAGAAAATGAATCTGAAACGCTTTTTATTTGTCCAGAAGAAAGCATTACTATCGATGCAAGCCTTACAGATACCACTTATCTTTGGTCAACAGGAGAAACTACCGCACAAATTGATATAGATACTGCTGGAATTTACAGTGTAGAGCGCAGCATCATAGACGGCTGCACTTCCATAAAAGAGTATGAAGTTATTTTACAAGAAACAATTCCAGCTATTAGTTTAGGAGATGTAGAAATTTGCGAAGGGGAAGACCCCACTTTATCTGTTGAAAATAATCCTGACATACGTGTAGATTGGTATGATGCACCTACAAACGGGAATTTACTTTTAAGCGATAGTTTTACTTTTTTACCCGAAACTGAGGGAACTTATTATGCACAAAGTGAAACCATTACAGCTAATTGTGAAGCAGAAAACAGAACTCCCATAAACCTAATTATCAATCCAACTCCTGAAAATGAAACCGAAGTGTTTGAAATTTGTGAAGGTGATGTTGTTATTTTAGATGCAAGCTTTTCAGAAGTAACTTACCTTTGGTCTACTGGAGAAACTACAGCAGAAATTGAAGTTGAAGATGCTGGGAGTTATACTGTTGAGCGAACCACCACGGAAGGCTGTTCTTCTACAAAAGTATTTGAAGTTTCTATTATTGAAGCCGCAGTAGTGCAAAACATTAGAAGCTTAAATACAAGTATAATCATTGAATTGGCAACCAATGGAGATTTCTTATTTTCCTTAGATGGAGACACTTACCAAGATTCACCTATTTTTGAAAACGTACCCGGAGGTAGATACAGCATAAGAATAGACGATAATTGTAACATACAAGTCATTGAATTTATACATTTGGTTATCCCTCAATTCTTCACACCAAACGAAGATGGATTCAATGATGTTTTTAGAATTCCAGCCGATTTGTTTTTCGATGAATTCAGTATCACTATCTTTGATAGATATGGGAAGCTTATTTTAGCAGCGGAAGAAGCTCCTTTTATTTGGGATGGAACCTATAACGGCAAAGCTCTGCCATCTCAAGATTTTTGGTATAAACTGAATGTAAATGGAACTATCTATACTGGGCATGTTACCCTTAAACGTTGATTTTATCAAACCAATTCGCTGGGTTAGACTAATCGATTTCAGTATAAATGTTGTGTAATTACTCTATAAAATACTCCACTTGGGTAGCGAATACATTGGCATTATAACTATAGATTTATTTATGGAATTGTTTTTTCAAATTTTCAAAAAATCAATTAGCTTAGGCTTTGCTTTGTTGGTCAAGCTCGAACAGATAACCTACAATAATGAAATAGAATCTTACGGATTAGCTATATAAACTTAAAAATTCATTATCCTAAAATAAATAAATTATGAAACAAATAAAAATTTTAGCGTTGTCTTTTATATTTGCAGGAATTTTGTCTTGTAGCAATGATGATGAGGTTAATTGTTCAGACTCAACTATAGAAACTACTAGCCTCGAAAACGAATATGCTTGCATTAACACACCATATCAAATGGACATCGAACTTTCTGAAGATTATATGATAATTGGAAATCAAACTGAATTTTTAGATTTGGTAACTGGAAGTTGTCTGCCGGACATTGATTTTTCTACTTATGATTTAGTAATTGGCAAAAAAGGACTCTCAAATGGTATCGATTCAATCAATTATGTATTGATTGAAAATTGTGAAAATGAAAGTCAAATTCTAACAGTTACTTTCAATAAAAATGCAACGACAGAAGCTCCAAACTTAACTTATCATGCTTTAATCCCTAAACTTGGTAATGAACAGGAATTTAGTATTGTAATAGAGGAGAATTAAAAACCTGCTAAAATATAGCATCATGACTATCGAGATTTATGCTGAAATAAACGATTTTTTCATAAATGCAATAGCTTTATCAAAAAAAGAGTTTTCTAAGTTTTCGTTGAATTACAGTTTAAATAAAAGCGATACTCCTCCATATCTCTTAGAACAGGACGTTCAGAATAAAGGGGTTGTGGAGTGTCGTATGTTTGTAAATAGTTTTGTGTTTTTAAGCTTACCAGAAGTAGTTGATGCTTCGGTTTTAATTCATGAGGTTGAACCATTCAAAATTAAAAAACAGATAATTTAAAAGGCATCTATGTTTACAAGGAAAAACTTGTGATTTACTTTTTAACTTTTATAAAATTTAAACTTTGTTAGAAAAAAAAAGTAAAATAGGTAGGACTAATGAAAGTGTATCATTTTTAGTTTTTCACATAAAAAATTGTCCAATCTGTGAAAAAAGATTCCTTGGTGTGATTTAAAGTGTTAAATTGACATACGCAAACGTTTTCGTATTGATAACTTTTCAGCATATAGCTATTCAAAAAGTGATTTTATCAATAGTTTTATTCAAAATATAAAACAATATATCATGAAAAAATTATTACTTATTCTTTTTTGTTCATTTCTTAGCTTCTCACAGGCTCAAGATCTTGGAATTGTTGGTCCAGCAGCAAATGGATGGCCAACTGATGACAACGTTACCGATATTATGTTGACCAATAATGGTGACGGTACACACAGTATTTCTGAACTTACATTAAACACTGGTCCAGCTAAATTTAGGCAAGATCAAAACTGGACTGTAAGTTATGGAGGCGATACTTTTCCATCAGGACCTATTACTGGCGGAGATATTCCTGTACAATCTGGTGTGTATGATATTGTAGTAGATTTAAACACCAATACTTACACATTTACAAATGTCGGCACATTTGAAGTGATTACTTTATCTGGAAGTGCCTTAGATGAACCAATCGTTTTATCTACTGCAAATGGAGATCTTTATGAAGCAACGGTATCTCAATTTAATGAAGGGAGTTTATTATTTACTAGCTCTAATGGAGACGTATATGGTGTAAATCCAGACACTCCAGAAGGACTCTTAGTTTTGGATGGAGACCCTATTGAAATAATGGCTGGATTTTATGAAGTTGAACTTTTCTTAGATAATGTAAATTATTTTTTTAATGTTCCAGACATTGGTATGGTTGGCCCTGGGGCTTCAGATTGGCCAGGAGACGATAACCAAACACCAGATGTTTTACTGACAACTACAGACAACGGATTTGTGTATACATTAGAATCTCAAGAATTATTTGAAGGAGAAATTAAATTCAGACAAAATTTAAATTGGGATAACAACTGGGGAGGTTCAGCATTTCCTGCTGGTGACTTAGGCTTCAATTCACCAGATAATATTCTAGTAACTCAAGCAGGCTTTTATGAAGTTACTTTTGATAGAGAAAACTTAACTTATATGTTTGTAAGTTTATCTACTAGCGATGTGGAATTTAATTCACTAAAAGTATATCCGAACCCATCTAAAGGCAATTGGAATATTCTTGCTGGTAATGCAGAAATTAACCAAGTTTCAGTGTACTCTATTTCAGGAAAATTAATTCAAGAAATGAATGTAAGTCAGCAAGGTGAAATTGAAATCAAGGCTGCTAATTTAGATTCAGGAATGTATATGATTAAACTTTCTACTCTTTCTGGAAATACAAAAACACTTAAATTGATAAAACAATAAATTCTCATTTCAATTAATAAATCTGAAACTAGGTTTTACAATTGAAGATTTTTATAAGAGCTGGTGCTTAAATGTGCTAGCTCTTTTTTTGTAAGTAAATTTAAAATCCAATTATTCTAAAGTATTGATTCATAAAAGTTAAAGAATTTTTTTTGAATGTGGTCTGCAGAAAAGCTTGAATGCAAGTGATAAATTCAAGATGTGGATGTGGTTGTTGCCTAATTTATTAGCGAATTTATCCTGTGAAATGCGAAACATATTACCTTAATTTAAATGTATTTTTCAGATTGCAGAAGATGAAAAAGCTGAAATTCTAAAATTTGATGCTGCGCAGCTAAATTTCAATTTCATATATTTGGGCATGGAAAATTTGGAAGAAAAACTCATGTCGCAAAAAAAGCCAAGCTTCCCAGTAAGCGATTTGCTTCACAAATATTTACAACAATACAACAGAAACACAAAAATCCCTGTTTTTTATGACGATTTACTTCGGTTTTCAGGTTCAATAGTAGTGTATGACCGCAATGATGAAGATACCTTGTGGGTGCGATGTTATTATCCAGATTATGAAAGAGATGAAATAGACAATTCCTTAAAAAAGGTATACTTACTATTGCATTCTGATGGAAAAGCAGACCGATTAGATTTTTTGAATATCGATGCAATTGACTATTGTACTTTTGGAAACTCAAAGCCATTTCGAATAAAAATCCGAAATGTATTAAACGATAATTTTACTCATTTTTATGTCAAGAAAGCAGACGCGTCAAGAATATACGGCTTGGATTTTGAGCATATTTTGTCACCGCATCGCATTAATTTTTTGGTATATAAAGACACTTTGATTGAAGAACACATTGCTGGAATTCCAGGCGATGTCTTTATAAAAGAACAATTGGATAAATGTGATAGTTTAGCTAAAAATCAGATTGCAAAAGAGTTTGTAAAATTTAATGAACGCTGTACAATCCGGCTTTTAGGAGATATGAGGTCTTATAATTATGTGGTCATTCCTATCCATGATTTTGATCACGTAAACTATAAAATTCGGGCGATAGATTTTGATCAACAAAATTATGAGGGAAGCTTAAAAGTATACCGGCCTCAATTTTTTAAAGAAAACTATAAAATGGTCATGTTAGTAGCAGATCGGCTAGAAGAATCTTCTATAGAGCAATACCGAAATGAGGAACGTTCTCATGTTGCAAAACGCTTAATAACATCTGAGCGCAGGTTTAGAACCTTGATAAGATGTATGATTAAGGATAAGGTTTCCAATGAAAAAAACGTGAAACAATTGCGTAATGAATTGGTAAATTTCACCAAAGATGTAAAGTTTAAACGAGCAAAAACAATGGGGAACATCCTAAAAACAGCATTGGATTTTGTAAAAAGAAACTACCTAAAATAAGTAAACCTGATTCATGAAAAAGAAAAATTATAGCAATAAACAATTGAAGAAACGCTATTGGTGGTTTGGTGGTTTAGGTTCTGCATTGCTGGGTTTTGGTCTTTCTGCTTTGGTAGAAAGTGGTTTTTTAAAACATAGCCAAGCTGATTATTGGCAATGGATAACAGCAGGAACTTTATCTCTAATTGTTATTATGACAGGAGTAAATTTTCTATTTGAATCATTTGCAAGTAAAGAACAACTAAAAAGAAAAAAATGAAAAAAGAAGACATTACCATAGAACTAAAACAAATTATAGAACCTTATGTACAAAACCAAGTTGCATTTGAAAATATGACTGCCGAAACAAGTTTTATTTCTGATTTAGAAATCAATTCCGCTCATTTAGTTGATATCATTTTAGATGTAGAAGATAAGTTTGATATTCGGATAGAAAATGAAGAAATGGAGCAAATGACTACTGTTGGTGCTTCTATTGAAATCATTCAGAATAAAGTATCATAATGCTAGGCAACGATGTAGTAGACCTTAAACTTGCAAAACAACAAATTCGTTGGAACACAAAAGCTTTTCAGCAGAAAGTACTGCATCCAAAAGAAATGAATCAATACAACTCATCACCTCTAAGTTATAATGATTTTTGGAAGATATGGAGCATCAAAGAAACCGCTTATAAAGCACATCAGAGAAATAAAAATCATAGACCAAAATTTAATCCTTTCGATTTTTTAGTAGAAATAAATTCATCAACTAGTAGCAAGGTAATTTTAGATAATTATGAATATAATATCATTTCTTTTGTAACCGACAAGTACATATATTCCTACACAGCATCTAATGATGTTTATTCTGTACAAAACTTCGACTTAAATCTAAAAAACACTTTTTACAATGAAGGTTTAAAAAGGCAATACTTAAACAATAGAGTGATTAAAAACGAATATGGAATTCCCTTTCTACTTGAAAACAATAAAGCGGTACCAATTTCGATTACACATCATGGAAGTTACTTTGCTTATTTAAGGTAAATATTAATCGTGGCATAATTCATGCTCTATTCCAAACATTTATATTAATTTTGTACTTTATGTTATGAGATACTTACAATATAATATCCTATTCGCTTTCCTCGGTTTGTTTATTACTCAAACAAGCATGGCACAACTAGACCGTTCTACCAATTCTTCTAAAACAGTAGATTTGCGTCCGCTTTCTGGAACAACATTTCCTTCTTCTAACCTTGGCATTCCAAATAGAAATAAAAAAGGCTTATCCATGGAAAAAGATGGTTTTAACATGACCGAAAAGCCAAATTTTGTAGACCCAAGCGATTTGTTTGAAGACAATATAAACAAGCGTATGAATGGACCACAACGTGAGCCAAAAATTTCAGACGAATTTAAAAATGACATGGATTTTGGCGAATATAGAACCTCCTCAGGAAAAATTACAATCGCTTGTCGTGACCACATGATGTTTGATGGAGACCGAGTGCAAGTACTCTTAAACGGTGAGATTTTAGCAGAAAATATACTTTTAGAAAGCGGCTATAAAACAATTACCATCACCTTAAACGAAGGTTTTAATAAAATTGAGTTTGTTGCACTTAATCAAGGTTCAGCTGGTCCTAATACAGCAGAATTAAAAGTTTTTGATGAAGAAGGAAACCTTATGATTTCTAATGTTTGGAATTTACTTACAGGGGTGAAAGCCAAAGCCATGCTTATTAAAGACTAAACATTTCTTATCTTTTCTATGGATGCTATTCTTGTTTTAGACATTTTAGGCGTAATAGCATTTTCAATTTCAGGTGTACTTACATCCATGCGGAAAAATATGGATGCTTTTGGTATTCTCATTATTGCATTTGTCACTTCTGTTGGAGGTGGAACTTTACGAGATGTCTTACTCAATGACGAAGTGGGTTGGTTAAGCAATATGACTTATGCGTATACCATCATAAGTACTTCAATTCTAGCAGTAATTTTCAGAAAAAGACTCACTTTTTTCAAAAAGTCTTTATTTTTATTTGACACACTCGGTATCGGTTTATATACCGTGGTTGGGATTGAAAAAGGAATAGGAGCTGGTCTACATCCTATTATTTGCATTGCTTTCGGAACCATGAGTGCTTGTTTTGGAGGTGTTATCCGTGATATTTTATGCAATGAAATTCCTGTGATTTTCAGAAAAGAAATCTATGCAACAGCTTGTATATTAGGTGGATTTACCTATTTTGCTATTTCGTATTTTAATGCTCCTGAAGGCATTGTATTTATAGGTGCATTTCTAGTGGTGGTAAGTATTCGTTTAGTAGCAGTAACTTTTAAAATATCACTACCAGATATCTACAAGCTTTATGATGAAAATTAAAACAAATGGAACTATCTAATTTAGAAGTAAAAGAACACATTAAGTTAACTGAATTTCCTACTCAATTTAAACACAAATTCAGTAACAAATCTTTAAAAAAGCAACTTAAAAAGGAAAGACGTGAACTAGGTGAAATGCAAAATACTTTATATGCACATGGCAAATATTCAGTTTTAGTCTGTATTCAAGGAATGGATACTTCTGGAAAAGATAGTTTGATAAGAGAAGTGTTCAAAGATTTTAATGTTCGCGGAGTTAATTCATTCAGTTTTAAAAAACCAACTCAAATCGAACTCCAGCATGATTTTTTATGGCGCCATTATAAAGCTTTGCCTGCTAGAGGAAAATATGCTGTTTTTAACAGATCTCATTACGAAAACGTGTTGATTTCTAGAGTGAAACCCGCAATAGTTTTAAGTGAAAGAATACCACAAATCAACAAACTAGAAGATATTACACCTGCTTTTTGGGAAAATAGATTGGAACAAATTAATAACTTTGAAAAAACTATCCGCCAAAACGGATGCATTATTTTCAAGTTTTTTCTGCACATTTCAAAAGAAGAACAGAAAGATAGAATTTTAAGAAGGTTGAACACTCCTAGTAAAAATTGGAAATTTTCACCAGAAGATTTAAAAGACCGTAAGCTTTGGGACGAATATTCTAAATATTACGAAAAAACAATAAACGCAACTTCTAAGAGACATGCACCTTGGCACATTATTCCTTCAGATAGTAAGCATCATGCCCGCTTACTTGTAGCGAAAATCATAAAAGAACGTATGCAGCAATTCACAGATATTCAAAATCCTACTTTACCTGAAGCAATGCAAGAACAAATTTCACATTACAAAGAGCAGTTGAAGAATTCATAAATGTGAGGACATTCAAAATGAGGACATTCAAAACACAAAATAAACTTAAGGATTACTAAAAATTGAACCTTATAGGGGATGTATTTTCACATATATTTATTATATATTTGAAATCTTTAACGTTTAAGTCAAAAAATAAAGTAAATGAGAAAATTTGTCCAATACACCAGTTTCTTCATCTTTTTTTTATTTTGCATTTTCTCACAAGCTCAAGTAGACATAACTTTACATCAACAGTTTAATGGAAATTATGATTTTACAGCCATTGGTAATACGCTTAATATACAAGAAAATGGTGTGGTAGCAACCTGTTCAATTTTTACTGAATCAAGTGCTGATTTAAATTTAGACGTCGGACAAACGGTTGAAGCAGCCTATTTATTTTGGTCAGGTTCGGGTGATGGTACTGGTAACTTTACAATTGATTTGAACGATGAGCCTGTAACTGCTGACAAAACTTATGCGGTAAGTTTTACAAGTGGTAGCGGAATTTTACTTGACTTTTTTGGAGGCTTTGCGGATATAACCCAAACAGTTCAAAATACGGGAAACGGTACCTACACCGTTTCTGATTTTGATTTAACCAGTGTTATACCAGCATTTTGTTCATCTGGATTAAATTATGGTGGCTGGGCGATTGTCATCGTTTACGAAGATGTAAATTTTGGGGCTAATCAGGTTAATATTTATGATGGATTTGAATTTGTAAGCTCTAACAACCCTACTGCAACGATTCTTTTAGATAATTTAAATGTAATAGATACTGATGATGCAAAGATTGGTTTTTTAGCATGGGAGGGTGACGATGCTATAGCTGTTAATGAAACACTTCAATTAAATGGAAGCATACTAAGTGATTTACCGCTTAACCCTGCAAATAATATGTTTAATGGCACAAATACGTATACTAACTCAGATGATTTATGGAATATGGATTTGGACTTTTTGGACATTAGTGATGTTATAGAAGTAGGTGATACTTCAGCAACCATTACCATGACTTCTGGTCAAGATGGCGTTATTTTACACCATGTAGCCACAACCATTAGTTCAGAATTACCTGATGCAACAGTTGAATTGGCTGATACATTTAACGAAGGTATATGTGATAACAAAGACGTCGATTTTTCAGCCACCGTATTTAATTTTAATTCAACCGAAACACTACCTGCTGACCTTCCTGTTTCCATATTTGTAATTGATGAAAATGGAAATGAATTGCTTCTAGATACTGTATTCACTCAGAATCCTATTGATATTGATGGTTCTGAAGATATCTTTTTTTCAGTGACCATACCAGATGGTGTTCCACTTTCTACCCAAATTATTATTCGAGTGAACGACGATGGATTAGGAGTTAATCCAGTTGATGAAAGTAACCTAGAAAACAATGAATTTGTCTATGAATTACAGCTATTTGAATCTCCCGAACCCCCAATTTTAAATGATTTAGAAGAATGCGGTTTATCAGATGAAACCGATTTCAACTTAAATGATGCCACTACACAAATTGATAGTACTGTTTTTGAAATTAGTTTTTTCAATACCCAGATTGATGCTGAAAACAATGAAAACCAAATTGATATTGTAGACCCATATACAATTACGGGTGAAATTGAAACCATTTGGGTAAGAATCTTCGACGGCAACTGTTTTGCTGTAAATTCCTTTGAAATCCAAACCCTACTTCCTCCACAAATCACCGTTCCAAGTATTTTTGCTGAATGTGATTTTTCTACTGAACAAGGAGGTTTCACAGCGTTCGATTTGACCACGACTATCCCAGAAATTACGGGTGGAAATCCAGATTATGCATTAGAATTTTTCACAACCCAAGCGGAAGCGGAAGATTTAACTATTGTAAACGGATTAGCTAGTCCGTACACCAATGAAAACCCATTTACACAAATTTTATTTGTACGTGCTACGGATATCAATAATGGCTGTGTTTCTATTACAGAACTAGAATTAGAAGTTGATTTACTGCCAGTAATTGCAGACCCAACCCAAATTCCATCTATCGAAGAATGCGACGACGATGAAAACGGCGAAGAAGATTTCGATTTAACAGAAAACAACACTAGCGTTTTAAACGGATTAGACCCAACCGAACACGAAATCCAGTTTTACACCTCGCAAATTGATGCTGATAATGAAGCAAACGAAATCCCAGACCCAACAACGTTTACTTCATCTGGACAAACTATTTTTGTGAGAGTAACCGAAACAGCTACC
>Ga0307981_1002902_pt1 | contig 13394 bp, 10 predicted proteins | sample OrgLakmetagen987_FD_201849 | JGI IMG/M metagenome (GOLD analysis project Ga0307981, IMG submission 201849) | Saline water microbial communities from Organic Lake, Antarctica - #987 | ecosystem: Environmental > Aquatic > Non-marine Saline and Alkaline > Saline | place: Antarctica: Organic Lake... | reverse complement strand
ACCGTAACCTTGTTTAAAAACTGGACGGTGAATGACATTATTCGCCATTTACATTTTTGGAATTATGCTGCAGATTTAAGTTTTCGTGATGAAGTCGGATTCTTAGGCTTTTTTGATGACATTAAGCCCAATTTAGTCGCCAACGACCTTCGAAGTTATGAAGAAAAATGGCATAACGGGCTATCAGGGCAAGCATTGTTAGCTGTTTGGCATGATTTTTACAAAAATATGACGAATAACGCCTTAAAGGAAGACCCCAAACGAAGAGTGAAGTGGGCCGGTCCTTCAATGAGCATATTGTCGTCTATTACCGCTCGATTAATGGAAACGTGGGCACATGGCCAAGCAATATTTGATGTTTTTGGAAGGGTTCGCGAAGACACTGATCGTATAAAAAACATTGTGATTCTTGGCATAAATACATTTGCTTGGACATACATCAATCAGGGCAGGGATGCACCAACACTAAAGCCATGTATTCGATTGAAAGCACCATCAGGCATAATTTGGGAATTTAATCATAGCAATAACGGTAATGTGATAGAGGGTTTAGCCAGTGAATTTTGCCAAGTAGTAACTCAAACACGGAACATAGGTGATACAGACTTGAAAGTCACCGGTGACATTGCTAACGAATGGATGTCTATGGCTCAGTGCTTTGCGGGACCAGCAAATCGCCCTCCAAAAATCGGCGAGAGACACAAGGCCAAGTAATATTACCAAACAATATAAATGGCAAATCCTGCCCAACTTAGACCAAGTAATATCCAGGGGATTAAATGATGATGATTTTTAACATCAGGTACTTCTGATAAATGGCTATGTTCAGTCTCTCGTTGTTTATTTTTTTGTTTACGCTGTTTATCTAATTCGCGTAACTTTTTACTTTGCTGTTTTTTATATTCAGCAATACCCTTTTCAATACCTTGCTTGATTAACTTTGTTTGCTCTTTTGTTTGTCCACTTTTTTGCGTGCCTTTGGCTATTCTTATGGCTTGAGCTTCCGCCTGTGGAGATACTTTATTTTTCATTTTTATCTTATTTTATTTTATTTTATTTTATTTAACAATAATGAATTAAATATTAACAGCTTACCTAAGAACTTAAGATAACTAATTAATTTAAATTGTATTTTAATGCCTTGGTGTTTTGTATATGTGGTGTATCTATAGTAGCTTGGACTCTTGAATTACTCGACCAAAGTAATTACCAATCTGAAACGGGATATTCATTCTATTATGGAGAACCAGATGAATTTTAAGATAATCCATGAAACAAGATACGAGTTCAGTGACCCCGTCTTTTTAGAGCCTCACTTTTTAAGATTTCGTCCTAAGGCGACACCTTTTCTCGATCTTAGCAGTTTTTCGATGACACTTAGCTCTGAACCAGAGGGGCATAAAGTAATCGAAGATGAGGAACATAATGCGATTGATTTTTGCTGGTTTGAAGAACTGACCAGCAGTTTTAGCATTCATGCGCAAAGCACTTTGCAAACCAAAGATCACAATCCCTTTGACTTTATTATTCACCCTGATTCGTTTAGCACATTACCGTTTAGCTACTCAGATCATCAACAACAAGTACTTTATGCTGCTTTACAAAGAGCCACGCTTGACCAAGAACTCGTTAATTATGCTGATGCAATACTTAACGAGTCGCATTTTAATACCATTACTTTTATCACTAATCTTACTAGAAAAATGCATCAAGACTTTTCGGTGGAGTACAGAGAAGTAGGCCCGCCATTTTCACCAAATAACACATTTAAAATAAAGACTGGTTCTTGCCGTGACTTAAGCTGGATGCAAATTAACCTATTACGACATTACGGCATTGCTGCGCGTTTTGTCAGTGGTTATTTTTATTTTGAAGTGGATGAACCTGTGTATGAATTACACGCATGGACAGAAGTGTTTATACCAGGTACAGGTTGGCTAGGTTTTGATCCTAGTCACGGTATTTTAACAGGTAATACACACTTTCCAGTCGCCTCAAGTGCTATTCCAGAAAATACTATGCCGGTTTCAGGTGGTATAAGAGGTAGCGCTAGCTCAAAACTTATTACTCATCTAAGCATTGAAAAAAAATAGCTTTATAGGTGTAGCGTCTTTGCTAAAAGTATTATTGCTTGGCTAGTGGGTCTTGATTTAAACGTACGGAGCTGAGTGCATTTGGCATATTCATTTTGTTAAAAACGGAAATTCTCAATCAGTGCGAGTGTAAACGCTAATTGCATTTGCAATGACAAATCAAAACTCACCACGATTAAAACCTAATTAAAACTAATAGGGCAGTTGTAGACGATGAAATTATCAACGCGCCCGAAAATCTCAATTTATTTGACCATACACACATCTGTCTGTGAATTACCTGTGTATAATATCCTATTTAACATAATATACATTATATGCAATTAAGTTTAGTGTGGATAAAATAACAACAATATAATCAATATCTTATCTTTAGGTCTTTTGTGCTCATATTTTGTTATTGGGCTGCTACGTCAATCTTATGTACAACTATCCCCGTTTTTCTGTTTCGTTCGCGTAGCGCGCATATACACGCCTAATTACTAGTAGTTTACGGCGTATGGGAACGCATTAGGTACGCAATCACATCGTTTAGCTTTTTTCAGCCACCATAGGCTATAAATCCCAACTGCAATTCCAGCAAACGCATTTGAAGCTGCAATTGCGTAATATATGTGAACACTTTCAAACCAGAGGCTCGCTAAATAACTTAGAGGAACATACATTACTGCACTTCTAATGATGTAATAACTTAAACCAGTAACTGAACGACCAAGCGCATTAAAAGCCGCTGCTGAAACAATTACTATGCCATAACCAAAAAAACTCAAGCTAACCACAGATAAGTAAGCAGATGCCTCTAGGTTTACCGCTTCTGAAGAAGCAATAAAGCCTGAGATTTGTTTAGCATAAAAATAAAAAACTATTGCCAAAACACTCGACCATAAAAAGCAAATTGAATAACACGTTTTCAACGCTTCAATAATACGAGATTTCCCATTAGCGCCCCAATTTTGTCCAGCAATCGGACCAATTGACGCTGATAATGCCAACATAGGGATGCATGCAAATGACTCTATTCGAGTCGCAACACCAAATGCGGCGACAGTATCTAAACCATAAGTAGCTAATATTGATGTTACAAATGCAATGGATATCGGATTTATTATGCTACCCGTACCAGCTGGAACTGCAATTTTGGCAACGTTACGAAAGGATCTGGTGAACTCTGCGAGCTTGGGTAGTGTCAAGGTAACTATCTGTTCACGCATTATTATAATGTAAAGTGAAAAGATTAAGGTTATCGCTCTAGCTATCAAGGTGCCATAGGCGGCTCCCTCAATACCAAATGCTGGTATGGGCCCCCAACCAAATATCAGAATTGGCGTAGTTACAATATTTATGACAGCAGCTCCTACCATAATACTGCTGGGCCAAAATGCATCTCCTACGGAACGGATGATTGCGTTAGCGACGATTGGAACTACTAGGAATGGCATTGAAAGGTACCATATCTTGGGGTTCTGGGGACATTCCCTCCTCGTGTAACACTTATGGCTACAGCCTACCTACGCTTCATGATACCTTCAGAGGCACATCAATTTTCATTCTGCACGATTGATTGCATAAATTCATCTAAATCGAGTGGCTTTTGTTCAAAGCTGAAGCTCTAGGTCCCGTTCAAATTGATATTATGCCAGGCCACTGGTGAAACCTGAGTGATAATGTCGAACTTCTTATCGTCACCTTCCTCCTCAAAAAGCTCGAGTAATCGCGTCAAGATCAGCGAGTTAAAATAAATGATGGCGTTAGTCAACAGCCTAGCGCGTTCATTCCACAAGACGATTTAGTCGTCTGATTTTCCTCGGACTCGATTACCATTCACATTAGCAATCGCACGGCGTAGCTGATGATAAACCTCTCCATGATTCAATACTCGCTGCACATAACCCCGAAGAGGCGTTTTGAATAGGGCGTCAGATTGGTTCAAAAAAGCCGATATTTTACTATAATTATGGTATTACGCTGAAAACGAAAATTGAGGTATCTCTGGAGGCATCATGTAACGTGGGCTGTAGCGATAAGTGTTACATTAGGAGGGAATGTCCCCAGAACCCCTATATAGCGTATTTATCGTTTTATATACTAAAATCAAATACTCAATCATCTTCGAGTTTGTTAATTTTAGTCATTTAAGCAATATATTTTACCTGCGGCCTATAATACGGGATAGTTAAACTCGTTAAAATGAGGGATAACCGTAACTAAACTGTGGGGATCCCTAATAACACATAATTAATTTTCACTTTAAAATGCTAGGTTTGGCCCAGACTGTTCTAGAAATTAAAAGGTAATGCCGATGGCTGTCAATTTACACGTGCTCGACGAATTACGTTTGTTAAAGCTTTCACTTATTGCCGCCGGTGTCTTCGTTTCGGTGGCCCTAGGGTTCGCTTTGCTGACGGGTTCAGACTCAATACTATTTGACGGAGTTTATTCACTCATTTCCTTTTTCATGACCCTGCTTACGCTTAAAGTCGCTAACTTGGTTGCACGCCCGGATGATGACCGCTTTCACTTTGGTTATACCGCTATTGAACCCACACTCAACCTATTTAAATCATTGATTGTTATCGTAACCTGCGTATTTGCTGTTTTTGGTGCTGTAAATCGCCTACATGATGGCGGCCACTCGGCTGAATATGGCCTTGCTATCGTTTATGGTGCTTTAGCGACGACGGGTTGCTTCTTGGTGGCCTGGATAATGAAAAAACGCAGTCAACACTTCCTTTCTGACTTAGTTGGAGTAGAAGCTAAAACTTGGTTTGTAGACGGGCTATTAAGTGGCTCGATATTAGTTGGCTTTTTGGGTGCTTGGTGGTTGGAGCATTCATCCTTATCGGAGTATGCAACGCGAGTAGATCCTATCCTGTTAATCATACTTGGGCTGGCAATATTGCCTATTCCGGGCAAGATTATGATAGATAGTCTCAAAGAAGTCATCAATCAAGCACCACCGCAAATCGTAGTATATGAAATTGAGCAGCGATTGAAGAAGTCTCTGATTGAGGTTAGTTACGATCATGTAGAACTGCGGGTAAGCAAACGGGGACGAGACCTCTATTTGTTGGTGCATGTTGTGGTTTCTGAATCTTTTGGTCACGAAACAATTATCCAACTCGATGACATTAGACGCAACAGCGAGCAAGCTATGAAGCAATGGAATCCGGCAATTGTTATGGACATGCTTTTCGTCAAAGACCCATTGCTCGCAGATTAGCTTAAAGCTGCAAAACAATGGTAAGCCTTTTTCATACTATACCTTTCTTTGACTACAATAGTGAGCGGATCACATATTGCAAAATACCTCCATGCCGGAAATACTCAAACTCATTGGGCGTATCAATACGAATATCTGCATTAAAACTCAATTCACTGCCATCGTCTCTAATGACCTTAATCTGGGTTTGTTTTTGCCTAGCTTCAATCGCTTCAATAGTAAATTGTTCATTACCCTCTAATTGGTATGTGTGAGCACCTTCTCCCGATATAAACTGTAAGGGTAAAATGCCCATGCCAATTAAATTAGAACGATGGATACGTTCATAGGTTTCTGCAATTACTGCTTTTACACCCAGCAGTAACGGACCTTTTGCTGCCCAATCTCGAGAGCTACCGGTGCCATATTCTTTACCTGCAATTACGATAGTAGGTATATTATCCACTATATATTCGTGGGCTGCTTCGAACACGGTCATTTGTTCTCCGTTGGGTTGTTTTCGAGTGAAGCCACCTTCAGTACCGGGCGCTAATTCATTACGCAACCTCACGTTGGCAAAAGTACCGCGCATCATGACTTCATGATTACCACGGCGCGAACCATAAGAATTAAAATCCTTTTGCGCAACATGATTGGCACGCAAATATTCAGCAGCTGGTGTATCTATACCGATTGAACCCGCCGGAGAAATATGATCTGTGGTAACACTGTCAGCTAATTTTAACAAACAACGCGCGTTTTCAATCGCTTTTATCGCTTCAGGTTTTAAAGGCATATCGGTAAAAAAGCTTGGCTTCTTTACATAAGTACTATCAGGCCAATTATAAATATCGGCGTCAACTGTTTCTAAGTTTTGCCACACATCGCCGCCTTCATAAATAGAACCATACTTATCTGTGAACATAGATTCATTGACCACTTCTGTCACTATACGCTGAATGGTTTCTTGGCTTGGCCATAAGTCTTTGAGATAGATAGGATTGCCATCATTGCTGATGCCTAAGGGCTCTTTAGTAATATCAATGTTCATGTTACCGGCAATGGCATAAGCAACCACTAATGGAGGAGAAGCAAGGTAATTCGCCTTTACTTCAGAATGTATTCTGCCTTCAAAGTTACGATTCCCCGATAAGACCGACGTTACGGTAAGCTTTGCTTCTCTTATGGCGTCAGAAATAGGTTCTGGCAATGGGCCAGAGTTACCAATGCAAGTGGTACAGCCATAACCCACTAAGTTAAAGCCCATAGTATCGAGCTCTTTGGACAAACCGGCTTTGTTTAAATATTCGGTCACTACCTGAGAGCCAGGGGCGAAACTTGTCTTCACCCAAGGTTTCACCTTAAGACCAAGCTCATTGGCTTTTTTAGCTAGCAGTGCTGCTGCCACTAACACAGATGGATTCGAGGTGTTGGTGCAACTGGTAATCGCGGCAATAACAACTGCGCCCTCACTGAGCTCAAAATCCAAGCCCTTAAAGTGACAAGCAACCTCGCTTTTTGCAGCTTGTATTGAGTGGCCGCCTTCGCTTTCAAAGCGACCTTCCTGGTTTTCATATGGCGCAATGGCTAATTCTTTTTGCTCTATTATCCACGCTTTAAAGGCTGACGATGCATTGTCTAAGTCAATCCTATCTTGTGGTCGTTTAGGGCCTGCTATGGCGGGTACTACTTTACTTAAATCAAGCTTTAAATTGGCGTGATATTGGGCTTCTTCTTGAGCTTCACTGCCCCACATTCCTTGCGCTTTAGAATAAGCTTCTATTATATCAATTTGTTGTTTACTGCGGCCGGTCAATGCGAGGTATTTAGTAGTTTGCTCGTCAATAGGAAATAGACCGCATGTTGCGCCATATTCAGGTGACATATTGGCAATTGTTGCACGATCCGCTACCGTTAGATATTTTACGCCTGCACCAAAAAATTCGACGAACTTACCTACCACGCCAAACTCACGCAACTGTTGGGTGACGGCCAATACTAGATCAGTTGCCGTGGTCCCAGCGGGCAATTTACCCGTTAATTCCATACCGATGACTTCGGGTATTAACATGGTTACCGGTTGACCCAGCATAGCGGCCTCGGCTTCAATGCCGCCTACTCCCCATCCAAGAACGCCTAAGCCATTGATCATCGTGGTGTGAGAATCGGTACCCACCAAAGTATCTGGATATAAGACCACCACGTCTTGCTGTTCTTCCACAAATGTGACTCGCGCCAAGTATTCTAAATTCACTTGATGCACAATACCTTTTCCTGGCGGCACTACTTTAAAATTATCGAACGCGCTTTGGCCCCACTTCAAAAATTGATAGCGTTCTGTATTGCGTTTTACTTCAATTTCAGTATTGTGTTTAAACGAATCTTTGTGACCAAACTCATCTACCATAATAGAATGATCGATGACTAAATCCACTGGTTTAAGCGGATTGATCTTGTTAGGATCGCCGCCTAAATCTAACATCGCATCTCGCATGGCAGCCAAATCGACTATTGCGGGTACACCGGTAAAATCTTGTAATATCACTCTTGAGGGCACAAAAGCAATTTCTGTCTGTGATGAAGCCTTGGTGTCCCATCTTGCTAAGGTTTGAATATCTCCAGGCTGTACGTATAGTTCATTACTATGGCGTAATAAGTTTTCTAGCAGTATTTTGGCCGTAAGCGGAAGACGTTTTATGTTGGCGCCCAGGCTGGCTAGATCGAAGTATTGATAATCTTTCCCTTGAATTGATAACGTGGATACATGCTTATTCAATGACATAACTTTGCTCCCCTTTTCTGGTTAGCGCCTAGTGTAAAAGTATTTATTAGGCTAAATTACCATACCATATTTTTATGGTTCTAAGGACGTTGTTATTGCTTAGTCAAATTATAAGGACTGTCCCGCGTACAAAACTATTTTGCCTACTGCATGTTTAGGATTGTTAAGATCATATAATTTGTCTATTTCATAAAGAGCATATTTTGTTTTGCTTAGTCTTTGACTTGTCACATGAATTTGACTTCGCCCCGTGTATTCCCACTTAGGCTTTGACTTCTTGCCATGTGCTTGCCATCTGAGCTCAATTAGGCTAAATCACATCTAATCTGTTTACTATTAGGGATAACCGATATGAGCTGTGGGAATCCCTAATTTCTTATGAGTGATTTGTGCGCTATTGTGTTTTTAAAGATATAGTATTTATAAAATAGTTGCTTGCTTAGATTGATTCTTGCTTTACATAAATTGAAACACTCGCTTTATCAACCACAAATCTGAACATTAAGAGTCTTTGTATCGACGGTTTTTAAGAGAATATTAAAGATCATGATCCTGTTTAAGCCATGCTTATCTCAACAGAAAATAACGCGGCTATAGAAAGGATAGAACATGCACAGTCACGACCATCATCACGGAAGTGGTTCCACCACATCTAGAAGGATTGCTTGGGTATTTTTTCTTAATGTCATATTTACAATCATTGAATTTATCGGTGGTTGGTTAACTAACAGTACTGCCATTATGGCCGATGCGGTGCACGATTTGGGCGATAGCTTTTCTATTGGTACGGCATGGGGGCTCAATAAACTCAGTGATAAAAAGGCTAATAATACTTTCTCTTATGGCTATAAACGCTTCTCATTGTTAGGCGCTTTGATTAACGGTCTAATACTTAGCGTAGGGTCAATCTGGATTTTATTTGAAGCTATTCCAAGGCTTGTGAGACCTGAGATGCCGCACGTCGAAGGGATGTTGCTATTGTCAATATTTGGTATTGGCGTAAACGGCTTTGCTGCCTACAAATTAAGTGAAGGTGAGTCCTTGAATGAACGCGTGCTTAACTGGCACTTACTCGAGGATGTTTTGGGATGGGTTGCCGTCCTCATTGTATCAATTGTACTCATGTTTAAAACTTGGCCGATATTGGATCCTATATTATCTATCGGTTTTACCCTGTTTATATTATTTAATGTTAGTCGCAATTTGAAAGAGACTATATTGCTGTTTTTACAAGCCGCGCCCGATGAACAGCAAGTTAAAGAAGTACACAGCGTTTTGTTATCTAAACCCGAAGTGAACAAACTACATCATTTTCATATTTGGTCACTGGACGGTGAACATAACGTCATGACGGTGCATTTAGTATTAAATGATGAGGTTACTGTATCCAAAATGAAGAACCTCAAACATCAGCTTCAAAAACAATTAGCAACGTTTAAGTTTGTCCATACAACTATAGAGTTGGAGTTTGCTGATGAGGAATGCAGAGATGACGATGTGCATGTGTAAATTTTACTATTTCATTACCTTGTTATACATTTCAATGCACGTCGCCACCTTTTTCCATTGACATCAAAGCGGGAAATCTATGTTTTGCAAATACACTATGGCAACTCACACAAGGCTCATTTATTTCAGACAAATAGAATGGTAATGTATTAGCCGTAAAAGTGTTTTTTATTTAATACGCACCTTCTGAATAAGTCAACTCATAGCTATGAGAGTAAATCTCGAATATGAGACCAAATGGGTCCTCGACGTAGCACATTCTGTAAGGCTTCTCTCCAGGGTAGTATTTACGAATAGGCATACGCTGTTTTCCGCCATGTTCAACAATTTTTGCTACCAGTCCCTCAATGTCGGGATCTTGAACGCAAAAATGAAAGGTACTGGTTTTCCAATATTCAAAATCTTTCGGCGATTCATTATTTTTGAATTCAAACATTTCAACGCCAATCTTATCGCCGGTAGACATGTGCGCGATTTTGAAAGAACCCCAGCCTTTTCCAAATACATCGATACACATTTGTCCGATTGCAGTTTTAGACTCTTCTGTGATTACGGTGGGGATCATGATTTGATACCAACCCATCACCTTGCTGTAGAACTCTACTGCCTTTTCTACATTGGGAACTGAAATACCTATGTGTGAGAATGTTCTCGGATATGTGTTCATAGTGTAACCTTAATATTAACATTGGGAATTAGTTCAGCTGTGGGTAAACCTAATACACATAAATAAATTGCGCTTGATTAATATATTAGGGCTGACCCCATTTACAAAACAATTTTACCTACTGCAAGCACAATTTCGCTCAGTAAATGTGCTTTAAATAATGAGATACTTCTTTTTCCATTATGTTTTTGTCATAGATCTTAACATCCATACAGTTTTTTCATGTATTCGCATTCGATCAGACACTAGAGAAGCGGTTGATTCGTCTATTGAAGTTTGTGCAATTTTCAAAACCTCGCGAGCTGTTCTGAGCACCTGTTCATGACTTTCAGTTAATATTTTCACCATGTCTGTTCCATTAGGAACTCCGTCAGTTTCTTCAATGGAACTCAACTTGGCAAACTCTTTATAGGTGCCTGGAGCCGCAAAATCTAAAGTACGGATGCGTTCAGCTATATCATCTACCGCTATTGCTAGTTCTGTATAATGTTCTTCAAACATTAAGTGCAACTCGCGAAAGTGAGAGCCCGTCACATTCCAATGAAAATTGTGTGTTTGCAAATATAAAGTATACGAATCAGCTAAGAGTTTTTTTAATTTTTCAGCGGTTTGTTTTCTATTGTCGGCACTTAAGCCAATATCTATGTTGGTCATAATTTTTCCTATTGTCTTTGCGGCCTGTTTTGTTTAGCGATCAAGATGATCATTAGTTTTATCTGTCACGAAACTAAAGCATGGCAAACGTTAAATTTATCTACAACTGCGCATTTATAAGTGCATTTGAAACAAAGCTTAGCGCTGATCTAACATTAACACTATTGGACATTCCTCGTATTCCAATGTGGAAAACCCGTAATAAAACGAGGTTTATAACACCAAAAAAACGACTTCGTCTTAACAAATCCAGCACAATAGAAATGCAAAAAAACTACGTATTTTCCACAGTTTAGTTTGGATATCCCTAATTGAGTTTCTCAATCACAATATTTATACTGGATATTATTTGAGGGACAAATTGATTTGAGTTTAAAACTTACAAAGAAGAATCACGATCATGCAATGCTAGATCGCGGATTTTTTAGCAGGTGCTGGGTTGTAATATCCCTGTTGGCCATCACGGGACAAGCTGAATTAATTGAACAAACAAAATTGGGGTTCTTATTAGACCTATAATCCCAAGTATTTTGGGTATGACCATTTTGCTATTTTCTTCATAAATTGAAGGCCTAGTCGACTTCTCCGTTGCAGGTAATTGAAAAGGGGGACCCGTGTTAGCTGAACTCACTTGTATACTCTTTATCGTGGTTATTGCAACCGCTATGGTATGGACAGCGTGCCACTATTTAGAGAACGCCTGCCATGACCTAGCTCTACGTTACCGGTTTCCAGACTCAGTCAAAGGCTCCACCGTGATGGCCATCAGTTCGAGCTTTCCCGAATTAGTCACTATCATTCTCGCGACAGGCATACATGGCGATTTTGAACTAGGCCTAGCTACCATTATTGGATCAGCGGTGTTTAATATCCTAGTAATTCCGGGAACATCGGTATTCTTCCGGCGTGGTTCACTTCAGGCATGCCGCAACATGATCTATCGGGAAGCACAGTTTTACCTTGTCAGTGTGCTGATAATAATGGTAACGCTTTCATTTGCCGTTATTTATTACCCGACTTCAGTAGATTCGATGAACGGAACTTTGACCAGTTCTCTAATGGTCCTACCGCTGCTGTTTTACGCACTATACATTTACATTCAATATCAAGAAGTGCGCGACCATCAAGCTAAAGAGGAAAAAACGTCTTCAACAGCGCTCAAAAGTTGGGCCAAGTTAGTCATTTCTATGGTGTTGGTTACCATTGGGGTGGAAATGCTGATCCGAATGGTTATAGACCTTGGCGAGATGTTTAATACCCCAAGCTATTTCTTGGGAGCAACCATATTAGCGGCGGCAACCAGCATCCCAGACCTTTTTGTCAGCGTCAAAGCCGCCCAACGCAAGCTAAGTACTGCAAGCCTTACAAACGCCTTCGGTAGCAATATTTTCGACCTGTTAGTGGTATTACCTGCCGGCGTCATCGTTGCCGGCGCTGTGAACTTTAACTATCCCAGGATCGTTCCCATGCTGATGTTTCTGATATTTGCCACTGTAACCGTACTGGTATTGGCACGCAATGGTTCTGAGCTAAGCAATAATAATGGCAAAGTACTGCTGTTGCTGTATGCCGGATTTATCGTCTGGATGGGAATTAAATACATCGGTATCGGTGGATCTTAGTTTGATGGTTTCTTCAATATTTTATCTATTTACGTTCACAATTTGCGATATGTCATGTCGCCGATGTTTGCATATCAGCAAGGCAGCGATTTTGTCATCCAATTCCATTTTGCATATAAAGTTCTAGGCGAGCAGTTTCACTTTTGACCACTTGATAGCATTCGCATGATTCAACTTCTAAACGCTGGCGATCGATAACACTTATATGACCTCGTTTATAAGTAATAACACCTAGCTTTTGAAGTTTGCCAGCGGCTTCCGTCACCCCTTCTCGCCTTACTCCAAGCATATTGGCAATGAGTTCTTGTGTCATCGTTAAGTCATTGCTGGGTAAACGGTCAATCGACAACAGCAGCCAGCGGCAAAGCTGCTGGTCAATACTGTGGTGACGGTTGCATACTGCAGTTTGTGCCATTTGAGCGATTAAAGATTGCGTAAATCGCAGCAAAAGTCGACGAATATCAGGCTGACTGTTAAATTCCGTTCGTAATTCTTCGGCTGGAAGACGGTAAGCCGACCCATCGCTTTGGACTACTGCGCGGTTGGGTGTACTCTCCCCCCCCATAAATACCGCAATCCCCACAATCCCTTCGTTACCAATAACAGAAATTTCAGCAGATGCGCCATCCTCTAAAACATATAACAAGGAAACAATACTATCGATAGGAAAATACACATAATCTAATTTTTCGCTGACTTCATAAATAACTGCTCCAAGCGGCATTTTAACAAGTTTAAGTAGCGGAAATATACGATCCTTCGCTTCACGAGATAAAGCATTAAGTAGTTTATTCTTTAACTGGTACATGATTGACTCTTACCCGTTTAATGTAGTTGTTACATTATACTATATTATATAGGTGACAAT
>Ga0307981_1002897_pt1 | contig 13399 bp, 16 predicted proteins | sample OrgLakmetagen987_FD_201849 | JGI IMG/M metagenome (GOLD analysis project Ga0307981, IMG submission 201849) | Saline water microbial communities from Organic Lake, Antarctica - #987 | ecosystem: Environmental > Aquatic > Non-marine Saline and Alkaline > Saline | place: Antarctica: Organic Lake... | reverse complement strand
CTCGCCGGGCGGTAGCATTTCGTCCGCCACGGGCTGTGGCGCAGCTTGGTAGCGCACTTGTCTGGGGGACAAGGGGTCGCAGGTTCAAATCCTGTCAGCCCGACCGGAAAGGTCCTGGTCAGAGAGCATTTCTCTGATCGGGACCTTCTTCGTTTTCGGCGAGGGGGTTCTTCGGGGGGTTCTTCGAGATCGATTTTGACTCGGCAAATCGGCCCGAATGAGTACGATGCGAACGTGGAACTGATGTCGTTGATCGAGACTCGCCCTGGCGTGCGGAGCGGAAAGCCGACCTTCGTTGGCACGCGCATCACGGTCTACGACGTCCTCGAGTACCTCGCTTCGGGGATGACGTCTGAAGCGATCGTGGCCGACTTCCCTGAACTCACCGGCGACCATGTGCGAGCGGCACTCGAATTCGCTGCCAATCGCGAGCACCGTCTCGCCTCGCCGGCGTGAAGCTGCTGTTCGATCAGAACCTGTCGCGCCGTCTCGTCACCCGCCTCGCATCTGCGTTCCCTGAGACTGCGCACGTCGCCGAGATCGGACTTGATCAAGCAACCGATGAAGAGATCTGGGCCCACGCAGGTGCCGAAGGCTTCGTGGTGGTCTCGAAGGACTCGGACTTCCGTCAACTCGCATTCCTCCACGGGCCGCCACCGAAGGTCGTTTGGCTTCGGGTGGGAAACGTGCCGACCGATGCGATCCACGAGCTCATCGTCGCTTCGGTCGCCGTTCTCGAAGCCTTCGTCCACTCCGATAACGAGGCGTTGCTGGTGCTCGACAGCAAGCGGTCGAACGCGACCGACTGACACTCGACCTCTACTGAGCGTCGGATCGCGCGACGACGAAGCGTTCGAGGTGTTCAGCTGAGAATCGGACACTGCGCCCAATTCGGATCGGCACAAGTTGATCGGTCCAGATGAGTTGGTAGATCGATGATCGACTCAGTGCGAGCATCTCGGCCGCTTGGCCCACAGTGACCAGCAGCGGGCGCTGTCGGGTTGGTTGCTCGTGAGATGTGATTGACGCTGTCGTGCTCATACCTCTGTAAAGGCGTGCAACTCGACAGCGAGGGACATCGACGCACTCCTGCGTACCGAACACGATCGGGTGAGGCGTCGGGCGCGCTTGCATCGGGACCATGTCGTCGGCGAGAGGCGGGCGCCCGCGTGAATGACGTCGGAGAGTTTTGTCCCGTCTTGCGAGGACTTGGGCCTTTACATCGGCAATGGGACCTCGTCGCCTGCCACCCGACTGCGCCTGCCGCTCTGCGTCTGGACCATCGTCGCGGCCCGTCTGCGGGCGCGTCCCGCCAGAGCGTCTCGGCCGGGTTGCGGCAGTTCGCTGCTCGTCGCCGGGTTCCGCAGTCTGGTCTGCTCCGGCCGGTTGTGCTGTGTCGGTTCGGGTCTTCTGGTCGGCGCCTGCATGGCGGTGCGCTCGCCAGGCTGCTCGCCCGGCGCCCCCGGCGGTCGCCCGCCGGGTGGGTGAGGGAAAGCAGTTCAGACATTTGCACCAGGGTGATCGTGCGCGGGTCGAGTCGTGCTGACGGTCGGCAAGGTCGGTCCGGGGAACGCCGGCTACTACCAGTCGGCGGTCGTGGCCGGTGTGGAGGACTATTACGCGGGTGACGGCGATGCCCCGGGTGTCTGGATCGGTGGAGCTGGCATGGTGGGGGCTGTCGCCGGCAGTCTGGCGACTGCCGTTGACTCCAAGCTGCTACTCGAAGAGAAGTGTGCGCCCGACGGGACGAAGCTCGGCAAGACGACGGTGACAGAGAGGTCGGTGACGGCGTTCGATCTGACGTTCTCGGCGCCCAAGTCGGTAAGCCTGCTCCACGCTCTGGGCGGACCCGAGGTCGCTGCTGCGGTCGATGCAGCGCACACGGCTGCGGTGGAGCAGGCGATCGAGTCGATCTCGTCTCGGATCGGTTACACGCGTACCGGTCACGCCGGTGCGGCGGTGGTGGACGCCGAGGGGGTGTTCGGTGTGCGGTATCGGCATCGCACGAGCCGTGCGTTGGACCCGCAGCTCCACGATCACGTGCTGATCTCGAACGCCGTGCGCACGGTGTCGGATGGTGAGTGGCGCACGCTCGACGCTCGTGGTCTGTATCGCAATGCGAAGGCGGCAGGTGTCGAGTTCCAGACGTTCCTGCGAGCCGAGATCACCGCTCGGCTGAGTGTCGAGTTCGACGAGGTCGATGCGAATGGTCAGGCTGACATCGTCGGGTTCGACCGGGAGCTGCTCGACGAGTTCTCGACTCGCAATATCGACATCGAGGCGGCGTTGGGGGAGTGGACGGCCGGGTTCGTGGAGCGCGAGGGCCGCAACCCGACACCGGCCGAGGTCGGCAAGGCGCACAAGACGATCACGCTCGCCACTCGACCTGCCAAGCCAGACGAGGCCGGCTTGCCGACGGTGACGCTGCGAGCCGGGTGGCGCGCACGAGCCGACCGGGTTGTCGATGTCGATCGTGTCCTCGATCGTGTGCTCGCGCATAGGCCCTCACCTGGGGTGATCGTGCGTCCGAGTGTCGAGGTCGTGTTGGAAGCGGTGGAGACACGACATGGCGAGTGGTCCGAAGCGCAGTTGATCGAGCAGATCGCGATGCGCACGACCGGGCCTGATGCGCGCACGATCTCGGACACGATCGAATCGGTGCGTGCCGAGGTGATGGCGTCGGGTGGGGTCGTCGACTTGTGTCCGCCGGTCGCGTCTGGTGAGGTCGTTCGTGTGTCGGATGGTCGTCCGGTCGGGTTGGCGCCGTCGGCAGTTCGGTACACGACGAGCAGTCATCTGCGTCGTGAGGTCGAACTCGTCGAATGGGCGACGACCCCGGCAATGGCAGGCCATCAGCGACTCCAACCCGATCCCGAGTTGCTGGATGGTCTCGATGCAAGCCAGGTCGACGCAGTGACCGCAATGCTGGGCACAACTCGCCCCGTCGTCACGGTGGTCGGCCCGGCTGGTGCGGGCAAGACACGGATGCTCGCCGCCGCTGCCGACGCATGGCGACACGCGGGTGTCGAGGTGTTCGGGGTGGGGCCGTCAGCAACAGCAGCCCAGCAGCTTGCGGACGGGGCCGGCACGACGGCGGACACGCTCCACAAACTCGTCTACGAACACCACACGAAATGGATCGAACGCCGCGAACCACCGGACCTGCAGTGGCGGTTGCCGGCCGGGTCGGTCGTGATCATCGACGAAGCCGCCATGGTCGACACCCGCCTCCTCCACACCTACTCACAGATCGCACAACGCAACCAGTGGCGGACGATCCTCGTTGGGGATCATCGCCAACTCGACTCGGTCGACGCCGGTGGCATGTTCGCCGAACTCGTCGAACACACCGACGTACTCACTGTTGAACTCGACACCCTCCACCGCTTCGAACGCGACTGGGAAGCCGACGCGTCACTCCTGCTCCGCGAAGGTGACCTCTCGGTCGTCGAGGCGTACGGAACCTACGACCGGATCCACGGACACACCGACGAGAAGGCGGCGATCGAGGCAGTCATCGACGCCGCGGTCGTCGGGAACGTCGAGGGCCGCGATGTACTCGTGATGGCACCAACCAACCGGCTCGTCGAGCAGATCAACGAGGCCATGACCCAACGGCTCCTCGACGCCGGCAAGCTCGACCCGGTCGACTCGATCGACATTGGCGGGCACCGGTTCCATGTCGGGCAGCCGGTCGTGACCCGGGCCAACGACCGCCGCCTCACCCACGGACCTGGAAACGGTGAGTGGGTGCGGAACGGCGACCGCTGGACCGTCCTCGCCGGAACGAGCGACGAGCTGTATCTACAGCATCGAGAGACGGGCGACCGTCAGGCGCTCCCGGCCGGCTACATCGAGGCAGGACACCTGAGTGTGGACTACGCGTCCACGATCAACAGAGCCCAAGGCGCGACCGTCGATGAGGCGCACGTGATCATCGACGAGCGGACCAACTCCAAGCAGTTGTACGTCGCCATGACCCGCGGCCGGAACGCAAACCACGTCCACGCAGCGCCGGCAGCGTTCGACCTGGAGCACCACGGCCCGACCGACACCGCCGACCAATGGACGCCAACGGACGCCGTGACGCGGGCACTGCGACGACAACCCGACGAGTTGAGTGCCATCGCTCGTCGTCGACAACTCAGCGAAGACGCAGATGAGCGTTTCGATCAGCACGGCAGTCCGGCGGTCGCGCAACCGTCGGATCGTGCCACCGCAGCGAAGCAACGACTCCAACACTTTTCCCGCCGCCCTGCGCAAGGTCTGGGACGCTGAACTCCGCTGGGCCCGCGGCACGGTGTCGGCGTGACCGTCAGGCGATGGTGATGCCGTGCTTGGCGGCCAACTCAGTGAGCATCGATTCGAGCGGGATGTCAGCGCTGGTCGCGGACGCTCGGATGATCGCCACGGCGGCGTACAGGGCATAAGTCCAGTACTGCTCGATCCAGTACGTCACCTCGTCGAGCAGGTCCGGCTCGAGACCACCATGCATGGCATACGCAGTCAGAACGGCGTACTGGATGCGACGGTTCTCCTTGCCCCGAAACGCGACCTCGGGCAGATGCAGCGACAACAGCTCCCGATAGGCGACACCAGGTTCCCGCTCAACGCCAGCGACAGCGAGGGCGCCGGCGGCGAGCTCCATCAACACCTCACCCGGAAACAAGTCGTGCCGCACATGCAGATCAGCGATGTCGGCGACCAGCTGATTGGCATCATCGCCACGCTCAAGCCCACCGAGGAACCGACGCAGCGCTTCGACCTTGTTGTCGTCGGTCAACGTGCTCATGAAAACACAGTACGCGAGCGGCGGTCGACCATTTCCCGGCCCCCCAGTCAAAGCACGTTATGGCTCAGGTGATCACCCGAATAAGTGCCGATCTGCGCTTTGCGAAGGGTCCGGACGGCCCTGTTGATATGCGCTCTTCGGGCCACTGCTTGAGACGACCCCGCATTTTCGTTGTGTGTGGGCTTGAGTAGATGATGATGCCGTTTCCGGAACATGACTTCGAGCAGTTCTACGGCGCCCATCGCGACCGGCTCGTGGCAACGCTCCATGCGTCGTTTCCCGATCTCGATGCGTGCGCCAGCGCAGTCGATGAGGCAATGGTGCGGGCGTTCGCCCGCTGGAGCCGCATCGGGACTTCTCCTGAACCGGCGGCGTGGGTGTTCGTGACAGCTCGAAACGTCGCTCGGCGGCAGGTGAAACGCCAGCGCCGCACGAACGTTCGAGGATCGTCGTCCCAAGCCATCGCACCACCGCCCGCCGGCGAAACGTGGCTCGTCGTAGCAGACCTGCCAGCTCGTCAACGCGAGGCGGTTGTTCTGCGCCATCTGTTGGGGCTGACCGAGCGAGGCGTTGCCGTAGCCATGGGCGTCACCCGCGGGACGGTGTCTTCGACACTGCGCGATGCCTACGCCAGCCTCAGTCTCGCCCTACAAGACAACGAACGAGAGGTGAACACATGACTTCGCTCGATGAACTCGCAGACCAACACGTGGACCAGCTCAACATTCCGGCTGGCTCGGGTGTGGAAGCAGTGGTGCGTGATGGCCGACGTCGGCGTCAGCGACGAAGGATGACCCAGCTATCGGCGGCAACGCTCTGCGTCGTGACTATCGGCGGTCTTGGCATCAACGCACTCCAAGCGGACCGCAGTAGGGAGGAAACGCTGGTGCAAGTCGACGCACCGGTGGCCACGAACCCAGACGACTCGTCCGAGACGACGCCGACAAGTGGGACGAACTCGATCGACGTTTCGGTGGATACCGACTCTCTGCCGGTCCGTGACAACACCGAGCTTGCTCTGGTGCCGACGCCAGTTCTGGAGGGCTGGACAATCGTGCCGACTGCAGTGGCAGTGGTTGACCGGTTCAGCAGCGACGACGGCCCGATGGCGGTGTATTCGATGAGTTCAGGTTCGTCCGAACTCACCTTGGACGTGTCGTCGGGCCAGGCCGACATCGCTGGCGAAACACTTGCCCTCGACAGAGGCGGCGAACCCGTCGACGCCGCACTGAACCGCGACGGACGAGGAACCTGGACCCTCACCTGGAACGAACGCCCCGGAATCAACACAGGAACCGCGGTCTGGATGAGCGGCCCGGATCGCACCGAACTCATCGACACAGCAACCGCCATTGCCTTCGTCGACCTGCCTCTCGTCGGCGCAGTGCAGCCAAACTTCGTTCCAACCGATCCGAGTCTGAACCTGGTGTTCCGTGGAACGACCAGCGGTGCCACGTGGTCTGTTGGTCAAACCAGCGACGGAACCATCCGTATCGACATCGATGGTCAATCACCCGCAGTCACGTCATCGCGAGGGATCAACCGGCCCGAGATTTCGGTCACGACCGTCAGCAAGGACGGCGTTCAGATCACAGCTATCGAGGTCCCCGCCGACGCTCAGTCCGTCTCGATCATTTCCCGCGATGCAGAACCCATCGTGCTCCCGATCAGCCCGCTGGAAGGCGCGGAAAAACAACTCGCCGTCGCGCCAATTCCACCGCAACGGGACGCTGCAGTCATCGCAGTCCTCCTGGAAGACGGGACCCAAAGCACAATTGGCCTGCCCCGAGCCCCAGAACAAGGCTGGACCACCTGGCAACTCCTCTCAACCGAATCGTGAGCAGCCCCAAGCATGGGCTGGTCCGGACGGCAGGATCGATCGCCAATGAGCTGCCAACACCAGATGTTCTGATCGACTCGCATCCGAAAGAAGTGCCGTTCTGGGCTGTTCCGGTCGCTGGTTTGCCCTGCGATTATGTGCGGCATAGGTGCAGGTTGCGCTCGCGATTGTGTTGATGCTGTCCGGGCTGACTCGGGTCTGGTGTGGTCGTGTTTGGTATCTTCGCTGACATCCGCGATTCCTCGCGGGGTTGGGTGAAATTCCCTATCGGCGGTGAGAGCCCGCGACTCCTGAACTGACCGGCGATCCGAAAACGCCGGAGTGTGAAGGACTGATCCTGTTATATCCAGGAGCCGACGGTCAAAGTCCGGATGAGAGCGAGGGAGACGGGTGCTTCTGCTTGCGCGGAGTGGCCAGCGGGCTGGTTCAGCCTGCGCGCCCGTCTGCACGAGCTGTTGCCCCGTTCCCCTGAGTTGTGCGTCTGTGATCGCAGGCGTTCCAGATGGGAACGAGGAGAAGAATGTTTACAGGAATCGTGGAAGAACTTGGTGAGGTCATCGACCGCACCGACCGGCATGTGGTGGTCCGGGCCAGCACCGTGCTGGCAGACGTGAGCACTGGTGATTCGATTGCGGTCAATGGTTGCTGCTTGACCGTTGTCGATTTCGACGTCGATGCGGGTTGGTGGCGGGCCGACGTGACACAGGAGTCGTTCGACCGGACCAGCTTGGGCGACCTTGCTCCGGGGAGTCCGGTGAATCTGGAACGCCCGGTTCGTTTGATGGATCGTCTTGGCGGGCATCTGGTGCAGGGCCACGTTGACGCGGTCGGCGAGATCGTGACACCGGCCCCGGACCTTCGGGTTCAGATGGACCCGGCGATGATGCGGTACGTCGTTGAGAAGGGGTCGATCACTGTCGACGGCATCAGTCTGACCGTTGTCGAAGCGCTCGGCGATGGCTTCACGGTCGCGATCATTCCGCACACTGAGGCCGTCACCACGTTGGCATCGAAACGCAGCGGTGAACGGGTCAACATCGAAGTCGATGTGACCGCCAAGTACATCGAGAAACTCATCACATGGAATGGCACCCATGCCGTTGCAGTCGGAACCAAACGATGAGTGAACACACGGTGTCACCATCAACAGCTGACCAGTCACCCGACACGTCCGGCACGAACGGCGGGCACGAGAACCGGGGCTTCGCACAGATCGGCGACGCAATCGCAGCGATTGGTCGCGGGGAGATTGTGGTGGTAGTCGACGACGAAGACCGCGAGAACGAAGGCGACCTCATCATGGCCGCAGAGAAGGTGACGACCGACGACGTCGTGTTCTTCTTGCACCACACGTCGGGGTTCTTGTGCACGGCAATCACCACCGCCCGCGCGAGGGCATTGCGGCTCGATCCAATGGTGGCCGACAACACCGAGAGCATGAAGACAGCGTTCCTCGTCAGCGTCGATAGTCGAGTCGGCACCTCCACCGGGATCAGCGCGAGTGACCGGGCAGCAACGATCAGAGCTCTCGCCGACACCGAAACTGTCCCGACTGATCTCGCCCGACCGGGACACGTACTGCCGCTCGAAGCGCGCGACGGAGGCGTGCTGAAGCGGTCGGGGCACACCGAAGCCACTGTTGACCTTGCACGTCTGGCAGGGCTGGAGCCGGCCGGACTGTTGTGTGAGATCGTCACAGGAGACAAGGCCGACATGGCCCGAGCCGACGAACTCCGTGCCTTTGCCGCCGCCCACGGTCTGTTGATGATCACCATTGCTGACCTCGTGCGGTATCGGCGACAGACCGAAAAACTCGTGCACCGCGAGTCGACTGCACAAATCCCGACCCAGTGGGGACAGTTCACCTGCCATGCGTTCCGGTCCGAACTCGACGGGATCGAGCACCTCGCATTCACCATGGGCGACGTCGCTTCGTCGAGCGACGGGCCCGTTCTTGTCCGGGTTCACAGCGAGTGCATCACCGGCGACATCTTCGGGTCACGGCGATGCGATTGCGGCCCCCAACTCGACGAAGCCATGCGTCTCGTCGCTGACGCCGGCCGCGGCGCCATCGTCTATTTGCGTGGACACGAAGGGCGCGGAATCGGAATCAGCCACAAACTTCGCGCCTATGCACTCCAAGAGCAGGGCCGCGACACCGTCGATGCGAACCTTGACCTTGGGTTGCCCGTTGACTCGCGCGAGTACGGCGTCGGCGCTCAGATACTCGTCGACCTTGGCGTCACCAAGATGAGCGTGCTCACCAACAACCCGACCAAGTACGGCGGCCTCGCAGGCTTCGGTCTTGAGATCGTCGAACGAGTACCGCTCCTTTCGACGCCAACACCCGAAAACCTTGAGTACCTCCGAACCAAACAGCAGCGAATGGGCCATCTCCTCGGAGACCTCGACCGACCCGGACCCGCCGATCAAACGGACCAGGCAGGTTGACCGATGGCAACCGGCACCCAGAGAGCAGCAACAACGGCCCTCGACGCGCAACATCTCGTGATTGGCGTGATCTCGACGCGCTGGAACCCCGACATCGTCCAGCGACTCACTGCTGGCGCTCAACGGGCCCTCGATGCAACCGGAGCCAGCCACCAGGCCGTGACCATCCCCGGAGCGTTCGAGCTTCCCTTCGCCGCACAAATAATCATTGCGTCGGGAACCGTTGACGCTGTCGTCGTGCTCGGCGCAGTCATCCGTGGCGAAACAACTCACTACGAACTCGTCTCGGAGAACTGTGCTCGCGGGATCATGAACGTCCAGATCGCCACCGGTATACCGATTGGCATGGGAGTCCTCACGGTCGAAAACGACACGCAGGCGCTCGCCCGCAGCGAACCCGACGGCGGCCACAACGTCGGTGAAGAAGCCACACTCGCAGCAATCGAAATGGCCCTCCTCGCCGAACAACAACCAAGCCCGGGACCAGCCTGAAGCGATCCAACAAGACGCCGACCGCCCCGCACATTCTCGTGCGGGTCTCCGCCCCCAGTCGTGCCGTTCTGATCGGCTTGAACCGTCGCCCGCTGCCGGAAATATGGGCGGTGTCCGGGCATCCGTGGACTTGTCAGTTACACCACGTTTTGGGGGTGAGTATTGGAGTTCGGTTTCGTTTCAGAGCGCTGTTGCGATGACGGTTCCGGTGTCGTCGAGGGCGCTGATCTGGACGATGAGTGATTCGGTTCGATCCGATGCGGGCGCGTCGACGCCTGGTAGCTCGGCGCGTACGACGAAGTAGCTGTTTGCACGATCGGCGCTCAGGTTCATCGGCGACACAGAGACGACGGAGCCGTCGATGAACTCGATATCGACTCGAGCGACGTCGGTCGACACGATCCCAGCTGCGTATGCAATGGTGGTGCCGTTGTCGTTGGGGTGGGTGAATCCTCGTGCAAGGTTGTCGGAGATGATCTGGCCCGCAACGAATGGTGTGGCACACCCCACTGCGAGGTTGGCGTCTCCTGCGTCGACGGTGCTGCAATACCAGTTGCCCGCTTGCTCGATCGACAACGTCGTTGTTGCTCCGTCTTCTTCGTACTGGGCAACAAGGGCACCGCCGGGCCGCGGCGAGAGTAGGTCTAGGGTCGTGTTGTCCAGGTCGACGACTCTCAGTGATTCGAGTAGTTCGGTTCCGGTTGGGTCGTCGAGTCCTGGGCCGCTGACTGTGAGGTACGTAGGCCCCAGTGGGCGTGAAGCGCTCCAGTATCCGTTGCTGGCTTCGATTCCCCAGTCGGTTCCCATCACGTTGAGGCTGCGCTCGGCGCTCGCCATCGGGTCCAGCGCCGCTGCGTCGAGCACGGCGACTGCGATCTGGTCGTCGGTCTCGGTGGACTGACCGAAGTAGGAGACCTTTGCTGCTGCGAAGTTCACCACCGAATACTGCAGGTCGTAGCCGTCGACCATCCGTGTCGGCACGACCCATTCACCTGGACCGAGCTGATCGGTTGCTTCGAGGGGCCGGGCTGGATCCGACACGATCAGTTCGGTATCAACCAGTCCATTGTTGGCAACTTGTGCAACCGGACTCGCAGCTGGTGGCGTGGGTTCGTTGCGTTCGAGGACAACGAGGCCGCCCACGCCGACAGCGACGATCGCAGATGCGGCCGCGACGAGAAGCCAACGGTTCGGGTCTCGTGCCTCGGTTGTCCGTGGGAGTTGTTGGTGTTCGACGACGTCGGACCATGTCGGCGGCGGTGACGCCTGGGTGATGCGGGCGTCTACTGATCGGCGGATGGTCTGGTCGAGTTCGGGATGCTCGGTGATGGTCATGACAGAACCCTTCTGAGGTTGGATTTGGCTCGGGAGAGATGGCGTTTCACGGTGCCAACGCCGATGTCGAGAGCATCAGCGATCTGGGAGGTCGTCATGTCGTCCCAGTAGGCGAGATAGACCACGGCGCGCTGTTGATGACTGAGCCGCTCGACAGCCGCGAGGATCTTGGGATCAGTGGCCGTTCCGACGGCCTGGGCGGCGTTTGTTCGTGTCGAGGCGCGCGTCTCGCGCTGGCGGCGGCGTCCTTCGGATCGGGCCCGCATCCGAGCTGTGTTCAAGACGCACCGAAACAGATAGCCCCTCGGGTCCGCTTCGCCGTGCCACCCGGCGTCGAGCGATGCCGCTCGTTGAAGCAGGGAATGGAACGTCTCAGCAACAACGTCGCCTGCTTCGTCGGGTCGACCAACAACCGCTGCATACCGCGTCAGTTCGGGCGCCCACTTCTCGAACGCGACCTCCAGACTCAGCGACTCCATACCCCAACGATGCCGCCAAGACCCGAGACGGATGACACCCCGCACAATCTCGGGCGCGCAATCGCCCGCCGACGTGCCGATCTCGCGCAGTGCGTTGGAGTGCGTGGCGATGTTGATATGCGTGCAACGACACCACATCCGAGGATCTGGTGCTCACAGAGTGATGGCGTCACAGGACCAGTAGGAGCGCGACGAGCACGCTGAACGCAACGATCAATGCGCCACGAAACCAGAATCGAAGCCGTCGCCCCCCGACCCGTCGAGCGGCGTTCCCAGTGACCCATACCGACCCCATGTCAGTGCCAGGGTGCGGCGGAAGCTCGTCGAAGTGAGGGGGATCCACTTGCTGGGCGGTCCCCAGGTCGGGGGCGGAGTAGGCATCGTCAACACTGCGTTCGTCACCCACGGCGCAACGGTAGTGGATCCCAAGAACGCGGACCGTCGCGGCGTCTGCCAAGCCGTGGCCGGTCTCGTCCCGCACAATCAGGAGTCAAGAGCGGTCTATGCGGGCCTCCGCACGGTTGTTCTGGAGTGCCTCGACGTCAACAACGAGAAGTGTCGATCCGGAGCCCTCAGTCCTGGAGGTCTGGGCGTGGGTTGAAGACAATCGCCTCACCGTCGACGATTGCGGCCAGCCGATCCGAATCTGGAACCAGGAACACCTCGGTCCCGACTGGGAGCGTGGTTGCCGCTCCATCATCGAGGTCACCGGATTCGCACCCGTCGTTCGACGCAACAACCATTGCCAAGGTCGTCAACTCGGCGAGATCTACACGGATGATGTTGGCCTCGGCTTGGTCATCTGTGAACGAGGGATCGTCGGCGAGTTCGGCGTACCTCATACCGTCGAATTGGAGCGCATCGATGCAATCAGCGCCCGACCCACAGCCGCCGACTGTCGCTGCGGTAGCTGCCAGCAATGCGATTGTCAGCAGCGGCGCGAACCGACGGTTGAGGCGTCGTAGCTGCACTCTCCGACGTTAGCCGCGGGCATGCCGCACATTTCCGAGCGGGTGATCGCTCGCGTAGGTGCCGATACGAGCGGTTTCAGCCGGTCGTGACAGATGTTGTTATGCGTGACTATCCGTCAACCTTCGATGGCGGTTTGTAGTCCCAGCAGTTGCTCGACCTCGGCGCGCCACGGCTGATCTGCTGCAGCATGAACTGCACGCCACCCGAATGATCGAGCCACCTCGACGTTGTCCATCACGTCATCGGCGAAGACCACGCTTGACCGTTCTGCAGCATCGACGCCGAGACACTCAGAGGCCACCTCGAAGAACTGGCGAGCGTGCTTCTGGTAGCCAATTTTCGCGGAGTAGAGCACGTGATCGAGCGGCACGACGGCACCAATCCGTTTCCGCAGGTATTCGGCGCGACGGTGCTCCTGGTTCGTAGCAAGCACGATTCGATGACCGGCCGCGGCAGCTCGGCGAGCAAGTTCGAATGTCGCTTCGAACGGGAAGTAGTCGGCGTCGAACCAGCATGACAACACCGAATCGATGTCTGCGCTCGCGCCGATCTGGGCGAGCGCTTCACCGAGGCCCTCCTCGATTGACCGTCGACCGTTGACGACGTCGTCCCAACTTCGCATGAAGAACGCCTCCTGGATCTCGCTGTTCGTGATGCCAAGCCGAACGTTCAGATCGTTCGTCCAGTGGCCTCGACCGTTGCGGTCAGGGTCGAGCAGCACACCGTCGACATCAAGGGCAAGTGTCACCATCGATTCATTCTCCCACCTTCGCGCCAGGGCGTTATCGCTCGCATACGGTCCCGGAGAAGTGCCGATACGAGCGGCTACGCCAGCTGGCCGAGGCCGTTGATATGGGTGGATCAACGACTGTCGTGTGCCGTCATCGTTGCAGTGGCTTCGTTGGGGCTGTGGCTCTCGGTTTGGCATGCGAGGGGTCTGCCCCCGCCCTGGTTGACGGTTGGGGTGTGAAGTTTTAGGCGGCTGTGGCCTGGGGTGTGAAGACGAGTTCGAACTCGACGGGTGTGAGCTTGCCGAGG
>Ga0307981_1002896_pt1 | contig 13403 bp, 11 predicted proteins | sample OrgLakmetagen987_FD_201849 | JGI IMG/M metagenome (GOLD analysis project Ga0307981, IMG submission 201849) | Saline water microbial communities from Organic Lake, Antarctica - #987 | ecosystem: Environmental > Aquatic > Non-marine Saline and Alkaline > Saline | place: Antarctica: Organic Lake... | reverse complement strand
CGCCTTCGACACGCTGCTGGGGATCGGTGTTGGTCTCGGGCCAGCGACATATCGTGATTTTGTTGAACCGCGCGCCTGAAGGCCCTCGTTCACGGCAAAAGCCACGCCCTATAAACCCACCATACGTTACAAACTGATCAGACCCGCCTCTCAAGCCAAAAGGACGAGGTTCCGCGCCACGTCAACATGTGGGGCGACCGGACTAAAAGGATAAGCCTTTTCATCTGCAATGTCGCGTATCAAATACGATAGTGGCACACTTTCGATCTGGTTCACAGGCTCGGGAAAGTACGATTACTACAATGTCCCAGAAGCGCTCTATGAGAGCTTACTTAAAGCACGGTCCAAGGGAACTTTTTTAACGATCATGTCCGTGATCAGTATGGCGCTTGACTGAGTAGCCCCAGCTCAAATTGGGTTTGGTCGGCTTATCTGAAACACTTATATTCATGCGTTGGCGTTCACTTGAAAATAAAAAACATAGAAATTCAAAAATTCAGATCAATCAAACGTGAAGCCTTGGACCGTGACCAGTTCAATTCGTTCGTAGGCCCAAACGGATCAGGTAAATCAACAGTTTTGAATGCACTTAATGTATTCTTTGGAGAAATTAATTCGTTCTCAGAAGAGGATTTCCATAAACGTGACACAAGCGTTCCGATTGTTATCAGAGTAACTTTCCACCAGCTTAGTGATGCCGCGACAGAAGAATTTAACCACTATGTACGATCCGGCCTGCTTGTGGTCCAGTTGGAAGTGGCTGCAGAGCCTGGTGGGTCATTCAAGAAAACAATCCGTGGAGAGCGGCTGGTCTTCCAGCCGTTCAAGGACTTCTTTGAAGCGGATTCAGCAGCAAATCGTAGCGTGGCGTTCAAGCGGCTTAGCGAGACTTATGAAGGAATTCAAAGCGCCACAAATGACGCAGGCCTACGCGAAGCAATTGCCAACTATGAGACAACCCTTCCGAACGAGCAAAAAGAAATGACAACAAGTGGCTCCGAGTTTTTTGGCGTCAGCAAGGGCACACACAAGTTTCAACGCCATCTCAACTGGGTCTACGTGCCTGCAGTTAAAGATGCGTCCAGCGAGTCGGAAGAAGCAAAAGCATCGCATCTCGGAAAGTTGATTCAGCACACCATAAGATCCGGTATGGACTTTGACGCGGAACTTGCTCGAATAAGAGCGGAAGCGATCGATTCTTATGTAAAACTCTTGACTGACCAGCAGACACATCTGACCGGCTTGCAAAAACGCTTGTCCGAAAAGTTGCAGGCGGCGGTAATGACTGACGCAGACCTAACACTGGAATGGAAGCAGGATGAGAAGTCTGTCGCAATCCAGGATCCGATGGCACATGTTCAGCTTTCCGAGCGGGGCCACATAGACAAGGTAGAAAAATTTGGACATGGGTTGCAGCGATCATTTCTCATCGTGATCCTCCAAGAGCTTATGTCAGTCGACAACTCTATCAGCCCAACCTTACTCTTAGGATGCGAAGAACCCGAACTATATCAGCATCCTCCACAAGCTCGGCATTTGGCAGAAATACTGATGGAGCTGTCAAATGGAGATGCTCAAGTTCTCGTAACCACGCACAGCCCCTATTTTATTGATGTCCAGCACTTTGATAGCATCAAAATGTTCCGCAATGTGTCTGGGTCTGCTTCTATATCAAAATCGTCGTTTTCTAGTGTTTTGGAAAACTACAACGCAGCATTCACCAAAGCACTTCACAATCAGGATCAGGCACGAACAAAACTCGCAATCCAGACTCAGCCAAAATTCAACGAAATATTTTTCGCGGAAAAAGTGGTATTGGTCGAAGGGATATCAGATTTGGCTTGCATTGAAGCCTATCTCCGACTCTCAGGGAGAAAAAGAGATTTCCAAAAATCCGGTGCTACCATTGTTGTTTGCGAAGGCAAGAGTTCACTTGCTCTAATGCTATTGATAGTCAAAACCTTTGGCATTCCATACCACGTTATTTTCGACTGTGACTCAGGCTACGAAGCCCTTTTCCAAAAAGATCAGCCAAAATACCAAAGCGCTAGGAACGAACACATTCGCGACAACGACGCAATTTTTTCACTCGCGGGTTACAATAAATTAGGGAAGTTTCCAGACGCGCATATTTTCGAAGAGAACCTTACGGGTTGGCATATCGACATAGAAGCGGTGCTAGAACAAGAGTTCAGTACAGAAAGCGAGAGCTGTCATCAGGCCGGAAGGAACGCAGTCGGTAACCTCAGTGGCTCTAAGAAACACCCTCTTTACGTCGCCGCCTCTATCGCTGCGGCTTGGGACGCCGGACGCAAGTTTCCTGTGTTGGAAAAGGTAGTTGACGCTTTATTGAAGTGACGACGTCGCACAAACTCATCGATCACTGGTCCGTATCGGTAAACAGCTTGGAAGTGCAGCGTTAACGACACCTAAAATCGCTGTCTACGTGGTCACAGCAAGTCATTCAGAACCTGAAGCGAACGTCCGCTCTTCCGTTTGGGTCGCTGGTGATGCTGCGTTTGCAGCGAAGGTCCGGTTCCCACCCTATATATCGAAATGTGCATGGTGCAGCAATCCCCCCATGTCAGGGATGTTGTCCGCTACTCTACTTTTCTCTAATTTTCAGGTGGGCGGGATAGGACAATGACGTGGGATACTCACCGACACGAAAATCGGCTGTGCTGAAGCGGATGCTTCCGCCGAACACCATGGCCATTCGGCAGCTGTCGCAGGAGGAAGGAATTTCCGAAGCGACGCTTCACAAGTGGCGGGCTGAGGCGCGCAGCAAGGGGCAGCTTCTGCCTGACGCTGACGCTGGCCCTGAGGGTTGGTCTTCGCGCGACAAGTTCGCGGCGGTGTTGGAAACGGCTGCGATGAACGAGGCCGATCTTGCTGAATACTGTCGCAAGCGCGGGCTTTTTCCCGAGCAGATCAAGGCATGGCGCCTGGCCTGCGAACAGGCGAATGACTGGGACCGTGCGAGCACTGCACGTCTGGGTCAGGCGACAAAGGAAGAGAAAAAACGGGTCAAGGAGCTGGAACGCGAGCTTGCCCGCAAGGACCGCGCATTGGCCGAAACCGCAGCGCTTCTGGTTCTCAGAAAAAAGGCGTCAGCGATCTGGGGGGACTTCGATCCCGCATGATCAGCACCCCACATCGCCAAACAGCAACGATGCTGATCGAAGATGCCGTCACCGCCGGCGCGCGGCGCGCCAAGGCCTGTGCCGAGCTGGAAATCAGCGATCGCACTCTGCGGCGCTGGACGAAAGACGGCAAGCTTCACGCCGATCAACGGCCCCTCGCGCCGCGCCCGGAACCCGCAAACAAGCTGAGCGCTGCCGAACGCGCGGCGGTGCTGTCGCTATGTAATTCAACGGAGTTCAGCAGCCTGCCACCAAGCCAGATCGTGCCAAAACTGGCCGATCAGGGGCGGTATCTGGCATCCGAGTCCAGCTTCTACCGCATTCTGCGCGCGCATGGGCAGCAGCATCATCGGGGCCGGGCCAAGCCGCCAGTCCGGCGCAAACCGCCCACCAGCTACAAGGCCTGTGCGCCCTGCGAGGTCTGGACCTGGGACATCACCTGGATGCCCGGGCCGGTGGCAGGCATGTTCTTCTACCTCTATCTGATCGTCGACATCTTCAGCCGCAAGATTGTTGGCTGGGAGGTGCATGAGCGCGAAAGTGCAGACCTGGCGGCCACCCTGATCCGGCAGGCGGTGCGGGCCGAGGGATGCTTTATGCAGCCGCTTGTTCTGCACGCGTCCTATGAAGGGCGCTACACTGAAAACCACGATGGAGAAACTGGGCATCACCGCGTCCTACAGCCGCCCCCGGGTCAGCAACGACAACCCATTCTCTGAGGCTCTGTTCCGAACCTGCAAATATAGACCGGACTGGCCGACAAAGGGCTTTGCCACAAAAACAGATGCCCAAGCTTGGGTGAAATCCTTCGCCAGTTGGTATAATGGCGAGCACCTGCACAGCGCCATCCGCTTCGTCACACCAAGTGCGCGCCACACTGGCCATGATCGCGCAGCGCTGGCCAATCGTGCCATCCTCTATGCAAATGCACGTGCGCAAAACCCGGAACGCTGGTCAGGCAAAACCCGCAACTGGCAACCAGCAGGACCCGTCTGGCTCAACCCAGAAACCGAAATCAGCGTCCCTAAAATCAGAGACGCCGCATGAAACCAGTTCGCTATCCTATACCCAGAACGGTTCAATAAATGACCCGTCAAAACTGCATGGGCTAAGCCTCATACACAGAGTTTCGGATACTCCCCCAATCCGCGAAACGATGTAGTTCGATCATCAAAACAGGTTCGTCGCGTTTTTTGGGAAAAGCGGTCAGCGCAACCGCTCGAATTCCTCAATCATCTGCTCGGTGCTACGCACACGGGCGAAATGGCCGTCCATCGCACGGATCGAATTGATGTGGTTGGCTTCAGAATGAGTGGCACAGCAGTCCTCGACCTGGGTCACGTAGTAGCCCCGATCAGCAGCATCGCGGATGCTGCCTTCCACGCATTGATCCGTACAGACACCGTACATGATTAGATGTTCGATCCCAAGATTGCGCAGTACATAATCAAGATTGGTCGAGTTGAAGATCCCCGAGGAAGTCTTCGGGATAATGATCTCGTCACCCTTGGGACCAACTTCCTTGATGACCTGAGCGCCCCATGATCCTTTTGGAAAAAAAAGATTCGAAATCTTGTGGTCGAGACTGATGTCGCGCCCGTCCTGCGTCAGCGCCTCAATCGTGGTGAATATCACTTCGATACCGGCGGCCCGGGCCGCGTCTTGAAGTTTGGCTTGAGAGGGAAGAAGCACTTCCTCGATGCGTGTCATGAACTCTAGGTGGTGCGCTGTGGGCGAGCCCGGCTCGCGGCCGGCTGCGATGGCCTCTGGGCTCCATTCGGCGTTTTGCATATCGATCGACAGCAGTGCGGTGCGGGCAGTTACAATCTCACGCTCACGGTCAGCGGCAGTGAATTGGCTGGGATAGGTTCTGGTCATGACGTTCTTTCTGTTATCAGGATGGCGATGATTGAGAAGGGTGTTAAAGTACGCTGGACAAGGAGGCGAAATGGCCACGATTTTCGACAAGATCCGCGCGGCCCGTTCGAACTTGACACGCAGCGAGAAGCAGGCGGCAGATTTTCTCATCCGGAATTATACTGTCGTCGGGCTGGAGCGGATCACCGATTTTGCGGAAGCAGCCAAGGTCAGTTCTGCCACGATTCAGCGCCTCGTAGGCAAACTGGGGCTGGACGGTTATCCCGAATTGCGTCGTAAGCTGACCGAAGAACTGATCGAGACGCGTCAGGGACCCCTGATGCTGAGTCGTCGAGTCCAGCCAGACGAGCAGGGTGATCTGATGCGCGCCAATCTGATCAATACGCTGACCCGCTCGATTGAGGGGCTGCCGCAAGATGAGTTGGCAGCGATAGCGGGCCTTATCGGCGATCCCCGCGCCCAGGTATGGCTTTTGGGCGGCGCTTTCACCATGCCGCTGGCGGATCATCTGGATTTTCATTTGCGCAAGCTGCGCCCTGGTGTGACGCTGCTTCCGCATGACGTGACCCGGCGCACGGATCATCTGTTGAATGTACGCAAAGGCGACGTGTTGGTCCTTTTCGACATTCGGCGTTATCAGCCCGATCTGGCCGAGACGGCTAAGTTCGCAGCTGACCGCGGAGCCCGGGTTGTCTTGTTTACCGACGAGTGGATGAGCGATATAGCCAAGGTTGCTCATCACGTGGTGTCTTGCCGCGTTGACGTCGGCACTCCTTGGGACAGTTTTGTAGGATTGACAGCGGCGGTCGAGCTCTTGGGCGCTGCGCTTGATGCGCTTTTGTGGGACAAACTCAGCGATCGCCTGTCCACGCTCGAGACTTTCCGCGATCGGTCGTTTGTCCCGACTTGGCGCAATAACGACGACTGAGACCATGACACATCAGCTCCGGTCGGACCGCGCTGCGGGTATTAGCCCGTCAGGCCGTATGATCAAAATAGCGATAACAACAGAAAGCACGATGGCGTCGCGATAGGGCGCAAGACTATCTGGCAGAAACGCCTGACTGAAAACTTCAACCGCGCCAACGACAAAACCGCCGATAACTGCACCCGGCAGGCTTCCAAGCCCCCCTAAGACGGTCGCAATAAAGGCTTTCAGCACCGGAAAAAATCCCATCAGCGGATCGACTGATCCACGCTGTGCGGTCCAGACGACCGCAGCGATTCCCGCCAGTAAGCCCGACAGAGCAAAGGCCGTTGCAACGACTGTATTAGCCCTTACGCCCAGAAGGCGTAGCATGGTAAAATCTTCAGCTGCTGCGCGCATGGCGATGCCCATAACCGTCCGGCGGAGAAACCATGTGATCCCTGATACGGCTACAAGCGTCACGCAAATCGAGATCAGCGGCACTATCCCGATGGTCAGATCACCCACCTTTAGCGTGCCGGAAAGTGACGGGGGCAGCGAAATCGGCTTGGGCCGAGCTGAAATGCCATTTTGGAATAAAACCTTAAGGATTTCACTAACAGCAAAGCTAGTGATGAGCAGCGATGTGACCGCTGAGCCACGCATAGGACGAAAGGCGATGCGCTCCATCGCAACGGCCACGACAATCGACAACGCTATACCCATAAGAACTGCCGCCGAGATCGGCAATCCAAAGAGCAACCCAGCAAAGATGCCGTAACCGCCTACAGTCATGATCTCGCCATGGGCGAAATTGATCAGACGCACGAGGGAGAATACCACCGCGAGGCCGAGCGCCAGAAGAGCGTAAATTCCGCCAAGGCTGAGTGCATTGATAATTTGTTGAAGCACTATTTCCATGGCTCAGGCCTCCGCTGAGAGATAGGCGCGGCGGATTGCATCGCCCTTGGCTAAATCTGCCGCCGGACCAGCCAAAACCACGCGGCCATTGGCAAGAACTACGGCGTGATCTGCCACTTCAAGCGACAAAGGCACGTTCTGCTCAACAAGTAGGATGGTGATGCCATCCGCCTTCATCTCTTCGATTAGCACAAAGATCTCATCCACCATCTGTGGGGCGAGGCCCAAGGAGGGCTCATCCATCAGCACCATGCGAGGGTTTGTCAAAAGGGCGCGAGCGACAGCAAGCATTTGCTGTTCGCCACCCGAGAGCAGTCCTGCCTTTTGATGCAAACGCTCAGCCAGAATTGGGAATCGCTTCAGTAAACCTTTTTTGCGCACCTGGCTCTCCAAGCTCTTGCCCATACCATGCGCTGCTTGTGACAAGGCCAGATTTTCAGCCACGGTCAGCGCTGTAAAAATGCGCCGCCCTTCCGGGCAAACGGCAAGGCCGCGCCGCGACAGCGCCTCTGGCGTCTCACCGCGTGTATCCTTGCCATCAAACACAATGCGTCCACCCGCTACAGGAACAACACCGGCAATCGCCATCAATGTCGACGTTTTTCCAGCACCGTTCGCACCGAGCAGCGCAACTAGCTCACCCGGCTTGACGGACAGGTCCACGCCCCTTGCGGCATGGACCTGTCCGTAGCGGACATCGAGACCTGAGACGTCCAGCATGGCGCTCAGGGAGCAGGAACGTCGGCGGCGTCGGGTGTAGTGCGGCGAATGAAAATCTTCTCACCATCCTCGATCCTTGCCACAACGACAGACCGGATGGGCATCCGCTCGGTACCCGCAAAAGTATAATCGCTCATAATGCCGTCGCCATTCTCGATCGAGGCCAGCGCATCCCGCACTGCCGAAGGATCATCCGTGCCTGCTGTCTCAACAGCGGTCTTAATCATGTAGGCAATGTCGCAACCATTGACGTAGTAGTTGTTGTCGGCTTTTTGCCCCGTTGCCTCTAGGAAGCGCGCGTTGAAATCAGCGTGCTGACTACCCTCTTCGGCGAAGCCACCGCTGGCGTGAATGACGCCGTCGACGACACTTCCTAGACCTCTTATCGTCGGCGTGTCCAGAACATCACTGCCGATCACCTGCGAGGTTACTCCAGCGCCGCGCAAAGCCTTGATGAATGCGGGAAAGTCCGGCTCCCATGCTGACGTCATCACGACATCGGGCTGCGGATTCACTGATTTAATCGTCGTCACGATCGCCGAGAAATCAGGCTGATTGAGGGAATAAAGGGACTCGCCAACTATCTCGCCACCTTCACGCGTAAAAACTTCTGCAAAATACTCGGGGCCCCCCATAGTGTAGGCCGCGTCGGGCGATTTGACGATATAAGCCGTCTTAAAGCCTAGCTCACGAGCATATTGTGCGGTTACAGTCGCTTGCAGGTTATCTGCAGGATAGCTCCCGAAAACATACTCGCCAACTTGCGTCAGAACCGGTGCGGTGCCCGCAAAAGTCATCGTCGGGATTCCTTCGTCCACAGTCAGCTGGCCTACCGCGGTGGTAGGATCGCCATCCGCAGGCGACACGATGAAGCGTACGCTACGGTCGAGCAGTTCCTGCGCGGCCTTTATCGTCTCGGCAGTGTCGGAGCGCGTGTCGCGTACGTCTAGGCGGATGGGCGTAGTACCGTTGATGCCTCCATCCGCATTGATCTCGTCAACGCAGAAACGAAAACCAGCAAGGGACGGTTGATCATACGGTGCTAAATAGCCGGATTGCGCAGATAAAACGCCGATGAAATAGTCGTCGGCCGCGTAGGCCGGCAGGCCAAGGGCAAGAGTGCTGACGCCTGCCATAAGCGCAGTGATGGATCGTGTCATGTCGTGATCTCCTGTTGGGTTAACTGGACGTTGTCCCGGCGTGCCCGCGCGCGGCCCATATAAGCCTCAACGACAGCCGGATGTCCGCCAATCTCGGCGGGAGTGCCTTCCGCAATCTTCTTGCCGCGGTTAAGCACAATGATGTGCGTGCAAAGAGCGTTGACAAATTCGAGGTCATGTTCGATCAAAAGCATCCCGACGCCGCGCTCCGCCGCGATGCGGAGCAATTGTACGCCCAGCTCGCGGGTCTCGTCGGGGTTCATGCCTGCTGCAGGCTCGTCCAGCAACAAGATGGCTGGATCCATAGCGAGACAGCGTGCGATTTCGACCTTGCGGCCTGCGCCATAGGATAGGCTAGAAGCCTCTGCACTTACAATATCTTGCAGCCCCATTGCTGTGAGTTCCCGCACCACGATGGCCTCGGCCTTCGCGCCCCGATGCCCCGCCGCTTGCGCTGCGACCAGCACGTTCTCGCGCACCGTGAGCCGATGAAAGAGGCGGATGTTCTGGAATGTACGCGCGATGCCCATACCTGCGATGCCGTAAGAGGCAACATCACTAAGCTTAATCGCGCCGTAGCGCATGGTGCCGGCAGTCGGCGCATATTGGCCGGTCAGCATGTTGACCAAAGTACTCTTTCCGGCGCCGTTGGGACCGATCAGGCCGGTGATGCGTCCTGCGGCGATGGTGAAGCTGAGATCGTCCGTCGCGGTGAGCCCAACAAATGTCTTGGTCAACCCCTCAATCACCAAATCAGCGCCACCCGGCGCACGGTGCTGGGGTGTGGCGGCAGCTTCGCGTGCGGGCGCGATGTGTACAAGAGCACGCTCAAGCACAGGCAGCCGTAACTCGCGATTGCCAAAAAGACCCTCCGGACGAAAGTAAATCACCGCAAGGATCAGCAGACCAAGTGCTACCGTCGTCATGCCAAAAAACGCCGGCACCTCTATACCGCTAATTGTAAAACCACCTTCGATCTGGCGTAGGCTGTCCTGCAATGCGGTCACCACAAGGACACCACCAACAGCACCGCTGACAGTAGTAAGACCGCCAATGACCAGCATCGCCACCAACGAAAAAGTAAGCGTGAAATAAAATTCCTTCGGCGAGAATGCCCCAAGCATATGCCCGTAATACGCACCCACCACCGCCGCGAGTGCACCGGACAGTATCCAAGCGATTGCGCGCGCACGGCGGGCATTCACGCCCAGTGTCTCAGCCGCAGTTTCGTCGTCGCGCACGGCACGTAGGGCAAGGCCCCACCGGCTTTCACGAAAGAGATAGGCAAGCGCAACCATGACGAGCGCCAGCAGCAGGGCAACCTCAAATGTCGTGATGCGCGGCTGACCATAAAAGGTCTGACTGCCTTTGGTAATATGCCTCGCACCAATCAACACGCTGTGCACAATGATCAAGATCCCTAGCGTCGCAATCGTGGCTGACGCGTCTTTGAGCCGCAAGAGCGCGAGACCTGTAATAGCGGCAAACAGCAGCCCCACTAGGAGCGAAGCTATATTCGCCATCGGAATTGACATCTCCCAGCCCGCCAGCGCGGTGGGCAGATCGGGCAGCAACGAGCGCTGAATACCTGCCGGAGAGGTGAGGATGCCAGATGTATAGGCACCCAGCGCCATAAAAGCGGCGTGACCAAAGCTGATGATGCCCGAATTGCCGCTAAAGATGGCCAATGCGGCGATAGCGGCGATGCTGACACACATCTGTGTGGCAATCCGCTCACCGGTGCGCCCGAATACTGCCTCCAGCCCCAACGCAGCAATCAAGACAACCAAAATGATGAGCGCTAAACGCGTGCCATGCACAGCGAACGGGCTGGCGGTCCGGTCTGGTCTATTCACAGATCGATCAGCGGTTGCATTAGTCACGGCAGGCGGCACTCCTTTCGGTCATACCTACACGCTGGATGCAGCACGTTACTTTGTCAAATATTTTTCAATAGTAGACAAAAACTAGGTTTTGTTATTTGAATACCAATTCTGAGTTACGCGTTAACAGGATGCTTTGATGACAAACGGCCTTGCAGACCTTAGGGCGCCTCGATGGGTGGATGGCCTCTTGGCCCCAGGGGAAATTGATGCGGCTCAGATAGAGGATTACAGTAACAAATCTGCGACATCGCCTTTTTTGCTGGTGTGCGATCACGCATCAAACCGAGTACCCGCGTCACTGAATAGTCTAGGTATTTCAAGAGCAGAACTGCAGCGCCACATCGGTTGGGACATCGGAGCTCTAGCTGTTGCGCGCGGCATGGCCAAACGCCTTGGCGGGCTTTTGATCTATCAAGCCTATTCAAGGCTGGTCATTGATTGCAACCGCCCTCCCCATGTTGATCAGGCGTTTCCTGTACGCATTGACGGCACTGAAATTCCTGGCAATGCTTCCATGAACCGTAGTGACGCCGCGGCCCGCGTGGCTGAGGTCTTTCATCCCTATCATGCTGCTATATCCGCTGCGCTGAACGCACGCGTTGCTCACAAGACTATTTTGCTCGCCATCCACTCCTACACGCCTTTTCACGGCGACTTTCCTGAGCCAAGACCATGGCCTGTCTCGCTCCTTTTCAACAAAGATAGCCGATTTTCCCATACGCTCGCGGCGCAGCTGCGGCAGCATGGAATCGGTGTTGGGATGAACCAACCCTATGTTGTGGACGACGAGGGCGACTACGCGATCCCTGTTCACGCTGAGCGTCGCGGTATTGCACATAGTCTGATCGAGGTGCGCCAAGATCTTATTTCAGATGAGGAAAGTGAGCAACACTGGGCCAAACTACTGAGTAATTGCGCGGTCGATGCAGCTGCCGATTGGGCAGCAGAGAAAGGACGAGATCATGGTAAAACTTGACGCAGACGGCACAGGGATGATCGGAAATGTCGATTTAAGCAATGTGATGCGGGGGCGATCTTTTCCATCCGCCCGACACGATGCGGTACTCAGCAAGGGCCTGCCATGGGTGCCTGCCAATGTCATGTTGTCACCCTGCAACAGCCTGCCCGCTGGAAACCCGTTTGGCCCAGTCGGCGAGACACGACTGGTGGTCGTGAACGCCCCACCTCTCGTGTTTGCCGCGCAGAATCACCTGCCGCAGATGTCATTTCATCTGGCTGAAATTCAAGGTCATGACGGCGCCAAATGGCCAGTCTGCCCACGTACCATTTTACGCTCGGCGCTCGATCAGCTGAAGGATGAATTTGGCCTAAGCATGAGGGTAGGAATGGAGTATGAATTCTATCTCACCGGTCTCGATGGTCCACCCTCGCCCGCATTCTCGCTTGAGGGTTCGCGCCGTATCAGCGACTTGGCTGCGCGCGTGAATAACCTTCTGGCACCCGCTGGTGCTGCGCTCGAGCAATTTGCCGCAGAGTTCGGTCACTATCAGTTTGAAATTGCAGGCACGGTGGCAGATGCGCTCGCGGCCGCCGACAACGCTGTGCTAGCGCTAGCCGCAATCCGCGACCAGGCGCGGCGCGGCGGGGTTCATGCCACCTTTGCACCAAAACCGTTTGCGGATCAGCCTGGCAGCGGCGTCCACGCACATTTCAGCCTCTGGGAAGGGGACGCGCCCGTCACGGCAGCGAAGGACGTGCTACTACCGCGAGCGGCCTCCTTCGCCGCCGGTATTTTGAAGGCTCTACCCTCGGTCCTCGCCTGTTCGATCTCAAACGCCAACTCGTATGAGCGATTGACGCCGTCCTCTTGGGTCGGGATTTATCCTTGCATTGGTACGCGGAACCGTGAAGCTGCCATCCGTGTCTGCCCAAGGACGGTCAGCGTCCAAGGCGTAAACCCTCAAGCCTCCATTGAGTACCGGCTGGCAGATGCGACCGCCAATCCCTATATCACACTGGCTGCCTTGACCCATGCAGGCATGGACGGCATGCGCGTCGACCTGCCAGCGCCGTATGACGTAACTGTCGATCCCGCCACTATGAAAGAGGCTACCAGGCAAGAGTTGGGCCTGACCGCCCTACCCGCCAGTCCAACCGAAACGCTGCATCAGGCAACGGCACTGGACGGCTGGTTCGGTGACGTTTTCGACCGCGCCTTTCGCGCCGTTCGAGAGAATGACATCAAAGACGCGGCACGCCTAAAAGAACTTTATACCCAGACCATGATGAAGACGATTTAAATAAGTTATTTCAGCAATATGCCAAACAATATTTGCCGTCATAACTTGATCGTCGCTGTGGACAGTTCTGCAAGTTTTTGAAGCTAGATTTCGCTCTAACCTCACCTATTTTTTCCCGAAGCCGCTCGCATTTCGTAGAATGCATGTCTTTGTGTTTCAGCGAAAAAAGGAGACAGGATAGCTTAGGCTCAAGTTTTAAGTGCAACACCCAGAGCCCTCAGGGCATAGGATGTTGCGATGGGAGTTATGACTGAATCTGGTGTTTGGGCGGTTTGAAGGTTGGCGGCGTATCTGGTTGAATTGTTGTTAGAAGACAGCAGCCCAACCGTATGCACCAAAGGAACCCCTGTATTTTGGTCTAATTTGAGCTGTCAGGGGTCTGATGCCGGGCGGGGTAGAATAGTTGTTCCATCCCGGATGATCACATTTCCCCTCGGCGATCCGCCCTGTTCATGGCAAGATCGGTTCTGAGGGAACTTCGGGACGGGGAGCCACCATGCTGATTAATCTTCACAAGCAAGCGACAA
>Ga0307981_1002890_pt1 | contig 13425 bp, 16 predicted proteins | sample OrgLakmetagen987_FD_201849 | JGI IMG/M metagenome (GOLD analysis project Ga0307981, IMG submission 201849) | Saline water microbial communities from Organic Lake, Antarctica - #987 | ecosystem: Environmental > Aquatic > Non-marine Saline and Alkaline > Saline | place: Antarctica: Organic Lake... | reverse complement strand
TAAATATCCACAGAATACATCTCCCGCTCTCCGCATAAACGAAGGGCACAAACTGGCGGACTTTTACTCCGCTACAACTGCAAAACGCAGCCGCTTCTGTGGCCCAGTATTGCTCCGCGTTTTACAGATTTGAAGGACGCGCCACACCTGATTGTGACCGCGTTTCGCCAGTTCACCCGCCTGATGCAGGACGAGATCGCACTGGCCAAGGCCGAGCTGTCGCGCAGCGCCGCGCGGGCGGGCGTCGGTCTGGCGCTGATCGCGGGGTCGGCCATTCTGGCGCTGGTCGCGCTGAACGTGCTGGCCGGTGCGCTGGTCGCATTCGTTGCGTCCGCCGGACTGACGGCGGGCATGGCGGCGTTGATCGTCGGCGGCGGGCTTTTGCTGCTGGCGATCATGCTTGTCGTCATGGGCAAGTCGCGGCTCAGCGCCGATGCGCTGACACCCGACCGCACTGCGCGCAACATCAAACGCGATATCGACACCCTCAAGGAGGCATCCCATGGCTGAACACGATCTGAACGACATCGAAGCCCAGGTTGCCCGCGATCGGGCGGATCTGGCCCGCTCGCTGGATATTCTCGGCGAAACATTGTCGCCCGACCGTCTCAAGGATCAGGCGGCGCGCACGGCGGACAGTCTCGGCAAGGATATCGGTGGCCAGGCCTGGGACGCTGCGCGCGAAAACCCGGCGGCCTTCGCACTGGTGGGTGCGGGGCTTGCGCTCTTGCTCAGCGGAGCGGGCCGGAGGGGAGAGACGGATGGGCATGTATCCGCATCGCCGCAAGCGGCTGAGTCGCCCGAGGCGATGCAAGGTTTCGATGAAAGGGTCGCCAAAGCCGATGCACAGATACGTAGAACCGCGCAGCCTCCTGCACAACCCAGCCGCAGGCAGGCCACCGCGCGGCACCTGCGCGACACGCTTTCTCATGGGTTGGACAAACTGCCCCCCGATGCGCGCAGACACGTGACCAATGCACGGCTGGCCGCCATCGACGCGCAAGAGACGGTAGAGCGTCACGCGGCCCGGATCGCGCAGAAATCCTCGGCGTTCGTCACCGATCAACCCATTGCCGTGGGCGCCGCCGCCTTTGGCATCGGGGCGCTGATCGCCACGATCCTGCCCGGCACGCGGCCCGAGGACGAAACGATGGGCCGGACCCGCGACGCGCTGATGGCCCGCGCCGGAGATGCGTTGCGCACCGAGACCGAGGCGATGCGCGACAACGTCACGCAACGCCTCGCACCTACAGGGGCGAATACGAGTGCAAATACCGGCACGCCCCCGCCCGCGGCACCGCGACAGCCTTCGGACGCAACGTGACGTCACCGGACGGTCGCACCGCGACGCAATATTCAAGACCGCGCCAGAACCCGCTTCTATCGTGGCGGGCTGTTCCGCTGATGGTGCTGATCCTGACGGTGATGGCGCTGGGAGTGATTTTGTCTCTGGCACAAGGGTTCTTGTCCCCTGTGCTGTTTGCGTTGGTGGTGGGTGTCGTCATCTCGCCGCTGGCCGAACGTCTGAACGATCTGGGCATACCCCGGGTCGTCAGCGCGCTGGCGCTGGTCGTCATATCGACCGGCCTTCTGGTGCTGGCATTCGTCGCGTTCGAGCCGCTGCTGAGAGATCTGACGCGACAGATACCGCGCCTTCGGTTCGAGATTCAGAAATGGATCGACAACTTTTCCGGCATCATGCGCGGTATCGAAAATCTGAGCGACGAGATCGAGCGCACCATCGGATCGCAAGCGGCCACTGCCGCAGACGCACCCGACATACCCTCGGTGATGGACGCAATCTGGCTGGCGCCCAACCTGGGGGGCGTGTTCTTCATCTTTGTGGGGACGCTGTTTTTCTTCGTCCTCAGCCGGACCGAGCTTTACCTGGCCGCCGGAAAGATGAGCCCGGCGCTCTTTCGCGCCGACCGGGCCGTGGCGCGCTATTTCCTTGCCGTGACCAGCGTGAACGCCTTTCTGGGCCTGGCCACCGGGTTCGGTCTGGCGGTCATCGGCGTGGAATACGCGGTTCTGTGGGGGTTGGCGGCGGGGCTGTTGAATTTCATCCTCTATCTGGGGCCCATCATGGTCCTGTCCGGGTTGCTGATCGCCGGTGTGGTGCAGTTCGACGGCGCAATGTCGGTCGCTCCGGCGCTGATCTTTTTCGCCATGAACCTGACCGAGGCGCAATTCGTCACCCCCTCGGTCGTCGGCCAGCGCCTGCACATGAGCCCGCTGGCCGTGTTTCTGGCCATCGTGTTCGGTTTGTGGCTCTGGGGCGCCGTCGGGGCCATCATCGCGCTGCCTGTGGTGCTCTGGATCGGTGTCGTCCTGAGGCATCTGTCAGCGCTCCGGGTGGAGCCCGGTGACGCGCCCGAGACACGCTAGGAAAACGAAAACCCCCACTACGCAGATGCATGGCGGGGTCTCTTTCGTCCGGTCTCTGGCGGGCGTCAGCCCTGGTCAGCGGGTGCTGCCGCGAGCCAGCCGCGCGATGATCACGATGACGAAAAGCGCCAGAAAGATAAAGAACAGGATTTGCGCGATACCCGCCGAGGCGGTGGCGATGCCTCCGAAGCCAAACAGAGCGGCGATCAACGCGACGACAAGAAATGTTATGGCCCAACCGAGCATGATGCTTCCTTTCCCAAAGTCTGTTTCAGTCTGCCGGATCAACGCGCAGGGATTGGGGAAAGTTCCGTGGAACCCATCGCGGCCCCGGCGGGTTTGGTTTGAAAGGAGAAGCGATATGACAACCCATCATCCCAACGAATTGCAAGACACGACAACCGATACGCGTCTGGACAGAGGCGCCGACACAGGTGGCGGCGACGATGCCGACGCAGGCACCCTTGCCAGCATGCGCGATCATCTGGGCGCGCAGGTCAGCGCAGGGGCCCAAGGCGCGCAGGATGCCGCCGCCGCCGCGGGCCAGCAGGTCGGCGATACCATAAGCAGCGGCACCCAGGAGGGGGTCAGGTTCGTGCGCGAGAACCCCGGCGTGGCGATGGCCGGAGCCGTGGGTCTGGGCGTCTTGATCGGATTGGCATTGCGCGGACGGCCCTGAGCGCCAAATTCCGAGGCACGAAAGCAAAAAGGCACCCCGATGGGTGCCTTTTTTCATGTGGTCTGCAATGTGCAGCCTCAGACTTCGCGTTCGCTGGGCCGCGGGACGCTGTCGGTGCGCTCGACGCGGGTTTCATCCCAATCCGGGTCGTCACGCTTGATCATGCGCGAGATCAGGTAGGCCACCGGCCAGCTGAGCACAAAACCGATCACCACCGCCCCGATGATCGCGGGCCAGGTGAAATAGCCCAGCGAGAGCACGGTGATCACCAACCCGCCGACCAGCACCGGCCCGGTCATGAATGTGAGAAAGACGCTTAATCTGTCCATGATGTTGTCCTTTCCAAGATACAATGGCCCAACGTATCAGCCCCGACTTGGGTTCCGGAGGGGCCCGTCGTCAGGCGCGATCGGCGCGGCGCGCTTGCGCTGCAAGGCCTCGCCCAGCATCAGCATGGCCGGGGTGACGACCAGCGTCAGAACCGTGGCCACCAGCAAGCCGCCCACGATGGTGCTCGACAACTCTGTCCACCATTGCGTCGACGGCGCGCCATAAGTGATCGTGCGGTTGAAAAAATCGATGTTCAGCCCGATGACCATGGGCATCAGCCCCAGCGCCGTCGTCACCGAGGTCAGCACCACAGGCCTCAGCCTTTGCGCGCCGGTGCGCAGTGCAGCCTCGCGCGGGGATTGCCCGGCGCGTTTGAGATCGTTGTAGGTGTCGATCAGGATGATGTTGTTGTTCACCACGATGCCCGCCAGCGCGATGATGCCGATCCCGCTCATCACGATACCAAAGGGGCGGCCCGTGATCATCAGGCCGAACAGCACGCCCGAGATCGAAAAGACGATCGCGCTCATCACAACGAAGGCCTGATAGAACGAATTGAACTGCATCACCAATGTCACCAGCATCGCGAACACGGAGACGCCGAAGGCCAGCGCGAGAAAGCGTTGCGCGTCTTGCTGGTCCTGTGCTTCGCCCTCGAACGTATAGCTCATACCCTGAGGCAGATCGGCCCCTTCGAGCGCGGATCGCAACGCCTCGATACGGTCACTGACCAGCGCGCCGTCGGCGACGTTGGCTGAAATGGTGACGACGCGGCGTTCGTCGACCCGCCGGATCGTGCCGACGCGGTTGGTCGGTTCGATGGTGACGAAGTTTGAAATCGGCACCAGCCCTTGCGGTGTGGGCACGCGCAGCGAGGCAAGTTTGGTCAGGGTGCGGGCGTCGCTGGGAAACCGGACGCGGATGTCCATCGGGCCGTCGCTGTCGTCGGGGCGGTAATCCGCCACCTCGATTCCGCGGGTCAGCAGTTGCACGGCCTGACCCAGAAGGCTGATATCGGCCCCGAAACGTGCGGCTTCTTCGCGGTCCACGCGGATCGCCACCTCGACGCCCGGCAGGGCGCGCGTGTCGGTCACGTCGGTAAACCCGCCCAGACTTTGCATCAGGTCCAGCACCTGTTCGACGGTCTGTGTCTGGGTCGCGGCGTCGCGCACCCGCAGTTGCAGCGTCACCGGCTTGCCCTGCCCCGGTCCCTGGTTCTGGGTCTGCACCTGAATGTCGATCCCTGCGATATCGGCCAGGTCGGCGCGAATTTCTCGCGTAAGCGTGGCGGCGGTCGGGCGCTGATCCCAGTCCACCAGATCCAGTTGCAGGGTGCCGATGATATCCTCGTCGCTGCGTCCACTGCCCATCGCCGCGCGGGCATAGATGTGTTCGATGGACGGATTGCCCAGCAGACGCCCCTCGACCTCGCGCACAAAGGTGTCGCGTTCCCAGATCGAAAACAGGTCGCGCGCGCGCAGTTGCACCTGCATGAATTCCGGCTCGACCGAAGGGAAAAAGCTGACGCCCTTGCCGAACTGGGTATAAAGCCCGACCGACCCCAGCAACAGCGCCAGCGCCAGAATCAGTGTCGCCGCAGGGCGCAGGATCGCCCATTCCAGCAGGCGCACATAGGCCCCCGTCGCCCCACCGATGTCGCGCGGATCGCCTTTTTCGGCCCCGTGCAGCGCCGCCTTGGCCGCCGCGCTCTGCGGCCGTTTGTGACCGATCAGCCCACCCATCACGGGAATGAAGATCAGCGCCATGAAAAGCGACGCCGTCAGCGTGATCAACACCGTGATGGGCAGGAATTTCATGAATTCGCCGGTCAGCCCGGTCCAGAAAAGCAGCGGAAAGAACACCGACAGCGTCGTCACCGTCGAGGCGATGATGGGCCATGCCATCCGCTTGGCCGCAGCGGCAAAGGCGGCGCGTTTGTCCAGCCCCTCCTGCAGGCGTCGCTCGGCCAGCTCGACCGTGACGATGGCCCCGTCCACCAGCAGGCCGACCACGAGGATCAGCGAAAAGAGCACCACGATATTCATCGTGACACCCATGATCCAAAGCACCGCGACACCGGCCAGAAACGCCCCCGGTATCGCCAGCCCCACCAGCAGGGCCGACCGGACCCCGAGCGCGAAGACGATCACGATCATCACGAGAATCACCGCCGCCAGCACGTTGGCCTCCAGGTCCGACAGCAGCGTCTTGACCTGTTCGCTCTGGTCTTGCAGGAACGTCACCTGCACGGTGTCGGGCCAGTCCTGCGCCAGATCGTCTACCGATGCGCGCACCCGCGCCACGGTTTCGATGATGTTGGCACCGGTGCGTTTCTTGACCTCGAGCGAAATGGCGGGCTGTCCGTCGATCCGGGCAAAGCTGCTGGGATCCTCGAACGCGCGGCGCACCGTCGCCACATCCGAAAAGGTCACGACCGTGTCACCGCGCACTTTTATGGGCATCGACATCACATCGTCGATATCCTCGATCAGGCCCGGCACCTTGAGCACGATGCGCCCCCCGCCGGTTTCGATCGCGCCTGCGGCGATCAGGCGGTTGTTGCGCTGCAACTGTCGGGTCAATTCATCAAAACTCAGGTTGTAGGTCTCGAACACCGTGGGGTCGATCAGCACCTCGACGAATTCGTCGCGCTGGCCGCCGATATCCACCTCGAGCACGCCCGCCAGCCCCTCCAGCGTCTCTTGCACGTCGTCGGACAGGCTGTTGAGCGTGCGTTCGGGCAACGGGCCCGACAGGACCAATGTGATGATGGGAAACAGCGCCGTGTTGATCTCGGTTATGGTCAGATCGCGGGCGTCTTCGGGCAGGTCGCCCTCGACGCGGTCGGCGGCCTGGCGCACCTTGTCGAGCGCCTCGTCGATATCGCCGCCTGCGGTAAATTCAAGCTGCACGCTGGCAAAGCCTTCGCTTGCCTCGCTCGACATCTTGTCGAGACCTTCGATGGCACTGAATTCGCTTTCCATCGGGTCCAGAAGCAATCGCTCGGCATCGACCGGGCTGATACCGTCCAACCCGGTCGAGACAAAAATCAGCGGCAAGGGCACCTCGGGGGCCGCCTCCTTGGGGATCGAGACATAGGCATAGGATCCGGCCCCGAGGATCAACAGCAGCGCCATGACGACCACGCGGGTCCGCGAGAAAGCGGCGTCTATCAGCGCGGTCATTCCCGGACCTCGGGTGTGGCGGACCGGGTTGTTGCGGCATCGGTGCCGGTCATGGTGCCCGTGTCGGTGCCCGTGTCAGTGCCCATGTCGCTACCCGGGTCGCTACCCGTGTCGCTAACCGTGCGAACGGTCTCGCCCTCGCGCACATACCCCTGACCGATGATGATCAGGTCGACCCGGTCGGGCAGTCCCGTCACCCACAGACCGTCGACCTGCGCGCGCACCACGTCGATCTCATGAAACACGACGCGACCATCGGCCACGCTCTTGACGCCCAACGTGCCGTCAGGGCGCAGCGATATGACCGAAGGTTGCACGAAATGCGCGCGGAGCTGCCCCGTCGCAATACGGATTTCGGCCGAAATGCCTGAAGGGATCGCGCCGTCGGAATTGGGCACCTCGATCTCGGCCAGAAACGTGCGGGTTTCGGCGGCGGCGGCACGGCCCACAAAGCCGACGATGCCCTCGCGCGTCTGCCCGGTGATGAAGGACACCTGCGCGGTCTGGCCGGTGTCGATCTGCGCCAGCGACTGCTGCGGCACCCGGATCACGACGCTGAGAGGTGAAATGTCGACGATGCGCCCGACCTCGGTCGCGGCCGCGAAAAACTCGCCCGGATCAAGCGACAGGCTTTCCAGCCTGCCTGCGAAAGGCGCCGTGATCACGGCATCCTCAACCGTTTGCTGCGCGGCTGTCACCTGCGCATCGGCGGCGGTCAGCGTGGTGCGGGCCTGGGCCACGCGGTCGACGGTGGCCACGCCCTGTTCGAGCAAGGCGCTTGCATTGTCAAACTCACGCTGCGCACGGTCTTGTTCCTGCCGGGCGCGGCGCAATTCGGCGGTGGCGCGTTCGGTGGTCAGCCGGGCGATGGTCTGCCCGCCCGTCACCATGTCGCCCTTTTTGGCGAGAACCTCGGCCACATCGCCCGTGACTTCGGTGCGCAGGATGCTTTCGCGGTCGGGCTGGGTCTGTCCTTCGGCCTGAAAATAGAGCGTGACGGGCTCTGCGACCGATTTGCGCACGGACACCGCGACCGGCTGCGGCGTGTCCGCAAAGCTGGTCCCTGCCCCGTCGTCGTCGCCTGTCGGCCAAAGCAGGCCACTGACCATCCACGCAGAAATTGCCAGAAGGATGGCCACCGCGATCCAGGTGGACCGTGCCGCGCCGCGATCCGTCTCGAACGCAAGCGCGTCCGGTTTGTCGCTGTCTGGCTGATCTGTGTCCGGTCTATCCGTCTTCGGCGTTGTCCGCTCGTCCGTCATGCCTGCCGTCCCTTTTGCCACGGACTTTCCCGCATCCGACATCAACGCGGTTCGCGGCGGTTTGGTTCATTTATCCCGGTGCGCACCTTTGCGGGCCGAACCGGGCAAGCCGGTAGGCCGCGCGCATCCCGTCGCCCGTCGCGGTCTTTGGGTAGCGCGCGGGGTCTGTGTGGACGGGGATGACGAAAGGCACATCAGGGCCGCGCGGCACGGCTGCCGACAGGCCGCGCAACATGTGCCGCATGCCGCGGTTTCGGGCATCCACAAAGGCGACGAGGGCGCGGATATCGTATCCCGACGCGGCCTTGGCCAATGTGCCCAGCAACACAGTGCCAAGGCCAAGCCCCTGATAGGCATCCACCACCGTGATCGCGATTTCCGCCTGATCATTGGTGCAATCGAGGCGGATGAACCGCGCCAGCGCCGCCGGTTTGGTTCTGGATCCGCTTCCCAGCGTGACCCCGACCGCGAAATGGTCGCAATCCCCGGTGCGCACGGCTTCGCGTAGTTGGGTGTCGCTCAGGCGGTTGATCGCGCTGCCGAATCGCAACTGCCGGGACCGGTCGGACAGACGCGCGAACCCGCACTCGATCTGCGCGAGATCGTCCGGCGCGGTTTCGCGCAGCTGCGCTTCGGCTCCGTTGGCGAGCATTGTCGAGAAAGGCCGCATCATCCAGTCCCGCGCGTCGATGTGAGACACCTGCACCGGATTTCAATTCTGCGGATGCGCACCGACAAATCGCCAGGCGTCTTCGATCGCGGAGGCGTCGAAGGCCCGCGCTTCGACAGGGATGATCTTGTCCATCCATCCGATCATCTGCGCCGCGCGGTCCGGCGCGCCCACGGCTGCATAGCGTTCGACATGGCTGAGCGAACGGAACCGCGATGTGATCACCTCCTTGTCCAGCAGGTTGTCCCAATCGCTGCCGGTGAGGGCCGGCAGTTCGAGCAGCATGTTTACCTTGCCCGGGGCGGCGTCGAACACGTCGTTCATATACTGCGCCAGCGTCTCGGAGGCGTCGTCGTCCACACGGCCGGTGATGCGAAACGCATAGACCGTGTCGGCGGTCGTCGGGATTTGCTGAATGGCAGGGTGGGAAAAGCCGTTCATGGGATCACCTGTGTCATGGTTGCGAGGGCACCGGACCGCGGGACGGCCCAGCATGCAAATTGCAAACACGCAAAGCGGCGGTTTGTTCCCACAATACGCCTGCGCGCCCGAAAACGCCCATTTCCGGGTCTTTTCGGTCTTGCAGCGCCGTGTTTCCTGCATGTCCGATAATGAACTGAACCGGACGGTGATCGACGATACGGATCCGTCCATGGTGATGCCCTACTTGCAGGATCTGCGCCTTATGACCACGGGCTACGGCGACGACCGCGTGCCGACGTTCTGGGAAGGCTTTGGCCTTTCGCGCCACGGCGAGGTGTCCTTGGCGGCGACCCGCGCCTATTCCGAAGGGCTCGAGCGGATGTTGCATGATCCTGCAACTGGAAAACACCCTGCCACAGATGATCGCCGATGGCGATACCAGCGGGATCTACCGCGCGCTCAAGGTTTATCTGCTGGTCGGCGGGCAAGGCGAAGGCGGCGGGGCCGAGGATGACGCCGCGATCACGGCGCATTTCGACGACGCATGGCGCGGTCAGTTCAACAGCGCGGGTCAGATCGACGACCGCGAACGGCTGCGCAAAGATCAGTGGGTGCTGGGCGAGGCTGCCGCCCGCGTCGGTTACGAGACCCAGCTGGTCGAGGCAGTCGAGGAGGAAACCCGGCTTGTCCGGCTTTATGAACAGGTCGATGAACTGGATGCCGCAAGTATCGTGGCGGGTGGAGGCGAGCTGGGCAACGACATGGGCGACGCCATGTTCCGCCGCGTCTACAGCCGGTCGGGCGTGTTCCAGCGTGTCATCCTCAACAATTTGTCAAATCGCGACAAGGTGCAGACGCGGGCGGGCGGCAATGCGCTGGCCAAGGATACGCAACGCCGTCAGGTCGAGAGCATTTCAGAGGATTTTGCGCAATAGCACGCGCTGCTGCGCGGCGAGACAGGTCAACGGCCCATCGACGTGGACCTGTCGCAGCTGCGCGATCTGCGCGAAAACCGGCGGCAGGCGGCGATGGCTACGACGCCGGCGGACGAGACGATGCTGAGCCAGCTCCTGTCGTCGCTGACGATGAACAACACGGCGCTGCCCGAACCGATGTCGCGGATGCTCAATCAGGTCGAAAGCAAATTTCGTGCGGTTGTGCAGGATGCGACGATGATCCAGACAAACCACGCGCTGAACGACGAGGTCGCGCTTTTTTGCCGCGATTTCAACCCACACTTTCCGTTACGCAATGGCCGGCATGTGTCGCCCTCGGTGTTCGGGCAGTTCTTTGGCCCCGGTGGGCGATGGACAGTTTTTACACATCCTACCTGCAACTGCATGTGATCCGCCGCAATTCCAGTCTGCAACCTGACCCTGCGAGCGCTGTGGGCAGCCGCATTTCGCCTGCTGCTTTGCGGCAATTCCATCGGGCGCAGGCGATCCAGCTGGCGTTCTTTGCGTCGGGATCGCAGGAACCGCAGGTCGGTATGTCGATGACGCATGTGTCGTCGTCACCCACAATCGAACTGGTGATCCTGTCGATAAACGGCGCGTCGATCCGCACGCCGCCCGACGCGATCGGGCTTTATGCCGCACAAGAAGGCCGGTCGTCGACTCTGAACCTGAGCGACGGGCGCTGGGACATCGTATCGTTCCTGCGCTCGGGGCGTGCGCGCGTGACCGCCAATGTGGTCGATATCCGGCATGAGATCGGCGGTCGCTCGATCACCTGCCGGATCGAGTTCGACAGCACGACGGTGCCGTTCCTGATGCCCGAGCTGGCCGATTTCAGCTGCCCGATTTCGTTGGAGTGAGACAGGATGACCGGCGCTGTGCAACTGGGTCTGATCGGCAAACATCCGGGCTAAGGTGATTTCGTGCGCGCAGGCCTGTCCGACCCGATTGCGGGCGGGCTGGAGGGGTGGCTGGACAGAACGCTGGCCGAAGTGCGCGACACCACCGGCGACGGCTGGCCCGATTTCCGGGCCCATGCGCAGGATCTGCGATTCTGGGTGAGGCGTGCCGTGTTGGGACGGTCGCTGATCGGCGTTTTGCATCCGTTGCAGGACCGGTCGGGTCGGCGCTATCCGCTGGTTCTGGCGGCCGAAGGGGTGGCGCTGCCCGCGCCGATCGTCGACGGGGATCAGACCTCATATATTGCGCTGGCGCGGCATCTGGACACGATGCAGCCGGGGCAGGGGGCGGCGGTCTTGTTGTCGGGCCTGACGCTCAATCTGCCGGGCGAGACGGCGCAGGATGCGCTGAGCGGTCCGACGCTTTGGGCGCATCACCCGACCGGCGATCTGGACGCGCTCTTGCGCTCTGCGGGCCCCGTGGATGCGGCGCGGTCGATGCTTTTGCGGTCTTATTGGTGGGCGCCCGGAATGCCTGCCACAGAGGATACGTCAGGCCATGCTGCGGTCTGGCTGGGCTGCCCCGGTCTGCCGGGCGCGCAGGCGCTGGGATGGTTGCTGACGGGTGTTGCGCCAGAGGAGGCCGCAGATGAACGCTAGCGAGTCTTTTATGTTCGAGACCGGACAAGCCACCGACGTCGGCTGTCGCAGGGACGTCAACGAGGATAATTTCCTGTCGCGCCCTGATTACGGCCTCTGGGTCGTGGCCGACGGGATGGGCGGACACGCAGCAGGGGATTTCGCCAGCCTGACCATCGTGCAAGAGCGCAATTCGGTCGGTGTTCCGGCCTCTGCCCATGATTTGCAAGCGCGGTTCATGGAACGTCTGACCCGCGCCAACGACGCTATCCTGAGCCATTCGGCAGACATCGGGCGCGGCACGATCAGGGCCACGGCGGCGTCGCTGCTGGTGCATGACCTGACCTTTGCTTGCGTGTGGTCCGGGGACAGCCGCGTTTATCTGATGCGCAACGGCCAGCTGGTGCAGCAAAGCCGCGATCATACCGAGGTGCGTGCGCTGCTGGATGCGGGCACGATCAGTTCGGACGAGGCGGAAAACTGGCCTCGCAAGAACGTGATCACGCGGGCCATCGGTGTGTCGGACGCGCCGCAATGCGATATCGTGACCGGCAAGATTGAGGTGGGCGATCGGTTCGTGCTGTGCTCGGACGGGTTGACCGAACACCTGAGCGATGCGGAAATCGCAGACTACGTGCAGCGGTATCCGCCGCAGGAGGCCTGCGATGCGATGATCCGCGAAACGCTGAGCCGGGGCGCGCGGGACAAAGTGACGGTCATCTCCATGCGCTGCCTGCCACCGCCTGCGCCCGACGCGCGGGAATTCGACGATGCGCTGGACGATCTGGCATGACGGGACAAAGGCCGCCACAGGGCCCGCGCGGCGGATCCGGCAAGGACGACGCGGACGACGATAAGAGCACGCGCATCGGCAGCCGGCCTTTAGGGGGCGCGCCGTCATCGCAAAACGAACCGGACACGCCCGATATCAACCCGTCTGTTACCCAAAACCCGCCCACGCTGCCTTTGCCGGCCACACCTTCGGTCACGTCGGGGCACCGATCGCAGATCACAATCGGCACGCTGATCAACAACAATTACGCGGTGAGCGCGGTCCTCAAGGCCGGTGGCATGGGCGAGGTCTATTGCGGGATCGAGATCGGCACCGGCGATCCGGTGGCGATCAAGGCGATCCTGCCGGAACTGGCCGAGGACGAAAAGGCCGGGTTGCTGTCCAAGCGCGAGGCTGGGACATTGCGGCAACTGGCCGACGAGGCTATCGTGCACTTTTTCAATTACGTCCACGACCGCGATCTGGACCGCTATTTCCTGATCATGGAATTCATCGAAGGCGTGACGCTGTCGGAACACGTCAAGACCCACGGGCCAATCCCCGGCACTGCGGCGCGCACCCTTCTCAAACGGCTGGCCAAGGGGTTGGGCAAGGCGCATGCGCAACAGGTCGTGCACCGGGATCTGTCGCCAGAAAACGTCATGCTGCCCGGTGGCGCGGTGAACGAAGCGCGGCTGATCGACTTTGGCATCGCCAAATCCCAGGTCGTCAACGATGGCACGATGGCCGGGCAATTCGCGGGCAAGCTCAAATATGTCGCGACCGAACAGCTGGGCCATTACTGTGGTGCAATTGGACCCGGTGCGGATGTCTACGGGCTGGCGCTGCTGATCTGTGCGGCGGTTCTGGACCGGTCGCTGGATAGGGGCACGACGATTGTCGAGACCGTGCAATCGCGGATTTCCATCCCCGACCTGTCTGCCGTGCCCGCAGAGCTGCACCCGATCCTGATGTATAAGCTGGAGCCTGATCTGAACCGTCCCGGGTTTACCGGAGGGTGATTTGTTCAATGACTATGCGACCATATCGAGTGTGTTCAAGTTTGCATAGAATACCTCCTCTGCTTCTGCGGGTGTTATACCAACGGCCTTAAGATCTGACTCTGGGATTTTCTTTTGCAGAATAAGCTGATTCATTGGCCGCAGAGTTTGGGAGGCTATTGATGGCAGTTAGGATCACGCGGGACGACAAGACAGCAGGC
>Ga0307981_1002889_pt1 | contig 13428 bp, 13 predicted proteins | sample OrgLakmetagen987_FD_201849 | JGI IMG/M metagenome (GOLD analysis project Ga0307981, IMG submission 201849) | Saline water microbial communities from Organic Lake, Antarctica - #987 | ecosystem: Environmental > Aquatic > Non-marine Saline and Alkaline > Saline | place: Antarctica: Organic Lake... | reverse complement strand
CTTGGCCAGATCGTGCAAAGTTGAGCCAGCCAGTGAAGACTTATTCCGCCGATAAAAATCTTTGCACCAAGCCCTAAAGACTTCTAGAATAAACAAGAATTTAATCCTTTTTACACATGGAAATTATTGTTGGTTTAATCGTTATAGCGGTGGTATTGCTGGCGATGTTACGGCAAATTAATCAGTACGAACGCGGCGTGATGTTCACCCTTGGTCGATATACGGGCATCAAAGAACCCGGTTGGAGACTGGTCGTACCAGTATTTCAAAGCTTGACTAAAGTTGATATTCGAACCAAAGCCGTGGATGTGCCGGATCAAGAAGCGATCACGAAAGATAACATCCCCGTTAAAATTAACGCCGTGGTTTACTACCGAATCACCGAAGCCAGTAAAGCTATTTTAGAAGTAGAGAACTTTTTTTGGGCAACGTCTCAAGTGGCACAAACCACTATGCGTAATGCCGTGGGGGAAGTAACCCTTGATGAATTGCTACAAAACCGGTCGGGTATTGCCGAAAAAATTAAGGCCACTGTTGATCGACAAACCGACCCTTGGGGAATCGACGTAGAGTCACTCGAACTAAAAGATGTCATTATTCCGGAAAATCTTAAACGAACGATTTCGAAAGAAGCGGAAGCCGAACGTGAAAAACGAGCCGTTATTATTACCGCTGAAGGGGAGAAAATGGCCGCCGCTAATATTACCGAAGCGGCCCAAATGCTGGCTACAGCGCCTGGTGCCTTGCACCTAAGAACGTTGCAAGCGATTAATGATCTTAGCTCAGATCAGTCAAATACGACTATCTGGATGGTACCGGTTGAAGGTTTTGCGGCCCTGCGGGGTGTAGCCGACAAACTTGGGGTTAAAAGCTCAGATACCAAAGACATTTAGATCCAACTAAGTTTCCTTTAATAAAAGCCCTTAAGCCCTTAACTTAAGGGCTTTTTTCTGGTATAATAATCTGATGAACGAATTTTTTAGTTTTCTAACGCCCGACAATCCTATTTACCAACTACTAGTTGGAGCCGCCTTAGGGGCTTTTGTCGGCTTAAGACGAGAAATCGATAACCAGCAAAAAACACACGCCGTGTTTATGGGTTTTAGAACCATGGCTTTGATGTCGACTTTTGGGGTCATATCGACTCTTTTTGCTTCCATGAGTTATTTACCCGCCGTAGGCTTTGCAGGGCTCATGGTATTTCTAGCCATTGCGTACGCTAACGGCGCTTTCCGCATGAACATGATTGGCATGACGTCCGAACTGTGCGCCGTCATTATGTTCTGGATTGGGGTTTTAGTCGGTTATGAACAAGTGGTTCTGGCTATAATTTTAACGGTATTAGTTGGCAGCTTAAACGCGTTTAAAGAAGAGCTGCATGGTTTTGCGAAAACCATTAGCCCCAAAGAGTGGATTGGCGCCCTACAATTATTAATGCTTTCAGGGGCTATACTGCCTTTTTTACCGCGCGAACCGATTGATCCTATGGGCATAATTGTGCCGTTTAATATTTGGTTTTTAGTAATCATGATTTCGGGAGTGGGCTTTGTAGGATACTTTTTAACAAAATACATTGGCGTTAAAGGGAGTGTCGCCTTAACCGCTTTTTTGGGCGCCGTCGTTTCTAGTACGGCCGTAACCACTTCTATGGCGGCCCAATCAAAACGGGCAAACATGACCGGTATTTTCACCGTTGGGGTTTTAATTGCTGTGGCTACCATGCAAGTCCGTGTCGCTTTAGTAATACTGGCTTTAGCCAGCCCAGAACTAACACGTGAAATATTAATTGCCCCCATAGTTATGGCGCTAAGTGCCGCCGCTATGGCCGCTTACTTTTTTTATAAAACCAGCAAAAAGCATAAGTTTTCAACGCCTAATACAAAGATGCTCGCTAACAACGTTGATCTACAAAGTCCGTTTGAACTTGGTCCTGCCCTTAAATTTGGTGGGGTCTTTATTCTAGTACTGTTCTCACTGGCGTTAGGGCAGCGCTACTTAGGAGATTCTGGGGTTTACGCCGCAGCCTTCTTTTCTGGATTTGTAGATGTAGATGCGATTGTGCTTTCAAGTCTAGAATCTGCCAATTTAGGCGAAATGACTTTAAGTTTAGCCGAACGAGCCATAATGATTGCCATTGTCATTAATAATTTGGTTAAAATACTCTATGTGGCGGTGCTCGGAAACAGGCGTATGGTTTCTAAAGTAGCGGTTGGGATTATTATACCGAGTATTGTAGGAGTGTTAGCGTGGATCATATGGTAGAAAAACTTGCACGAAAAAAATACAGAGCGTATATTATTGAGGCTCTTTTGAAGACTTTAACAAAACCCTGCAAGCGACTATCAATCGCGTAAGTATTACTTGAGGGACGGGAAGAACTTCTGTTAACAGAAAATTAGAACCCGACGGATTTGAAAATAGTTTGCCCGGAAAAGCAAAACAATAAAGCTAAACGCTGAGCTGGCACCGTCATTTTGACGCTCACATAAATTAATCTTTTATGTGTTTTTTTTATGACCAAAGCATTTTTTACGGCTCCAGATAATACCAAATCGGTCGATCAAACCGAACGGGACGTGCAGGCCTTTTGGGCACAGTATGACATTTTTCAACGCTCAATTGATACACGGAGCGCCGAAAACGAGTTTGTCTTTTTAGACGGGCCGCCCTTTGCCACGGGTTCACCGCATTACGGTCATATTTTAGCTGGAACGACTAAAGACGCTGTGCCAAGATATTGGACCATGAAAGGCTACCGCGTAAACCGTAAATTTGGGTGGGATTGCCACGGAGTACCCGTTGAATTTCAAGTCGAAAAAGAAAATAAGATTGGCGGAAAACCGGGTATTGAAGCTATGGGCGTCGCTAAGTTTAATGAACTGTGTCGCAGTATCGTCATGCGCTGTGCCGATGAATGGGAAGAAGTCGTACCCCGGATGGGGCGCTTTGTTGACTTTAAAAACGACTACAAAACCATGGACCCTGAGTTTATGGAATCAGTCTGGTGGGTCTTTAAAACTCTATGGGATAAAGGCTTGATTTATGAAGGGCATAAAGTCGTGCCATATTCCCCAAAATTAGGCAGCCCGCTGTCTAACTTTGAAGCCAACCTAAATTATAAAGATATAGATGACCCAGCGGTAACGGTTAAATTTGAATTACTAGAAGACTTAGTCGAAAAACCCGTAGCCGATAAAAAAACGTACGTGCTGGCCTGGACGACCACGCCTTGGACGCTCCCGTCAAACTGCGGACTAGGGTTTGGTAAAAACCATTCCTACATATTACTCGAACACGAAGGCGCTTATTATTGGGTGGCTGAAGACGCGGCCACTCGTTATTTCCCCGAAGACTTTGAAGTTCTAGGGCGAAAGCTAGGGAAAGACTTTTTAAATGTGCCCTACAAACCGCTGTTTGATTTTTACGCTGATACCCAGGAAAAACGCTTTATCTGTATTCATGATCACGGCGATTATGTCTCGACTGAAGCCGGAACGGGAATTGTCCATTTTGCGCCTTTTTACGGCGCCGAAGATGACGAATTGTGTAAAGAGTTTGGCCTTAACGGCATCAGTGCCATTGATGAAAACGGCTACTTTGACCTGACGATTTCTGGTCCTACAAAAGACGTGGTGGAAAAAAATCCTGAAATGTTGGCCTTGCAAGGTTTATATTTTCGGGGCGATGAAGAAGTGGCAGGCTCAAAAGAAAATAATGCCAATCTATGGGTAATGAACGCGCTTAAAGAAAGTGGTTTGCTGTTTAAACGAGAACAAATTAGACATAGTTACCCACATTGTTGGCGGACCGATTGCGCGCTCATGTACCGCGGTATTACGACTTGGTTTGTAAAAGTATCCGCCATCAAAGAGCGGATGATTGAACTGAATCAAGAAATTAACTGGACGCCCAGCCACCTCAAAGACGGTCGGTTTGGAAAACTACTTGAAGGCGCCCCTGATTGGGCGATTTCACGAAACCGATATTGGGGCACGCCACTGCCCATTTGGCGTTGTCAAAACCCAGAGTGCCAACACATTGAAGTGATGGGTTCGCGTGATGATTTAAAAAATAAAGCGAATACCGAGGTCACTGATTTACATAAACATTTTGTCGATGACATGACGTGGAAGTGTGAAAAATGTAGCGGGGAAATGAAGCGCATTGAAGAAGTTTTAGACTGTTGGTTTGAAAGTGGTTCGATGCCCTACGCTTCAGTGCACTATCCGTTTAGTGGTAAAGAATTTAAAACGGCTGATTTTATATCAGAGAACATGGATCAAACCCGCGGCTGGTTTTACACCCTGCACGTTTTAGGCACCGCGTTACTTGATAAACCCGTTTTTAAAAACGTTACCTGTGGTGGAATTGTACTGGCAGAGGACGGACAAAAAATGTCTAAATCTAAAAAGAATTACCCCGACCCAAATTTAATATTTGAAAAATACGGCGCCGACGCCATGCGGTTCTATCTCATGCAATCACCCGTTGCGACAAAAGGCGAAAACTTAAAGTTTAGTGAACACGAAGTGCAAGAAGTGCTGAAAAACTTAATTTTACCGCTCAAAAATGCGTACCAATTTTTATCGCTCTACGCCAACATTGATGGCTGGAGCCCCACTAAATTAAGTTTAGTTCGACATGGTGAAGCCGATCACAACGTAGCCAGTCAATATTCTGGCAAAGTTGAAAACCAGCACGCACTCACCCAAACCGGTATTAAAGAAGCTAAAGCCGCTGCCGCTGAATTAAGCGACTTCGATGCCATTTATGCCTCCCCTTTAATGCGCACCCAAGAAACAGCGCAAATACTTAAAACGGAACAAAATTTAGACCTTGAAATTAAAACCGATGATCGCCTGCGCGAAATTAGCTTTGGCGAACTGGAAGGCAAACCCTACATTGGCGTCAAACAAAGACTCGCCGAACCAAGCACTGAAAAACTGCCCAGTGTTCAGGCCAGAACCACAGAATTATTACAAGAAATTCTTAAAAATGAGACCGGGAAACACGTCGCGATTGTCAGCCATGGCGACCCGATTCGCAGCTTACAAAGCGCCGCCCACGGTCTCCATGATCTAGAGGAACACCTTAAATATCCGGCCATTGGAACCGGGCAAGCGCAAACCTTCTTTGTCATTCCTGAATCTGAAAATGAACTCGATCAGTGGATTTTATCCGAACTACAAACCCTGATTAAAGGCTACACCGAGGCCTTTGATAAATACGACACCGAAACGGTTTGTCGTTTACTGCCCCCCTTTGTCGATAAACTAAACAACTGGTATTTACGACGAAATCGTAAACGATTTTGGGCAAGTGGTTTAAGTGCCGACAAGCAAGCCGGTTACGCCACGCTGCACTACACGCTATTTACCATCAGTAAATTACTCGCGCCTATTTGCCCGTTCTTTGCCGAATGGTTGTACCAAAACGTCAGCGGCGAAACTAAACGGTCGGTACATTTAGACTACGTGCCTTTCGCGGTTGAAAGTGCCATTAACCCTGAATTAGAAACACGTGTCAGCGTGGCCCGAGAAATTGTGAGCCTAGCGGCGAGTATTCGTAGTCGAGCCGGGGTGAAGTTGCGTCAGCCATTAGCTAAATTACAGTTTGCGTTAAATAGTGAGGTTGAAGTTGATTTAGAACTTATCGCCAGCGAAGCGAATGTTAAAGTGGTTGAAAAACTAGAAACCGTTGCCGGCATTGCCACCCCCATTATTAAAGTTGATGCTCGCGCGGTTGGTAAAAAGTTTGGCGCTAAAGTACAAATGCTTATCAAAGCCGGTAAAGCGGGTGAATTTACTTTAAACCCTGATGGTACGGTCAACATTGCTGATGAAGTACTGGAACCCGGGGAATACGAAACCGCGTTCTTAACCGAAGAAGGCAGTGAAGCTGACAGCACCCCGAGAACCGTGGTAATTTTAGACACCGAACTGACGCCTGATTTAGAACGAGAAGGGGAGGCTCGTGAAATTGTACGCGCGATTCAAGACCTGCGTAAAAGTAGTGGCTTTGAGGTCAGCGATAAAATTAACATCACTTACAGCACTGACAGCCAAAACTTAACGCACGCGTTTGAAACCTTTAAAGATCAAATTGCCAATGAAGTTTTAGCCGAATCTATTACCGCAGGTGTCGCCACAGAAGTAGTTACCATTGAGTCAGAAGAACTTAAACTCTCTCTTAGCAAAGCTTAACATGAGTTATAAATTTCTTGGTACGGGCGGCGCTTTAGATTATCAATTCGGTAACGCTTGCCTGATGATCGACCTGCCGACCCAAATCTTAGTCGACTGTGGGCCCTCCGTTTATCCAAGGATTATGGAAGCCGAAATTTTAGAAAGTATAGATTACTTACTCTTAACGCATCTTCACGGTGACCACGTGGGCTCTATCTTTCAAATTATACACGAACTAAAAAAACAAGGTTTACCCAAGTTAAAAATCTTGGTGGCAAACCCTAAATTTGCCAATGAAATAAAAATATTCCTGGACGCTATTAACACTGATCCTGAGTTATACGAGCTTGTGACTCTAGAGAAAATGCCAAATATTCAAGCTATTGATACAACTAATAAACATGTCGAAGGGGTGACCAGTTTTGCGTACATTTTCAGACTTGAGAAAGAGGTCGTTTACTACTCTGGTGACCTCGGAGATATCAACGTCACCTTAAAGGCTATAGCAGCTGAAAATCCAAAAACACTCACCATTTTTCATGACACCTGTTTTGAAAAAAATGTAACCCACACTTTTTACAAACACTTAGAAATCTTACTCAAAGAGTATCACGTCTACGGCTATCACTTAAATCCACAAGCCGCCCCCGCCGACAACCTCATTCCATTGGTACAAAATCAGAAAAAATTTTTACTCTAAAAAACTCTCTCTTTGCCAAGCTTAAATATTTCATGACCTTCATAACACAACTCTCTAATTACCTTCAAGCGCATAACATTGCGTTTGAGGTTTTAGAGCACGAGGCTTTTTATACCGTTGAAGCAACCCTTGGTGAATATGAAAAAATGGGCATTCCTGAAAATAAAAGTTTATTTTTACGAGATGAAAAAAAGAAGCGTTTTTTTCTGTTGGTTATAGCCGGTGAAAAAAGAGCCGACTTAAAAAGTTTAGCTGAAAGATTTGGCGAAAAACGCCTCAGCTTTTGTTCTGAAAAAACGTTAGCTGAAAAACTAAACACCACTCCCGGCGCGGTGTCTCCTTTTGGTTTAATTTCTGAATCGGCCACAAATCTAGAAGTTTTGTTTGATGAAGACTTGTTGCAAAGCAGTCATATTGGCTTTCATCCTAACCTCAACAGCCAAACCTGGAAAATGAAGACTGAAGATTTTAGAAAATTTCTAAGCCTTTTAACACAATCAATAACTATTTCACCCCTTTAAAATTTAGAGACCGGTCTCGTTTTCTGGAGACCGGTCTCCTAAATTTGTAATTAAATAACTTCATGCAACTTCAAAATCACTTTTACGTCATCCGTCACGGCCAGTCAGAAAATAATATTTTGGGCATCGAGTCTTGCCGTATTGAGACCCAAACTCAATATGGTTTAACCGAAGACGGTCGAGAGCAAGTACAAAACGCCCTGTCCGTACTTCCAAAGCTCGATGCTATTTATACTTCTCCTTACCGACGTACCATTGAAACCGCACAAATAATAGCCGAAGCCCACGCATTGGAATTGTCTATCGAGTATTTATTACACGAATTTAAGCTCCCTTCAGAGCTAGACCAACAACCCTACGAAATTGCAGAAGCTATTATTCACGCACCCGAAAATGATTTTAATCAAACCCCAATGGGCGACGGTGAATGTTTTGACGATTTGTATACAAGGCTTGAAAAAACCCTTTTAGACTTAGATAAAAAGCACCAAAACCATACTATTTTATTGGTCACGCACGGCTCTCCGGTCGAGGCTTGTATACAAATCATGAAAGGTAAGAACACTGGTTTTGGTCCGTTCGAAGACCTGCCTAACAATGCTGAAGTGGTACATTTAAACTCACTAAATCTTATCGCATGAATTTCACAGAACTAGTTTCGGACGTAAAACAAAATTTAAGAACGATTTTTCCGGCTACGCCTTTGCAAAAAAATGAGATGTTATCAAAACGTTACGACGCCAATATCTATTTAAAACGAGAAGACCGTAGCCCCGTGCGTAGCTATAAAATTCGGGGAGCGTATAACTTAATTTCAAAAATTCTAGCCACGGGTGAATCGCGTCCGTTTGTATGTGCTAGCGCTGGTAATCACGCCCAAGGCTTTGCCTTTGCTTGTGCGCATTTTAAAGTAAAAGGCACCGTTTTTATGCCCGTTACCACACCCCAACAAAAAATTAACAAAACTCGAATTTTTGGCGGTAATTATGTGACCATTAAGCTCATCGGTGATATTTTTGATGAAGCGGCTATCGCGGCCAAAACTTTTTGTGAAACCGAAAACGGGGTCATGGTACCGCCCTTCAATCATCCGCAAATTATTGAAGGACAAGCCACCGTTGGCGCCGAAATTTTAGAGCAAATAAATGAACCCATTGATATCCTGATTATGCCCGTTGGTGGCGGCGGTTTATCCGCGGGAGTCTCGGAATACTTTAAATATGTTTCCCCCAAAACGCAGATAATTTGCTGTGAGCCAGAAGGTGCACCTAGCCTGAAAGACAATTTAGAAAGCCACACCCATCGGCAAATCCAACAGGTTGATCCGTTTGTTGATGGCGCCGCTGTGGCGTTAATTGGAAATCATAATTACGAAAAACTGAAAGAAAACATAAAAACTCCTGTAGAGCTTATCCCTGAAAACCGACTTTGTTCGACGTTACTTGAATTTCTAAATCAGGAGGGCATTGTGCTTGAACCCGCTGGCGCCTTATCAATAGACGCGCTGAAAAGCCTTGATCCTATGGATCTAAAAGGCAAAACTATTGTGTGCGTCGCGTCAGGAGGAAACTTTGATTTTGAACGTTTGCCCGAAGTAAAAGAACGCTCGATGCGGTTCGAGGGGTTAAAAAAATATTTCATATTACGATTGCCCCAAAGACCGGGCGCCTTAAAAGAATTTTTAGCCTTACTAGGCCCAGATGATGATATTGCCCGATTTGAATATCTAAAAAAATCCGCTAAAAGCTTTGCTTCTATTCTGCTGGGTATTGAAACCACACAGCCAGAAAACTTTAATAACATTATTGAACGAATGGCCGCCAAAGGCTTCAAACTCAAAGATGTCACCAACGACGAGGTACTAGCCGACTTTATAATTTAGAATTTGTCACAAATTAATGTGAAAATCGTGGGTTCATTTTTTTAAAAAAAGTAACGTTTATCCCTTTTATAAGGGGAAAAATTTGACAAGACGCCCTAATTTTTTAACAATCCAACCGATTAAGTTATTAACCCACTTTTTATCATGAAGAAAACAATCATCCTAAGCGCGCTACTAGTAGCTCCAACTCTTACTTTTGCTGGAGGATACGGTAACATGACCCTTCCAAGCACTGGAGCTTCAATGACTCCGTCAATGACAATGACGCCAATGGCTCCAATGACCACTACTGTGGATCTAGAAGGCGAATTTGGTAGCTCTGAAAATCCTCTAAACGCTATCGAAGCTCGAGCGGTTACTGGTACAGAAAACGACAACTTCCTACAACGTAACTACCGATTTATCCCTTCAACTTTTTGGGAAACTCAAGGTATGAGCATGGACAATGGAAATGGTTACATCGAACTTGAAGAATACCTAGGTGAAACGCAGCGAGAACAATACGCTGAACCAGGGGCTGATTTAAGCCGAGAAGACGAACGTCAAGTACGAGCTCGAAACAAAGCTCTACGACTACGAGCTATTATGGGTTACTAATTCAGTAATCTAAGATTCTAAGAAAAAGCCGTCTGATTCAGGCGGCTTTTTTAATATCTAAAATTTTTACATCACCATTTCCCATCAGCACCCAATCATTAAATCTAAAGTCTTCATAATTTTTGGGTTCAATGTTGTAGTGAACCGCGAACAGGAAGCACATAATCGCCCCGTGACCGACAATTAAAAAGTTTTGCTCGTCTCTATTCATAATTCGGTACCAAAGCGCTTAAGTGGCGAATTTTAAAGCTTTTCTAATGCTGATGTTGTGCGTTGCGTTTGCTAAAATTTGCAGCGCTTTGAAAAAAGGCCCTGACGGACCTTTTTCAAATTCTAATCTAATAACCTTTAAGTTAATCTTCTAATCCTTCCGTCGTACCTGAGGTTTATCCAACTGCCAGTTAACCAGCTTCTGTTGCCCAATACCAAACACCGTAGAAGTCAGCCAGTAAATACCAACCGCCGCTGGGAAAGTCGCGGTAAAGAAACCAATCATCAACGGCAGCATCCAGAGCATCATTTTTTGCATTTGCTCCATTTGCGCCATCATGTCTGGCTCATCATCTTTTTTAGATTTTTTACCTTTTTTAGTTTCCACTTCTTTAGCCGGTTGTTGTTTTTTAGCGGCTGCCAACGAAAGCTTAATCGCTATAAATTGAGCCACGGCTACCAGCACTGGCAGCACCCAAATATTAGGCACTTCAAGGTTTAAACCTGCAAACATAGTATCAACGATGCTTAAATCTACGTTCGCATGAAAAGCATAGAGTAAGTGACTTAAATGCGGTGACAGTCCGTCTTTCACCACTAAGTAAATTCCAATCAAAAACGGCATTTGCAGCAGCATCGGTAAACACGAACTCATCGGGTTTATTTTGTGCTTTTTATACATCGCCATGGTTTCCATCGCCAAGGCTTGTTGATTGTCTTTATGCTTTTTACGCAACGACTGAATATGTGGCTGTAGCTTTTGTAATTTACGTTGCGACCGCATGGCTTTTTGATTCGGATAAAACAGTAAAATCCGAACGCCTAGCGTTAGCAATATAATCGCCCAACCCAGCGAGTGCGTTGGCAAAATTTCAATAAAGAAAACCAAGGTATTAAAGAGCGGTTGGGTTATCAAAAATCTAAATCCTTTGCGAATAAAGCCCGCTTCCTTTACTTCAAATTCAGCCGTTGTCAGCGTTTTCGCTTCTTCTCCGCTGGTCATGTTCCAGTCTAAACGGTAATTACCTGGCGTATTGAAAAGCTGGGTATTAAACTCTGGCAACGTGTAAATAACCGAACTTTGAGCCGGCACACTTAAAGCCATAGGTTTAAAGTTTCCGCAATCAGGCTTATCAACTGAAACCTCTGTACTCGCCACTAAAGCCAGTAATTCAAGCGAGTTGTTATTGTCACAAAAGTGCTCCCAGTTCCAGACTTGATCCGTTTCATTATTAAAACGAAACTGTACTAATTGCCCCGAAACTGGCGTAGTATCGACGAGTTCAACACTTAACTGTCCAGCCGTAGTAGGGGCTTCTAGGTCAGGCGCAAACCACCATTGATAAGCCGAGAATACTAAGTAGAAAACACAGAACCAAAGCACTAGGCTTTTAAGAAAACTCGTAATATTATTTTTCATGAATCGTATTTAAGGATTTTATTTTTAAGAGCGAAGGTTTTAAATTCCCCCCAAGCGTTTATTAAATCGTCGGTATTTTCAGGTATCGAGCCGCCTTTGTAAAGACAAACTAAAGCCAGCGGGAGTTGGTTTTCAATCAGCTCTGGCCCAACGTGTTTATAAACGCCGCGTCGCCAAGCATTTCTGGCAACCGCTTTTTTATCTACTTTTTTGCTAATAACCGCGGCTAATTTAGAAGCGGTTTGTAATTTGCAGTAAAAAAACAAAAAATCCCCCGATCTAAATTTTTTCATTTTAGGTCGGAGGAAGGTGAAATCGCGCCGCGAGAAACGGTGCGCCTTAGAAATCATTTACTTCCAAGAGTTTTCTTTCGGAGCGACCGAAAGTGATTTTCGACCTTTAGCTCGACGACGAGCAATCACTCTTCGTCCAGTTTTAGTCTCCATTCGTGCGCGAAACCCGTGAGTCCGCATTCGTTTACGCCAACGTCTTTTTCCTAGCATAGTGTAAATTTATTCAAAATTGCCGAGCGAATCTAGCTAATTCATAGGCGATGTCAAGTGCACTAAAAACAGTTCAAGCCCTCTTATAAACTATGCTTCACAAGAACCTTAATAAACGTACTATAACGGCTGAATGTTTACCCCAAAACTTGAACACTGGCTAGCCCAAAAAAAACTGCCACAACGATTATTGCTTTCTGGCAGTGGTGACTTAGTGGCAGTCGGTTTGGCTATTACGTCGCAACTGCTGAGTGAAGATGTAAACAAACTGAGTTCTGGGCAACATCAAGACGTTAAAATTTGTCGCGACAACGAAGAGTCGCTTAAAATTGGGGACTCGCAAAACCCAGCCGAAATGTCGGTGCGAGGTCTTATTAAATGGCTGTATCAAACCCCAGTTTCGTCACGCCGAGTGTTGGTGCTCGAAAATATTGAACGAACTTCACGCGACGCGATGCAAGCCTGGCTGAAGGTGTTAGAAGAACCACCCGCCAGAGCGCAGTTTATTATCACCACGCAAAACCACTACCAATTACCAACCACTATATTGTCACGCGCTACCGTGCTAAGTATTAAGGGCTCAGAAGGAGAAAGAAATGACTCAACCGATGCGGAAACCTTTTTAAGTACCAACGACCTAATTACGCAGTTCAGAATTGCCGATGATTTAGACAAACAGCAAAAAGAAAACCCCAAAGCGACCCTCAACTTTATGAATGATTTACTGCACTTAGCGCGGCAAAATCCACAGTATCTAAACCTGGTACCACAACTCTTTACCGCTTACACCGACATCAAGCGTAACGTTAATCGTCGGCTTGTATTAGAGCATCTTGCTATTACCCTACAAAATCACTAAATTTAAAGCGTATGGAAATTTTTCAAGCTCGTGATTTACTGCGTTATAAAACCGTGACGCTACAAGTGCCAGATAACACCACTCTAACTTTCAAACAGCCTATTTTATTGAAAGGAAAACGGGAAAGAGTGGTCGCTGAAATTATTGGTATGCCCCGCAGCTTGCCTGGCGCTCACGTAGACGAAGACTTAACGTTTTTAAAAACGCTGAACCAAGACGAAGTTAAAGACTACGAAGCCCTACAAGAAAAAAGTCATGATATTCTCGTTCAAGTGCAAAAAGCCGCCGACGAACTAAAATTAAAAATGATTTTTTTTCATGTGCAGATTGGTTGGGAAGAAAAAACCGTCGCGTGCTGGTTTACATCCGAGCAGCCCGTTGATTTCAGAGATTTACTGAAAGCTATTACCCCAAACATTAAAGGTCGAATTCACCTACAACGCCTTGATCCTCGTGATCGAGCTGACATTGTGGGCGGCCCTCGGTGTTGTGGTCGACCAGAATGTTGTGACGTGCGCATTAACACCAAAAAAATATCGCTCGATGCGGTG
>Ga0307981_1002888_pt1 | contig 13428 bp, 7 predicted proteins | sample OrgLakmetagen987_FD_201849 | JGI IMG/M metagenome (GOLD analysis project Ga0307981, IMG submission 201849) | Saline water microbial communities from Organic Lake, Antarctica - #987 | ecosystem: Environmental > Aquatic > Non-marine Saline and Alkaline > Saline | place: Antarctica: Organic Lake... | reverse complement strand
CTCCTCCGTAACATGCGCATAATCCATTTCCTTGGTTCTATTCCCCTCCATGTCCAAAGTTTCAGTCTCAAACCCCAATTCCACCCCGGCCCTATACCTTTTTGTCCCAGTCAAATACTTTTGCAAATCTTTCGTTCCGCTCCCGATGCCAATCACTAGAACTCCAGTAGCGAGAGGATCCAGCGTCCCCCCGTGTCCCACCTTGATTTTTTTCTTGGATTTCCGCGAACGGCGTTTGGCGAGGACTGCGCCCCTGGAGCGGGCATCCCGTTCGAGCATTCCTCGAATGCAGGCTACGACATCTTGCGAGGTCCATCCGATGGGTTTGTAAGCTGCGAAGAGGCCTTCTGCGAGATGAATGGGTACCACGACTTCTTCCTGTGTCACCACAACATCATCATTATTATTTGTAATTTGTTCTGATGGAGTTTCTGATTGAGTTTCTGATTGAGATGATTCGGTTTCATTGGTTTCAGTGGAGAATCTTGCTGTGTAGGTGAGGAAGGGCTTGGACTTGTAATATTTCTGGTATAATCCAATGGTGTTACTTCTCAGAGTGTTGTACTGCTGTGGATGACAGCGTGTATGAATCTTTGCTTGGCCATTGAGAAAAGCTGCAGATCCGATGGTTGATAATGGTCTGGATGCGTTTAGGATGCACTGGAAGAATGTCATGAATGTGAATGGAATGAATACCTTCATGTTTATCAATTGTGCCTTGTTCAAATAATGGATTAATTGATGATGGATGTCAAGAGAAAGGAATAATGCAACAACATCATTGTGTATGTGTCTCAAATTTGATTTGGTGATTTTTAATTTGGTTTGATGATGAGCGTCGTTGGTGGTGGCGGGAAATTGAAAATAGCAGCGACATTTGGATTGAACGAGATTGAACGGCTCAGAATATAATGATTATAACCTCACTATAAATATTTTCTATACTATATCCTCCATCTATCTATCATCTGATAAACCTTACCCAACAAAGAAACATCGAGAAAGAACAAATGAAGGAATCTCAAGACTCAAGACATCCTTCTGTAAACACTAAATATCATTATTTGCATATCATATCCTTCCAAGAGAGATACAATATACATACAATAAATAGTATACAATACACAGCATAACCAACTGACAGGCGCATATAGCTGCATCTTCCAATACCAAATGGCGGACCCATTCAGAGATTCCCTCGATCTTTTGGCAGGAGACGATAACACTCCATTCGCTGAATTTTCTATTGATTCCGACGAAGAAGAGGAATTGAATAGATTCATTAATGAAGATCTGGAAGAGGATGATCCATTGGGTATCTTTGATAGGAAGAAACAAGATCCGCCGCAAGGACAGGTTGTTGGTACAGAGCATAATTCCATAGATGGCATCGTTGATGGCAATGAGGCCAATGATGATTCAGAAGCCACTAGTGTCACAACTCCAGGTCATCAAAGTTTGGTCGATCATGATGTACCGTCAGTATCAGTACCAGTATCATTACCAGCACCAAGAGTAAATAGTAATGGTATTGATAATGTAGGTGGTAATGGTAATTCAGCTCCAGCGACTCCATCTGCTTCTGCTTCTGAAAACTCAATGGAAAAGAGTACATCAGGAAGCAGCAGCAGTAGTACTTTTGCTAGTGCCAGTCCCAGTCCCAGTGCCAGTGCCAGTGCTCTCAAAAAACAATCCGTCACCGCAATGGAAGATCCTCTCTCGTCACCATGGACAAACCCGGTTCCTGCCGCAACAAATTTAACCAATGACTCTCACATACCAAATAGTGCAACCCTGCCATATCCAAATATATCACACACAATGACGCCAATGCCCACCGATATACCACCGCACATGGGCATGGGAGCAAATTATAACACTGCAGATTTATCTTCATCTGCATCCGCTGGAATGGCAAGCTTTGTGTCTAAAACACAATCGATCACATCGACGTTTTCTTCATTTGCTTCCAAGTTTCAAGATTCTTCATTTGCTTCCAAGTTTCAAGATGCTGTTTCAAGTGCTGCAATCAATGCGAGCGGTAATGCTAAACCCATGAATCAAAATCATTCCATGTCTGGGATGGGTGCTTCCATGCAGTCTAATATGCCTTTGAATGCGAGTCGTGATGGTTATGCACCTGTCCATGCGCATGGACATGCACATACTCAGCATCAACATCAGCATCAACATCAACATCAGCATCAACATCAACATCAGCAACAGCAGCAGTCCATGTATGGGATGAATAGTGGAGTAGGAGCAATGGCAATTGGAAATGGTGGTGTCGGAATGCATGGGAATCCTGCAACTGGAAATGCACCCAATGGCGCCGTATACGGTGCTCAGAATGGTATCAATGGCAACGGCAATGGTAATATGAATAGAGGACCGATGCCAGCAAAGATATCGAATAGAGATCAGGATTTGGATAAAGTGAAAAGAGAGTGAGTTTCCGAACATTATTCGGATGGTGTTTCGTATTTCGTTCTCGCAACCTCCTCCTAACCATATCCTTTCTTTGCAACATGAAATTTTAGCGCTATTCTTCATTCGGCTATTGGATCTCTCTTTCCAGGAGAAGCAATAATCATGTTTATATCTAATCTACGCGATGTAAAAGATACATCATCACCGCATACTAATGTGGGAACTGCTAAATTTTATAGAGATGGTGCAGCAGAAGGAGATGAAAAGTGGTGCTGTGCCATGACGTTATATAGAATTATTTTGTTCAGCTTTCGCGAATCAGAATTTACCACGGATGATATTGACCATCAGGTGAATGGAGATACAGCAATAGATTGCTGTCGAATAGATGACTGGGTTCGTTCAGCGTCCGTATCAATGCAATTTCAATGGGCGAATCATCATCGAAATGCTGGAGAGAAATTTCATCAAGTCATCCAGATGCCAATTGGTGCCATTGATCGTGTTGAAAAGACAACTGATTTTGTGTCCAATGCTTCGCAAACAGGGTTTGCAAGCTCTAGTTTCATTGGTCATAGCACTATGTACGTTGATAATCTTGGAGGAGCAGTGGCCAAAGAAACTCTTATTATTCATGGAAAAGATAATGGAAGATTCATTCAATTTACAACTCCTTCGTATGAATGTGGAAAAGCATATCAGCACTTGAATGAATACGCTTTCCCAGGAAAGAAAAGACTCGGTTTTTTGTTTGCTTTCGAGAGTCGAAAAGCGGAGGTTATGGGTATGGGAAATCCAGCTGGACGTATTACATCCAGAGCAACACCGAGGAGGTATGACGCCCTCATAGAATTTCAACGGATGGTTTCTGTATCACCTGATATTCAATGTCCGTGGCGGCCTCTTCTCAAGATAAATTCATCGTATAGTGTGTGCGGGTCCTATCCTTCAATCTTGTTTGGTCCCTCGAGCATAAATGATGAGACGCCTGAGGGAATAGGCATCATTCGTGATATTGCAGCGTTCCGTTCCGGACAAAGATTTCAAACCCTTTCTTGGGCTAGTCAGTATGATGGTGCTTCTCTTTGGCGATGTGCGCAACCCAAGGTTGGTATACAGGGTAATCGCAGTTCCACTGATGAAAGGTATGTACAAATGATTGGAGAATGTGCTGCTCTTGCAAATAGTCAAGCTGCTGTGAAAGGGAAGATGCCACCGAGACCAAGTGTAGAATTTTTGAGAATGCTCACTGGGGGCATCAATGCAAGTGAATTAATGTTGGAATCTTATGGAAGACAGGGTGCAGCTGCCTTCAATGAAAAATGTATGGTGAAGATCATGGATCTTAGACCCAAGAGTTCAGCTATGGCAAACAGAACTGCAGGTAAGTGCTTATAGCTAGATCAAACATTTCAAATGACCAACATACAATCCATGCTCAATTCAATGTTTGTCAAAAAGGATATGGCTATGAAAACACATCATATTACAAGAATACCACTCTCAGTTTTCACGGCATTGGAAATATTCATGCCGTTCGTGATTCTTATCAGAAACTAAATGCTCTCTGTGCTAATCCTACCGCAAACGATGTTCAATGGATGCAACTTGTTGAAGAAACAAAGTGGCTATCGATGGTCCGACTAGTTCTTTCGGCATCGTGGCAAGCTGCTTTTCATGTTCGATACAATCGCTTGCCAGTCCTTTTGCACTGTAGCCACGGTTGGGATCGTACTTCTCAAGTGTGTGCCTTGGCACAAATATTTTTAGATCCACACTTTCGAACACGAGCGGGTTTTAGCTGTCTTGTAGAGAAAGATTTTCTAGCCTTGGGTCATCCATTTCATCTTCGGTCTGGACATGGAGAAGGTAGAGGAGACCGTAGCAATGCCAACGCGTCTTCTCAAGTAGACGAAGGTCAAATGTCGCCGATTTTTATCCAGTTCTTGGATTGTGTGTGGCAGATTGTGAATCAGTATCCTGACTTCTTTGAATTCAATTCAAAATATATACTTGTCATCTCGGAACATGTCTACTCCTGCAGATTTGGAACCCTCCTCTGTGATACAGAGAAAGAGCGAGAGGTAGCGGCATCCATCCGTCAAAGAACTCCATGTCTCTGGGAATATCTTGACTCGTCCCCTGAATTAGTGAACAAGTCTTACATGCCAGTAAACTGCCATGGAAATAAATGTGAAGAGGGCTCTTTGATAATGCCTCTTCCATGCTTAATGAGAAATGTAACTCTGTGGACTGATAGATTTTGTATGTACAGTTCAAAACCCACCGATCGATGTTTACCACCAGAAATTGCTAGGGTTCCCACTAACCTCGCCAAATCTGACCAAGTTCTTGACAGAGTTGGGCGCTTCAACGACGTTGAACTGGAACGTGTCCAAGCAGATGCTGTGAAATGGAAAGAACTGGCCAGGCAAAAGGATGAACAAATCTTTGCGTTGAATGAAAAGCTGAAGGCTCAAGAACACGAGCACAATCAACAAATATAGACTAAAGGATGAGTAAAGGTGTACAAAACAAAAATCAGTAATCAGCATTAATTAATACGATCATTATTCACAATCATCGCTTTTCCTTTCAAGTAGCTATTTCCCCCGCATTGTTCCTCCCACTCTCTCAAGAAAATTTCAGCAACCTTCGGACGTCTAGCTTTCTGGTCAAGTTCCTTAACTTCTCCAGTAGGGTAAAATCCGCTCTTTTTCAATGCCCCTACTGCATAGTGCGAAACATGTACGGCTCGGTAATGGGCGGCTTCCCTGCAATTAACGACACCCTTGTCTTTGTAGGGAAGAAAGGTTTGGACATTATAAGCTGGCACCATGAATATTAGATTGTATCCTCCTTCATCTCCAAGCTCCTTCAGCATCATCATATCTGATTTTATCCCCATTTTCGTCTTTTGAATTTGTTCGGTGATGAGAATTGCAACTCGTTCCCATTCTTCAGCAGAGGCAGAAATGAGTGAGGGTACATGAGCTTGGAAAGAGGTGAATGCTCCTCCATTTGGCAACTCCAGGGCTTGTTCTAATGGAAAATTTGTTGGGAAAGTATCATAGTCGGACATGATGCCACCCACATTAGCCATTGCTAGGTATCTGTAGAAGCAGAGCCTGTTGTATTCATCTCCTCCAAAGACCTTCTCTACCGCTTTCTTCATCGTTTCAAAGTAGGGATGTTTCACTGCATCTTCAAGAGTGAGTACCTTGGTCTTAAAGCCAATCTTTTCCCATTCTCTTTTCCATGTGTCGACCATAGGATCTTTATCATTCCCAATTTGGTTGAAGAAGGTATATATTAATGGAGCTGTTGCCTCATCGCCAAGTGTATTATTACCGCTAGTTGCCCCTTGGGCCAGGCGATCTAAATCAGCTTGGGGTGACAATCCTCCAAGTAGGCTAGTATTTGTATCGCTTGTTGCGTCTTGAAGTAAGCGATCTAAATCAGCTTGCGTTGTCAAATCTCTGGCAATCCTATCGATAGCACTTGGGCCCTGGCTAAGGAAAATCACGGCAATGGCACCAAGCAGAACAGACAAAGACTTCTTCTGGCGCGCTGATGCCATTGTGCTGATGAGATGGGGAAAACACGTGAACGCCTTCAATATTGAAATTCAATGATATATCCGAATGAAAGACGGAGATGGTGGTGTGAGAGAAGAGCTACCAACTAACAGTAGAACTTGCAAACAGCTGATATGTATTATGTATTATGCTTGTGCCATGTGTTTCATTTTTAGACCCGTTCTGTCAAGTATTTTCCCGATAAAATGTCTCGGATAAATAATAAAACGCCACACGCCACGACGTTCAAATTTTGATCAAAAATTATTCTTGGACCATCCATTCATCCCCCAACTGAAACTGCCCCCAACAAAAAAAACTAAAAATGAACCTACCTATTGTCTATTGTCACTAAAACTCTTCTGTCTACCATCTACCATCTACCATTCCATTAACTACAAGTACCTACACTCAAATCTACCTTGCGCTATCAGTAAGAGAGCATTCAAAAGAAAGAGGAATTGTAGGCTTCACCAGCATTTATCGTAACGAAATTCATATGATTCGAAATATTTTGCGTGGGAAAAGCGTACAGAGATTCCGGTTGTGCAGTTCAAATAATGCAACCATCAACAAGAAGATTATTGAACATCCAGCCAAAACCATCTTCTCAAAGACTCTTTCCACGTTGAATGTCACAGCATGGCCATGCACCTCTGTTAATTGCAGTTTTTCAACGCAAGCAAAAGCAGAGATATCCTTTGAATATCAATCAATGGATTTTTTTGAGGAACCGGTTTCGTTTCTTGCCGAAGAATCTGCAAAGAATGATTCTCCGACTGAATCCCTCCTCGTATTTGACACGCATTTGGTTCAACTTCTTTCAAAGGGACAAGCTTCAAGTGATGGAGGTGATGAATTTGGTATACCTGCAAAAGCTGCTCATTCAGTTGCCATTACTTGGGCAGATTTAATCCGACATCTGTCCTTTTGGTGTAAAAAGGATGATAATGACACATTAATTTGCGACGCTCCCATGCTGGCAGTGGCTGCGTTTGCACCCATGTTAGTTCAAGGAGGGAAATCGTATCTGATCAATTTAGATGAGAATTATGTCAAAGGCAATCCCTCTTTCCGAGCAATGATTCAAGCCGCGATAAACAGAAAGGACGATGAACGATTGACACAAAGAGAATGTTTGCATTTGTGGGCTCTCTCTTATTTATACCAAAACGAGCATGCAAAGGCTCTAAATGTGCTATGGCAACTATTGGAATGTTGTCCGGGTGATGCTCTTGCTCTGAGCTTAGCGCAAGATATCGCAGATGAAGTAGGAGATAAAAAAACGGCCTTTAGGTTTGCCACTTGTGTTGCTTCTTATTGGAATGAACGGGGTCGACAGAGCGCAACAGGTCAAACATCCATTGCTGGGCATTCCATAGGATCATCGTTGATTGCAAAAGGGTTAGCTATTGGTGGTCGCTTGCGAGAAGCAGAGCAAATGGCTGATAAATCATTGTCAAGGGACTCTTCCTTTGCGTCTGGTGTTGCCGCTGCTGCATTGGCGCATATATACCATGCAGAAGGTAGAGCATCTGAAGGTGCATCCACTTTCACTGGGCATGGGGTTGAATATTATGAACAGTGCGGTTATCTCTTCTTCAATAGTAAAATGGGAGGGGCGGGAGCAGGGTTCATAGTCGATCGTGATGGTGCAAGTGCTGACCGCGTTGCTGTTCGATTGTACGACGAACACTTTTCCCGGATCCTAGAATACAGTGGATATGATGGTAGCAGCACTGACGCAGTAGTTCGACGGATTCCTAGTTCAAAAAAACAGATGCTACTTGAATCAGCCTCGGGTGCCGCAACTTCTTTCTTTGGTAAGATATTTGGTGGAGGACCGAAGAATGACACTGACGCTAAAGAGATTAAAAATGATGACCAAGACAAGGAAGAAAAGGTGTTTCAGGATGCAATTATGAAAGATTCTGACCCACGTACACTTGAGGACGTTCTCACTTGGTTGCCACCAACAACGAATTTTCTAGTTGATGCAACATTCCTGCTCTTTCGTTTGACAATCAGTGGAGCATTGGATGTCTCTGACAATAGATGGCAAGCGTTGCAAATGGCTTGGAAAAAAATTCTTGAAATTGAACAAATGAATTCAGCTCCATCAGAAAGCGGCTCCAGTTTGTTTTCACATGCACCTTTGACGAGGGTGACAATGTCCCTTGTCCTAGGCGAGTTCCGCGAATGCAGTGATACGTCGAACCTAACAAGCAAGAAGCTGGAAGAGGCCGCGTGCAGAATAGGAGTACTGATGAACATCAAGAGTAGTTCCACTCATCACCTTGAATCCAATCATGAAGCAGATAAAATAGAATGGGCAAAGATTGTGAGACTCCTGAATGAATCGAGGACGGGCTGGGCTGGAGATGTTGATGCTACAAAATCATTATTTCAACCTAGTGTTCAACTAGTGAATGATATAGAAGGGTATGATCTGAACTGGGGAGACTTTATCGACCAAGCTATTTGTTATGCAGCGATAAAGTCGGAAGACTATAGTTGTCTTTGTGTTGCTCGATCCATATGTAGCTCGTCTGTATTCCTACAAACAAATTCTCCAGCGAATTGGCACCGCTATGGTACAATTCTTGAAAAGCTAGGTGATAAAGATAATGCTAGGGATGCATTCCATGCCAGTGTATCCTTGGGATCTGGTGAAGGAGGGCGAGTAGGCAATTAATTTATTAGAACGAAAGAAGAGTGGTGAAATCACTCCCGCCCACATTAGAAGAATCCTATATACGTCTTAGGAGGAGAATCATGTATTTAAATGATATGTATCCTCACCATGCCCAATGATGGGAAACGTTATTAATCGAACGACATACATGTGATGCAAATGTTATGAATTATGTTACTTCCTAACCATCCCTTTCAAAATATATATATGATATACCCATTCGGCTGTGTTTCATTTATTTTAAATCATGGCATTCAAGAACAAGTCTGAAGGTTCCACGGATCTCCCTTTCCTTTTGAAATGAATGGAGTTTCCAATTTCTAAGTATCCATCACTCAGTGGAATACACAGAATCCCTTGTGACTTCAAAGTATGGCATCAGTTGTATTGTTGATAATGCGTTGCATCAAGAAGCATGAATGAGGAATGAAAGTAGAAAGGTGAGAGAAATGAATTGATTTAGAGTTCTCACTTGTTCCCGGAATATTCAAGAAGAAGGAATCACGTGCTCCGTACATCAGCAATCACTACCAGGTACTGTAAACTGTAAATAGTATGAGTTAGATAAATAGGGCTGTAAATAGGTGGTGGTGAGAGAGAACAACAAATCCCAAACCCCAAAAGTAAAATCATCTACATAATAGGACGTACAAAATCTTTCTAAAATCTACGAAGGACGTGATAAAACTATGCTTCAAGAAATAGGTATTATGGAGGTGAATAAAACCACTACAGAAAGATTTCCATCTACAGAGGAGTATGCAGAGGATGGAAAATATGGCGATGATGCTAATCCAAAGAGTGGAGATAGAAAGAGTATAAGTGAAGAAAGCACAAAAGATGAACAGCAGCATCAGCCCAAACGAGTAATTTCTCTTCTTGGGGCAGCAACAGAAACAATCTACAGACTCGGTCTCGGTCATCGTTTGGTTGGTAGATCGCACGAGTGCGACTATCCCCCCGATGTCCTCTCCCTCCCATGCATTAGCCGACCACGCCTCGACGTCAATGCGTCCTCTATTGAGATTGATCGAGCAGTGCGTCAGAAAGCTGCAGACGGGCAACCCATTTACAAACTAGATGATGACGTGCTAAAGAATGAAGTCGGACCCTTTGACTTATTAATTGCGCAGGATCATTGCAGAGTGTGTGCTGTCACTCCTCGTGACGTGCAGCAATCTCAGCATATCAATGCAATGTGTTCACGCACAAATCAGGTCGAACAACTAATTTTGAAACCTTCCACACTCAAGGATTGCCTTGACGACGTTCACAGAGTTGCTGTTGCCATGGGAGTACCAAATCGTGGAATCAGCCTTCGAAACACCCTCCAGGAGAGAATGGACAGTGTGCAACGCATATGCAATTCCGTTAGCACTGGGTCAAAAACTGGGATGCCCCGTGTCGCTTTACTAGAATGGTGTGATCCAATCATGGGATGCGGATATTGGATACCAGAATTGATACATCTTGCTGGTGGACAGGCCCTACATTGTCCTCCACCGGGTGGAAGTACGCCAACTATTTCGTTCAAGACATTGTTGGATTCCAAGCCGGATGTCATCATTTTTGCGCTTTGTGGATTTGGCCTTTCAAGGGCGGCATCGGAGATCGCTTCGTCTTCCACTTTTAGTGTGGGTAGGCTAGAGGAGTTGAAGAAAGTTGGGACACGCCTATATGTCGTCGATGGGAACTATCTTGTCAATCGGAGTGGACCCAGGGTGGTGGAATCGTGCGAAGCGTTGTGCGAAGCTATTCATCCAGAACTTAGGGGTCATTTTGGGCATTTTGGAACGGAGTTGCTGACTACGTTGGACAAAGCACTTGTTATGGCGGAGAAGGGTTTGCAAACTGGTAGCAAGAAAGTGCGTCCTGCACCATTTGTAGAAGAAAACGATAGTGGTCCTGGTGCTGACACCAGTAGTAATAAGAATGAAGATCATTGCATTAAGGCTGAAACCAAAACGCCAGTGAATGGCCCGGCGGAGGTCGTGGCCAAGCAATTACATTATCTCGAGTTGGGGGAGATCGAAGCAGCGTTCGCATTGAACAGTATTGCAAATCAAGATCGATGGTGTGGAGCTGAGAGATTTGCTGATGTTCTTCGCTCGCACAGTGAGTTTCGAAGATTGTTGGAAGAATCGGCTGAAGTTGGCGCATTTGAGACGAAGGATAATATAGCAACTGTGCGCGTGTTGCTACCTCCAACGAGCACAGATGAAGGTGTTGATAGTGATAGTGATAAAGTGGAATTGCTGTGGACAATGGTAGCCGAGGAACAAGTGGATGACAGCGCAACCGCCTGGCGGACAGAGAAAGTAGGAATGGCACATTAACACTACTTGAACATAACATCACAAATGTCGATGTGTGCCGAACAGTTAGATCAATATAATGCTTGAAGCATGATGATTCTCTTTCTCCATCATTGAATTAGCGATATCACCAAACAAATATCTCATGAGTCAATGGCAATGCTCCGAATGTGTCATCAATGAGTTACGGGAAATATTAAATGCGTTTTGAAATTTCATGTAGTTGTATTTATGTATAGCTTTAATTCTAGTGCAGGAGCCAACCAACTTCGTCCTCGGCTCGTTACGTTTCCCTCCTTGGCTTAGACAAGTACGTCTCGTTCATTGCAAATGTCATACGAAGTGGGATTTTGATATTTGTGTAATACTTGGTTGATCACATCATAATATGACAACGTGTACACTTTGCATGCCTAGTCTGTAGGATATTATTTCTTCTTCTTCTTTGCCTTTTTACTTGCAGCTTTTCTTTGCCTTGAAGAAACGAATGTGCCGTTACTTTTAGCATTAACAGGTTCATTTTTTTTCCTTTCTTCGGTTGACGTTTTCAAAGAGCTCAAGACATCCTGAAGCTTGTTCCTCGAGTCAGGTATAGTCCTAGGTTGAGTCGATTCCGAGAAGGAAGACCCCCAGTCGTCTTGCAGGGTTGGATAGTCCCAAATAGCTAAATCTGAGCGCTTCATGTTCACCGTTATCTTATTACCACTCAAAGTTAATCCAAATTCGAATTCGAGATCAACCGATAATTCATCAAATCCTGCTTCGTTTTGGTTGTCAGAAACCTCGCCCGTTTCGCCATCAAACTCTCCCTTAGACACGACGACTACTTGCTCTCCAGTACGCATTATATCTGACATTGACACAATTCTCATGCCTTTCTCTCTCATCACATCTGCTTTACTTTTGATTACCTTTTTAACAAGTCGTAGCATAGATAGTGAATCTCCAGCAAGCTCATAAGCATCTTTATCACCACCTTTCTTCATTTCAACGAGCATGTTATCAAGACGGTTTTCAATTCTAGATAGGTGCTGTTCGTAAGATTTTGCCAAAAAAACCATAGCGTCTCTGCAGCGAATAATGTCCTGTTTGTAAGCTTCTGTGGCTTCAGTAGCGTCTTCCAGCATTTCTTTTTCTGCCTCCAAGGCCTCGGTGATGGTCCTAAGGTATTCACCGCTTCTATCCTGGCTTGAAGCAATAAGTTCTGCTGCCCTATCTAAAACATCGTCAGGAATAGGTGGGTTGGATCTTGATGCTGCCCCAAGCGCGTAAGAGTTGCCAACTGCGCCGTAACAAAGCTTGTATGTTGGAAGTCTAAATTGTGAACCATCTGAGTTCCCTACTTGAAGTAACACCGAAGCAGATTCGAATCTATTATCATCAATTGATAAAGCTTTCAATTGTGTTGAGTGAGTTGTGATAATGGTTCGTGCCCGTGAATTTTCAAGGATCTTTTCAAGAATGGCTTGAGCAATTGAAGAACCCGCAGTTGGATCAGTACCTCCTCCTAATTCATCAAGTAGTATTAGGGACGAGGTTTGGTCTTTGCCTTCAGCTCCATTTACAGGCTTTATTCGTTCTAATAGCTTTGACAGAGAATTCAATTGAGCCATATAGGTGGATTCACCTTCCATCAAGCTTTGGTGATCGCCGACTTCTACGAGTACTTCATCAAAGAAGTCGACTCTTGTTTCATCTATTTTTTTCTTCGAATAATCATCCCTTGGAATTGGAATCCCAATTTTTGCCATGATCGCAACAAGGCCAAAACTTTTCATTGCTAAACTTTTGCCACCCCCATTGGGCCCGCTGATTATGAGTGTGCGCTGATCGTTCTCGTTGGATATCTGTAGGTCAACTGATACAGTTCTACTACCGCCATTTATCGCCAATACTGGATGAATAAATCCTTCTACTTGAATACTTCCTTCATCTTCTACACGAGGAATTGAACCATTAAGCGTAAATCCAAACGCAGCGCGAGCAAATATGACATCAAGTCTAGCGACAGAGTCCAGTCCTCTATTAATACTGCCTGCAGCCCTTACAATCGAACCACTAAGATGATCAGCAATCTCATTAACAACAGAATTTGTTTCTGCGCGAATGCTCAGTAGTTCATTGCCAAGAAGCACAATTTCATTTGGTTCCACATAGCAAAAGGATCCATTCTTAGCATGACCACGAATTACCCCAATTTTCTGCGCAACCTCTCTAGAAGCGGCAACAATAGTTCTCCCTTCGAACTCATATGGCTCTGGTTTATTTCGAGTGAACCCACTGAGTTGAGCAACATATTTTTTGTTTGCAAACAGACGTTCCATGATTCTAGCTATTTTTTCCACAAGTACTATTTCTTTCTTTTTGAGAATCGTCAAATTGGGAAATCTGGCTTCATCCAATTGAAATG
>Ga0307981_1002886_pt1 | contig 13441 bp, 13 predicted proteins | sample OrgLakmetagen987_FD_201849 | JGI IMG/M metagenome (GOLD analysis project Ga0307981, IMG submission 201849) | Saline water microbial communities from Organic Lake, Antarctica - #987 | ecosystem: Environmental > Aquatic > Non-marine Saline and Alkaline > Saline | place: Antarctica: Organic Lake... | reverse complement strand
ATTATCGTAGAAAATAAAACTGTTACATCTGCACAAACAGAAATAACCGAGGATCTAATAGAAATAGTGACTGTATATGCGAGTAAAATACACGGAAAGAGATCTTACACCAAAACAGATCTTACACCAAAACAGATCTTACACCAAAACAGATCTTACACCGAAACAGATCCTATATAAGATTTAGTAGGTTTTTTCACACTGATGTTAAAAACCTACTAAAATCTACATATCGATTTTAACAAACCTTTGCAATTCCACCCTTAGCCCCCACCTCAGAGATATATTTTAACTCTACAGCAAATAGACATGAAATATACAGAGAGGAAAAATGGGTGTCTATTTCTACCTTACAAGTACCCCCCGCAGGAGATGGAATAGCCACCCCAATAATAATATTCACTAAACCATCATTGTAAATTGATATCTCCCACTCGTCAGAATCAACTCCTAGAATATATCTTTTATTACCTAAACACATGGTAGTATTCAAGTCTGTAAGAAACTTAGCAGATGAATTGAGATCTGATAGTCTTACATTAGCGCTTTTTTTTCGAGGATCCCATTGATAAGTTATGGGATTAAAAGCTAAACTAAAGACACCACTCATTTTTTATAATGAGATGCTTATATATATTTAAAGCATTTTTTTATCTTTGTATTTTGCTAGCATTGATTTGATTATATCAGACTTCTGGATGTTGGGTGGTAATACCATCTCATTAGGAGACCAGGATTCCTTCATACCATTAGGTAATTTTCTAACGATGTTTAAAGGACAGTTACGTGTCTCTATCTCATAAACTGCGATGTCTATTGGATTGTCTAGTTTATTGTTATAATCTACAAAAGTATTAGAACCGTTTTCTATCTGCTGGGTTCTTAGAACAATAATATTCACATACTCCGTAATATGAAGAAGGTCGTTAGTTGTTCTATTTTTTTTCTCTACAAACATCGCGTTTACTATATATAACATTATGGATCATATTTTTAAAAGAAGGTTGGAACAATACGAACAAGTTGTAAAATTGGAGAACTTAAAAAAGATAGAGGCTAATGAACGTAAATACCAGACTGTTGGAGGTAACCCTCCGTATAAAATTAAGTATTGTAAGAAACAAATGAAATATGCTCTATTATTAAAAAGTAAATGATATATATATCATAATGGAGTCTTTGCAACAGAACCTTCACAGCCTTAGAAGTCTTAATCTTCCCATTAACAAGTTTTTGCACACTGTTAAATATGGAAAGAAATTCAAGAACATTAAAGTTAATTATGATCTTAAGAATAACAAGCTACGCCTTTTGTTTAAGAACATAACACCTCTTATCTCTAGCGTTATTACCGACTCCTTCGGGAATATTCTGTCTATCCTCTACAATGTTTCTGTAACGAATATGCCTCATTCTACAGATAAAATACTACACCCTTTACTAGATGGTACTATGATTAATCTTTACCAGTGGGATGACAAGTGGGCTATGCACACTCTCGGAGGAATTGACATATCTAACGTAGAGATTTTTAATCACAAAATAGGAGAAGTATTTAAATCCTTGATATTAGAAAAATACGAAGGTGTTGACCTCGATAAGTCTCTTACCTACAATATCATTCTATCTCACTCTAAGTTACACCCATTTGTAACATCAAATAAGATTACATACATTAAAACCATCGACAAAGATTTAAACATTACTAGAGTCAACCCGGGTTTCTGTTCTTACACTACACTACCAAATCCTATTTCTACACTTGATGTAGAGGTCGAATCTAAAGTGGAGTCTGAATTGGATAAGTCTGTAGATTCTTTAAGTGAAGAGTTTGAGAAGATTGAGATAACTAAACAATCCAACTCCGATGTTGTAGAAACAGACTCTAAAGAAAGTTGTGAATCACCTCTTAAAGAACTTAAAGAAAAGAAGGTAAAAGTTAAAACTCCTACAAAACTTCCTGAAGCAACAGATGCATCTGAAACCGTAGAGGCAGCCAAAGTTCCAGATAATAATCTGAACGATACTCTTAATATAATTTCTACGGAAGAGGGTTTAGGAACTGTGTATATTTCCGACGATGACACTAAAACTTCCGTGTATATGACTGATAGGTTTAAGAAGATTAAGCTATTCTTATACAACTTTCACTACCCTAAATTTGTCAGGCAAAATAAATGTATTAATAGATTGTTGTTTATCACTCTCTATTGGTACTTCAATGATACAACCGGTCTATTTAAAGAGATGTCTTTAGAATCCGACATTCTTACAGAGTATATCAAAGGAATCGATGTCGTCCGGGATGAGGTGCAGAAGAGCGTTTCAGAGGTGTACTACAACGGTAAAACATCAACAACAACTAAGTTTGTTAAACGGATAGTCTCCAAGATTAACAAGCAGTGTATGGATGTAACCCCAGTTGAGAAGGATGTTCTATTTAAGAATATTGATCTTGCACTAATGGATTACAATTCTCTGTACGAACTCTACAAATTATATGAAGAGATCTGTCCTAAGATCATCGATCCTAAAATGTAATAACTTCTGAACAAGAAAGTCGATTATAATTAATACATATAAGTGAATTAATATATAGCTATGAAGTTCTGCAATGATTGTTCGATGATTTTATTTAAAGAATTTAAACACAATGAACTTATTTATATTTGCAAGCAGTGCGAAAAGGAGTATCCTGTTAGTCCTGAAGACACCATTATCTACGAATTTAAAAAGGATAGTGACAACAAAAAATTCAAATACGAAAGACTACTTCAGAACGCTTATAAAACTCACAACACTCCCTTAGTAAGAAGGGATTGTTTAGAATGCGACTCTAAATACCTAAAAGAACTAATCTTAGGGGATCTGAAGTTTCATTATGTTTGCCCCCTCGGACATATATCTTATTGATTCGAATAAAACTATAGTATATATAAGTGAGGATGGAAACCAAGAATAGTGAAAAGAAAGTTATCGACACTTCTATCTTAGATGGTAATGCTCTTTATCTATGGTATCGTGAACAGATGGACAGCAAAACACCATTCGCAAAGTTGGATGTTGAGAAACAGATCGACCTTATGTTGAAGAAGAATAAAATGTTTGCCCTTACTTATCCCCTCGTTGTTAGAATGATGGTCCAATACCAGATGTACCATCCTTTGGCACTTAAGAAGTACATTAAAAGACTTTACCAATATCCTCCTAAAACCGAAGAGGCTATGTATTGCGGTAAGGCTTCTTACGTTAAATTTTTATACAAGGAGTTGTATCCCAATCATAAGAAATCCTTTTACGACGAAATATACGAAACTTATTCCTCCCAATTAAAAGAAGAGTTAAAATCTATGAAGTTGGCTCAAGCAAAAATCAAAGAAAAAAAAGAAGAGGTATCTAAGTTCCAAAAGGAAAACTTGCGAAAGTTAATCCTAGAACAAAAATCTTCTACAATTTAAGTTAAGTAAGTATTCTTAATTATTCGGATATGAATGTGAATAACGCATTCATATATTTTTTTCTAACGTCTAGCGAAAGGTTGGTAAGGTACTTATCCAAGATAAATTGGATAGACCTGTTTTTGTAGTTATTATCTGCGGAACTACCCTCCTCCAGATCGAAGTAAGTTTTATCAAGCTTCTTTTTTGATGATTTTATTTTGGACTTGAGAGTAGCTGCGGGTAGGTAGTGACATTTCTTAAAATCGTATATGTGGAAATATACTGTGTTATCCAGGTTAAAGGAGTAGTATACAATAGAACTGTTGATAATTATATTGTCGTCTTTTATCTTATCCAAGTCACATCTCAGCAGGATCTTTTTACTTCCTGTATATTGAAGACATTTATGTAGGTTCTCAAGATCCGTGAAGAATAAGACATCACCCTTAGACTCCTCCAAAGTCTTTAAGTCTTTAGAGGATTGACCGTTGATGATCCTTATCTTGTCATATAGAATATTGAGCATCTTAGTGTTATCTTTATCGATCTTTATGTAGCTAACCAATGTTTGATAACTACTAACTCTGTGACTGCTGGGTATTATACATCCTTGGATATAAGTTTCTAATGCGGTTACTGGAGTTTTAATAACATTCAACAGAGTTGATGGAATTAAATTCTCAATAAACTCCATAATGTAAATATATTCCTTTACGTGAGTTATATTGCATATGAGGCTGGCTTCCTGATTGTATGTAGGATACTTACCCTTATGAATTCTTTTCATAATAGATATCACTCTGTTCTTGTTTGTAAAATTAAAGTAAGAGTTGCGTTTAACACTCTTCAGATCATAATTAGCTAGAGAAGAGTTACGGGATTCATTTATAATCATAGGAGCACCGCCTTTTTTATTACTCTTCTGAAAGATTACGTAGCGGTGTAAACCGAGGTATTCTAAGTCATCTTTGGCGATAGGAGTTTTAACTATCTTCTCTTTAATGTCTGTAATTATATTATTCTCCACAACTTTAAATCCGGCTTGACTAAACTTTTCGATTACGTAATCGTAGTTTACCAGATACTCAAGGTAGGGCTCTCCTTTAGAGAATGGAAGTACTACTTCAATTTCCTGCCCTGCCGGAGATAAGACTTTGTCGGTCTTATACAATTGTTTAATGGAATACTTTATCTTATTTTCATGAGATACTTTGTAGTGGCCATTATTCTTCTTTAAGATCTCCTGGATTTTATGTCCGTCAAAGGTGATCATGCTGAAGTAGCCCTCATCTTTAATCATATTTGCAGCAAAGGATATAATGTTGTTAATCGACTGAATAGATTTACAGAAGTAGTGAAAGGCGAAGTGACATATCATAAGATCCACACTGCTGCTATCAAATACAAGCTTTTCTTTCACGGGTTTGCTTAGATCTAAATTCTTAGTGTAGAATTTAGTGATCATATTTCCATGGCTGCTTTGGTACTTAATAAGTCTGTTAGTCAATTCATTAAGAGCCACCTGATTAATATCTAACATGAGAGCCTTTTTAATTTTGTTGGCATTTAGTTTTAGAATGTCCTGACCTTTACCGCTACCAACATCAATAACTTTAGCCACACCTTTAAACTTTTCAATAATGTATCCTTTGACTTTGTTGTTATAACCCGCCATCTCCTTGTATATTATACTCTTGTTAGTCTTAAAGTAGACCTTCTCGGATAACTCTTCAAACTTAATAGGATTGTCGTAATTACTCCAGATGCCTATAGCTGTTCTGTAATTGTTGCCAAAATATCTATTGTATGCAATATCGTTAGCTCTATCGGTTCGCTCTCGGTGCACAACCCACGCACTGTTATTTTCATTGCGTCCAAACTCATACACTTTACCATCTTCTAAAGTTTTGATGTTGTAAGGGTTTTCCTTAGACGGTTTGTTCTTGTCAGAAGGGCTTACATGCTTGTAAATGTACGATGGTTGAAACTGGATAGGTATGTATTTATGAGATTTCATGTTGGGGAATAACTTATTATAACCCACCATTTTATTAAACCCAAGAGTTTTTAGATGTCCGGTACTAATACCACAGAATAAGTAATATATGTTAGGTTGGTTGGCTTTCTTTACAAAGAAGTCGATAGTCAAGTATTTAAAAGGTTTCCACTTGTATGAAATAGCTTTATTATACCTTTTATGAATTTCTGTAAAGATTAAACCATCCATCACATAATCATTATTTTTTGCTCTGTTCCACACCTTGTAAAGGGTGTCTTTTAGAGTGGATTCATCCAGAGGAAACATTTTCTTCTTAAATAGTTTTACTTCCTTTGACTCTACTCTCGAGATTATACCGTCTATTAAACTTACTCTGTTGTTTAGATTATTATCTCCTTTCCATTGAGACGCCCCGTTGTATATAATAACATCGAACAGGTAAAAACTTTTAGTAGCTTTTATGAACTCTCCGTCTACTACCGTTAGCTTTAAATCAGATTCGTCATCTTTTTTACTTTTCTTAATTCTACCTATTTCCATAACGGAGTTGTTAAGACAATAAACTTTTAATCCGTCTATCATTAAAATTGTGCGAACACCATCGGCTTTATGAAGTAATACATAATTATTAATATTGTTCAACACTTTATTATAATAATAATTTCTTGACAATTCTATTACAGGATTTGTTAGCTTTCTAACGGATGTAATATTATTATCTATTTTAGCTAATATCTCGCGGAACATAGCATTATTAGCTACATCTATGTCAATTAGTTCAAATACATGTTTAATAACATCAATGTAATTCGTGGTGGGAGGATTAACCAAGGACTCTATCTCCAACTCGTATAGAAAGATGGGAACGTTCCACAGGTAGTCATTGTTTAATAGATGACCCTTAACGGTTTTTAAAGTGTTGCTGTCTATAGCCGATTCGGACTTGTGAACAAACGTAAAATCTATTCTCCATGTAGGAAATTTATCCAAGATAATAGAATGCCGGAGCTTGGCGCGAATAATGTTAACTAGCTCGGAGTTAAAATCAGTAGATGGTATAGGCGTCTCCCTTGATTTTTTAACCCTGTATAAGAATGTATGAAATTTATTATTCTCAACTTCCAATACAGTCTTTTTGTAATACTGCTGAGTTGTTGGTTGATTTTTATCAAATCTCAGTTGTCTAATAAATGAAACCTTATCATTATCGGATATAATAAAGTTCATAGTACGTTCGACCGTGTGTAGACCATCTAACAAAGATATTTTGCGGAGAGTATCCGTGTTATTAATCTGTAAAAGAACCTCAAACTCATTATAAGCCATAGCGAAGCTATATAGTATAGTATAGACTTTCAATTTTTATAATGAATAAACAAGATATCTTAGCTAAATTTGTAGAAGAATATAAAGACAAATACGTCCAATTATCCAAAGAATGGTTTGAGATAAAAGAGTTTACTATTGGAGGATCGGAGATCAGCACTCTAGTAAATAAGAATCCCTACAGAACAGTAAAAGATTTATACTATTCAAGAGCTAAATTAAACCAATTTAATGGAAATATCTTTACCAACTGGGGTGTTTTGATGGAGGATGTTGTTATAAAAATATTAGAGTCGCTACTAACTATAAAAGTAGAGACTATTGGTAGTGTTCCCAGTAGTAAAATACCTGGTCTTAGGTACAGCCCCGATGGATTATTCTACTACAACGATAAGATTATTCTACTGGAGATTAAATGTCCATTCGCTAGATTTCCTAAGGGATTTATTCCAAAACATTATCTACCTCAGGTTCTTACCGGATTGCATGTGATAGACATCACAGACGAGGCTTGGTTTGTAGACGTTTCTCTAAAAAGATGCAGTCTATTTAACTTTAGAAACAACAATAACTTTAAGCGAGATGTTCCCATCCCTTGCTTTAGCTATCGTAACTGTAAGTATATTCACGGTTACACCTTCATACTATTAGCTATGCCTTCAGACATCAATCCAGATATGATAGGAGAATACAACTACAAGTACGGATGTTATGACGCTGGAGAGATAGAAGATTTTAACAACTGGCTAACACTAGCCAACTGCTGTAGACATAAATACTACTCTAATCCTATTCGCCATGAGAAGGATATTGAAAAAACATTACTACAGTCAATAAACTTATTTAAAAGTGATTATAATGTTGTGGATCCTATTGTATCTGCATCAACCCAGGATTCTTCTGATGCAGTGATGGAGTCTAAGGATGCAAACGCTAGTAACTTAGAAGGTGATAGTAAATATATTGTTATTCTACCTATTAAGATATATAAATTTTCTAGAGTTAAGGTTACCAAAAGCGAAAAGTTTATGAAGGAATGCGAACCCAAGATCTACACATTCTTGGACAACGTAAAGAAGTTGGCAAGAATATCCTCCAAAGAAGAAAAAAAGAAGTTGATTGATAACAATTTCATAACTTGTTAAACTTGTTAAACTTGTTAAACTTGTTAAACTTGTTAAACTTGTTAAAATGATTTGATATGCTCACTGTATTCACAGTAAATGCTGAGCATGTCATCTAATATAGTCTCAATACTTTTAGCAAGAGATGTATTTTTTTCTTTGGATTTTAAGATAAGATTCTTAACACTTCTCATTAGAGCAATAACATCAAACCCCATTTCATTCGACTCTATTTTGGATTTGATATCAATTTCAAACAGCGAATCCCAATCTCTAAGTTTGATTTCAGTTCTATATTCATAAATATGTGGTCCGACTGTTTCAATAACTTTTTCATCTGGGTTTGTAAGCAAGATTTTTGTAATATTCCCCATGTTGTTTCTCACTAAAGATATGGAGTCACTAAACGGAGCATGGCGGATATATAAGTAAATAATATTGTATAAATTAGTATTAAAGTCAGTCTGAAGTTCTAAGATTTTATCTAATTGATGGTCCTCCATAGTTGCTATATTATATTTATTTTTTTACTATAAATCAAAATACATTAAAATAAATTTATTACTATATACCTTACCAAGGTAATTTAAGTAATAAATTTTGAAAGGTATTATATTTGCAATGATTAGACCCTGGAAAGGTAAAGTTGTATACTTTGATAACAATGCTACTACATCCATGTCTGCAGCCTCCAAAAAGGGTATGATAGCATGGATGGACACGGCGTCAAATCCCTCTTCAGACTCTATTATATCGAATAGGAGCTCCCATTTAATAGAGGTGTTTAGAGGATATATCCTAAAACATTGTTCTGTAAAAAATTACTCTGTTATTTTTACAAGTGGTGCTAGTGAAAGTAATTCTTTTATCTTGCAGTCTCTGGCTAACTGCTTTAAAAAACCTCACTATATTGTTAGTGGAGTTGAACACTCTTCCATTCTTAAGTGTGTTGCGTGTTTACGGGAGAGAAAAAAGATCGAATATTCGGTAGCGATGCCTAACAAGCACGGTGAGATTCTTACCTCTGCTATATCTAAACTAATAAAACCGAACACGGTTTTAGTGTCGGTGATGGCAGCCAATAATGAGATAGGTGCAATAAACGATATAGATTCTATAGGAAGTTTATGCAAACGTAAGAAAATATACTTTCATACTGACGCCGTGCAAATGTTTGGGAAGAAAAGAATAAGTATGAAGAATATCGACTCCCTATCGATGAGCTTTCATAAACTTCATTGCCCAATGGGTCTAGGGATGATTATATTGAACAACGCAATTACTAAAAGGTGTAACCTTCAAGGAATTATTTCTGGAAGTCAACAATTCAACCTCAGAGGAGGTACTGAGAATGTACCGGCCATCGCGGGGGCTTACTACGGTATGATGGATCATTTCAAGAATATAAAATGTAGAAACGACAAGCTATTGACTCTCAAGAAGTATTTCCTAAGTTGTCTAAAAAAGTTTAAGTCTTGTTATGTGATAGGAGATCCTTCTAAGACTTTGCCTAACACTGTGTTATTTAGTATTCACAAGACACCCCCTATCTGCAATATAACCCTCAAGAAACAATTGGAGAAAAAGTCGATTATTGTTTCTATAGGCTCCGCGTGTGCCACAAGCTCTGAGTCTGTATCTCATGTTCTGAAAGCTATAAAACTGCCGGTTCATCTACATCGAGGAGTTATTAGGGTTTCTTTCGAGTATAAGAACACAAAAAAAGAAATAAATTACTTTATCTCAGTGTTATCAAAGATTATATGAACGTTATCCTGAAATTATTTAGACGATGCAATATAATAATTATAATAGTAAAACTGCTTGTATTTAGGACAGTTTACTTTTTTTAGTAGGAATTATTATTAGTTGCTAAATTAGTGTTACTTAAACAGAAGGTTCGGGAGACTTAGATACGGAGCGTTTCTTGGTGGATAGCCAAGTATCGTAAGTTGTCAGCTCTTCCTCCAAGTTAGAGAAGATTCCGCAGCATTCGGTGTCAACTTGCTCGATGATAAACCAAGTTTTCAGCTGCAGAAGGCAGATGTTCTCAGTGACGGTCTTGGACTTATGCATAGACAGGTACTCGCTGATCATATCGTTGATGATGTTAATAAAGTCTACGATAACGTTGGTGAGGAAGATTTTGTAATCCGTGCTCGTGTTGGCGTCGTTGTAGATACACTTGTTGACAGTGTTGTCCTTGTGCTCCTGAATAAGATCGTACTTAACGGTCTTAATAATCTTAATAAGATGCGTGGTCAGGGACTTAGGCTTTTCGCGATCTCCATAGGGAGACTGCAGAGACAGTTTAGTTTCCTTATCCTCGAGCATCTTCATGACGTTCTTGTAGGTAGGAAGTTTAGAGATCAAAGCAAACGCCCAGCTGCTCTTCAACTCTTCGTTCTTAACGAGGTACTCAACCTTGAGAAGCTTGTTCTCCGTGTTGACAGTAAGGTAGTTAAAGGTAATGCGAATAAGCTCCTTGATGAAGTACTTAACGAAGATGGTAAGCATAAACCGACTCTTCTGACTCATGCGGATCTTAAGACGCGACATAAACTTGCTGAAAGTAACGAAGCTTTCTTGAGTCATGACTGTGTGGTTGATCTTCTTAGAAGTGAGAAGCTTCTTGTATTGAGCATCGGTCAAAGTTCCCTTCTCGAACATAGTGGGAATCTCGAGGTTGTACAGGTCGATGTACTTAATAATGCTTTCATAGCTTCCTACATCCTTAAGAATAACTTTGGTGTTGTCCTTAAAGGATTGTTTAAGGTTTTCCAAAACAACAGTGTACTCGTCGTTGATGGTCATAAGTTTGTAAATACGAGACACAGCCAGTGGGATAGTAGGCGGAGCATCGATCTGCTTTTTGACCCTAGGTTTGGTCACCGTAACTTCCTTTTTTGCTTTCGATGCGACTTTGCTCATGATTATTATAAACTATACAGCGTTTATCAATAACATAAAACAATTTCATTTATTCTTTTAATAGCAATATACTATAATCATGACTACGGAAAGAAAGAAACCTGGACGCCCTAGAAAGCAACCCAAATATAAACCGTTGGACAAGTATGGAATTACAGACAAACCGTTGCAGAAAACCAATATTATAGAACTTGTTTACGAAAATGTTATTATATTCAAGAAAATATTTGCATTCTTTAAGGCAATGTCTAGCGAGAAGGTCCAAATGAATTTCCAACCCGACAAGGTAACTATCCAAACTACAGATCATCTAGAAACCTCTATAGTAAACGTAGATATAGATGCTAGTAAAATAAACCATTATTACTGCTCAGAGCCGTGTGTAATATGCTTAGACTCCAACAACTTTAAAAAAATAATTCAGACTCTGGATAAATCACACGCTGCTATTATTTTTTACATTGTGAAAGCTCCGGTTCACCAGAGAAAACTGACTATCATCTTTAAGAATATTTACTTGGATATTGATGAATATAGAGATCTCAATATTCTACATCATGATGTGATGAAATATCCCATTAATAGCAATATTAACAACTATCCCATAAGGTTTACTTTACCTAGTGAATACTTTAAGAAAATGGTTACCAATGTTCGTAACTTTACCAACATTCTTACAATTGAGAAGACTAACAATAGCTCCTTAATTTTCAGTTACATTAGCACAGACAAATCTATTGAGTCCAAGTACAAGGTTAACTCGGAGGAGAAGATTAAATTATTCAGTGACTTATCCAACAAGAATGACATCTTTTCTGCGTCTATCCAGATGGACTACATCAAACCTCTTAGCAATGCAATGCTATCGGAGTCTACTCATATTGCGGTTAACGATACGGAAAACATTTTATTCTACCATAGTATCGATAACAAGACTGTAGAGATAACAGTGTCTACACAAATCATAGACTACAAAAAAATATTGTAACTTTTAATCTTACAAGCATAAAAGCTTTGCGTTTGTTTTTTTAATAACTTCTTTTAGACTATCTATACAGTTAAGTTCTTGCATAATATTCTTGTAGGAACACCATTTTACGTCCGATATTTCTACAACCTGCTTTAACGAGGTGATATTAAGGTAATGACTGTCATCTTCGTCAGTGTATTTTGCGACGTAGTATGTGTTTTTATAATCCACACCGTCACTATTATAACACTCTTCGACAGGTGGAAGGTTTAACAGAACTAGGTATGACTTTTTAGAAAGTTGAGTCTCTTCATTAAACTCTCTAATAGCACAGGTTATCATAGACTCATTCTTGTTCTTGCGGCCTTTGGGGACTTCCCATAAAGTACTTACAGACTTGGAGTTTTTAATAAGTCGCATTATCCGGTTCTTGTTAAACCTTATGAAGGAATTGAACTGATTTTTTTTCTTAGTGTAGTAACTGTACTTGTTAGACGAGAACAGACATCTTTTATTAAAGTTTGGGTTAATATTAACGTCTAGATATTCCACTAATTGAAATGGACTTATCTTAGATACATCCACCCTGGTATTTGTTGGGGTTTGTAGATAAATCATGTACCACAGAAGGTCAAAGTTAAAACTAAGTAAGTATATCTTCTCCGAGATAGTCATATTATTCAAGAAGTATTTAATGGTTTCTTCGGACATTTTTAAATGATTTCCAAGAACAAATATTGTAAAGTAATACGTGAGACGTTTCTTGATAAAAAGATACTCAATAGCATTGTTTCTAATTCTATAACAAATTAATCCGTACGAATTTTTCATCGTTCTATATATACTAAGATTATTTTAATGAGCGATTTAATTCGAGAATCCCACCATAACTATAATGTCAACGACCCTTATGCCTCCGAATTGGAAGTCAAGATTCAACCCGAGTCCGAGTCCGAGTCCCAGTCAGAGTCCGACTTAGACTCCCAGTCCAATTCCGAGTCCGAGTCCGAGTTGGTTATACCCTCAAGATATAATAATAAGGAGAGTTATTATAATAACTCTAACTACAGCGAATACTCCGACCATGAGCCTGACCATGACCATGACTCTGATTCTAATTCTGAATATGAATCTAGCTCTGATTCTGACTCGACTTATAATTATGAAGTTGATAATAACCCTTATCCTAACTCCTCCAACGGTCTTGTTAGAGTTTCTAAAAATATTTATACTACTAGTATAAAAAAAGGTGGAGAAACCAAATTAACCCATACTAAAATTTTATATAATAATTCTCTTATAAGACCGACTCTAAACACTTATGTAGCGATTGATAATAAGAACTCGGAATGTATGATCGGTATAGGTCAGACGGTTTGTATGGATATGAAGTTGATAACTACTTTAAAGTCTATGATGGATATTAAGATTAAAGATCCTGTGAAGGCTGTAGATGAAATTAAGAAAAAATTAGAATGCAATTCCGAGAAGTGTGTGTACTCTAAGATAAAACCCAAGGTGTCCCCAGATTTAGTGAAAGAGAATAATAAACGTTTTAAAACTATGGGGCCGTTTAATAATACTGAGTGGTTATCTAATTTAGATTTGGATGAAACTCTTAGTAAATTAGATCACCAGTTTCCATACTACA
>Ga0307981_1002883_pt1 | contig 13459 bp, 10 predicted proteins | sample OrgLakmetagen987_FD_201849 | JGI IMG/M metagenome (GOLD analysis project Ga0307981, IMG submission 201849) | Saline water microbial communities from Organic Lake, Antarctica - #987 | ecosystem: Environmental > Aquatic > Non-marine Saline and Alkaline > Saline | place: Antarctica: Organic Lake... | reverse complement strand
TGGAAACTGCATTATTTTAAAAACTATTGAATGGCTGCCCATGAGCAATCTAGACGTGGCTCAACTAGAATTAGTTTCGCCAGACGACGTCCGCAATGAATTCAAGGTGCAAAGCTGGCGGGGCCATCAGAAACGATTATTCTCGTTTCTGAAACAACCTGGTCACTTACTTGTCACTTGCTTAGCGTTTTCTTTCTTACAGGCAAAGACATAGGGATGCTCATGTGGCGGCAGCTCCATTCCAGTGATCCCTATAATTAATAGTTGCTCTGATTACTGCAGATTCAGTGCGTCATCCAACTTAATGTTCGAATTCTTAAGAAGTTGATAACCTATTTCTGCGGAGAACAGTTGCATTCCTTGGCGTTCCCAGTACGGATTCTACAGGAGCTTTTCAGAGAACCTGTCGTTCGTAAGGAACGCGTAAAGAACACTTGCCTGGCGTTCTCCACTCTTCTCTAGCTTTAATTTTTCGTGTGGCATCACCCATGGTCGTTGCGCGTTGCGTTTCGGAGCGACTTCGATAAATTCGCGACATCCTCGCTTCCTCCCGTTCTGGTAAAACTGGACGCCCCATCACAATAACAGAGTACTGTAACTGTAATACAGTAACCGAATCATTGAATCTACAGCATCAACTGCACTGCACTAGACAAAGCTGAGAGAGTGGTAGGTCTGTCTAGCTGACTGTAGTACGGTATTCCATTGGAAGGCATGAATAACTCCTGGGGAGCTCGCGATACTCACAGTTCACTGCAGGTGCAAGAGTCTGGAGCATTCTCATTTGCGACGCGTCGATCTGGAGAAACTGCGGTACGAAGTTCATTGGGACAGTTCATTGAACGATCGACATCGGCTCCGCCTCTCTCTTCCAACCCGCCGCCGTTCAAGTATACCAGCAGCAATCCCCATATGGATGATGCTCTCGTGGGAAATGTAAGTTCACAAAGACTCGTTGTTGAATGACTCGTATATATATATACATCTACATACATGCATAGATGTAGATGTACCTCGCTCACCATCCATCATTGATGCTCCAATCGTTTTCAGGACTTGCTAGAGTACATGACTGCTGCAGGAGGATACAATGACGTCGTCATCTCTCCAACGAACTCTCCTCACAATGAAAATCACCAAGGTCAAGGTCTTTTTGGTGGCGTTATGCTATCCGGCAGCAGTCAACATAATGGTCACGAGCACAATTCGGCAAGAATGCCCACCGAGCCTTCGTCCCCCTATCTCTATCCAGGATTCAGCATGGCGCAACAAGAAAGGCCTCTCAGTGCCAACACTGGAGGCCAAGGGGGATCGTACGGCGAACCAGCTTTGAACATTAGCCACTTGCAAGGCGGACGATTGGTTCGTTCGCAATCGGCAGCACCCGACACGGGCTTTCCCCTTGGTCCTCCACCAGGATTGATGGGTCGTGCTAACTCGGACTCTTACGGATCCCAACGATCTGCTTCGACTGGAGTGCTCAACGATCCAAAGACAGCCTTGAGGCCAGCGGCGAAAACGTTGATGGATTTGATACAGGAAGATTATCCGGCCGAGTCGAACCGCGAGAGACAGTACGGACAAGACGTGCAAGCCGTGAACCGAGGATCGGGGTCACCTTCACTTGCGACTCGACAGCAACTACAGCAAGAACAACAACAACCGACGAGAGATCATGCTCGCTACGACCAAGTGCATTATCCCTCGTCGCCGCAGAACGACCTTGGGCCTCACTCATACGCGAGAGAGTCCATGCCAGCATTAGTGCGAGCGCAAGACCCGTACGAACGATCCAGACAGCAGCAGCAACCGGTATCGATTCCCCGATACGATCATGTCCAAGAACATCCAACGCAAGCTGCTTCAATGTATACTGGGCATTCCTACGGTGGACAGCAGCAGAGCCATGGTGGTGGGGGGCAGGGTCTGGCACAGCAGACACACTTGCGTCCGGGGCACATGCCACAGCAACAGGATCATCTTCATCATTTGCACGGAGGACCGCACTCGCAGCAGCCCATCTTGGAGACTCAGCAGCAAGTGTATTACGGAAATCAGCAAAGGGTCGATCATATGCAGCAGCCGGGTACGCTTCAAGCTCAAGTGATGTCGTCTGGACAGACTGTGTTTGTAAACACATCACCTCCCCAGCAGCAAGGATACGGATACACAACACTCCAGTATCCGCATTCGCAGCAGCAGTCGCAAGTCATTCACCAACAGCCCCTGTCTCGTAACGGCAGCAGAGGTGACGAGCAGCAATACCTTTCTGTGCTTCCGATGCAAAGTGGTGGTGGTGGTGGTGTTGGCCAGCAGATGGCCTATTGGCAGGCGGACGGCTCCAGTCCGGGACAAGGAATAGGTCAAACGGTTACACTCATGAATGCTGCTCCCGGTGGAATGTCTGGTGGTCGAGGTCACGGTATGGATAGCCGTCCGCAGTCTGGTGGTGCTGGACGAACGAGAGGAGAGACCAAAGCTAACGGCCGTGGACGCAAAGGATCTGGCGGACGCCGTGGTGATGCAAAGAATGCAGTAAGCTCGCCTTCAAGCCACGTTCTAGAAGAGTTCCGATTGACCAAGAATCGAGACTGGACCGTGCGGCAAATCGAAGGTCATGTCATTGAGTTTTGCCAGGATCAGAACGGTTCGCGTTTTATCCAGCAACGACTTGAGATGGGCGACGTCATGGAGCAGCAGATTGTCATGGGCGAAGTGCTACCGGCAATTCGGCGTCTCCGAAATGATGTCTTTGGTAACTATGTTATCCAAAAGCTACTTGACTTTGGCAGTCCGGGCGTCAAAGCGGACATTCGCGACACGCTAAAGGGAGAGATGCTGCAGCTCTCTCTTCAGATGTATGGTTGTCGCGTCGTACAAAAGGCGTTGGAGGCACTTGATGAGCAAGACATCCCGGCGTTACTTGCAGAGTTTCACCACAACGTCCTCAGCTGTATTCATGATCAGAACGGTAACCACGTTATCCAAAAGTGCATCGAAGTCATGAGCATCAGAGCCAGAAAAGGACGCCAAGTCGGCGACCAGGATCGAGCCGATACGTTAAGTGGGCAGATTGATTTTATTGTGTCCGACGTCCTTGCCAATACGGCGACTCTCTCATGTCACCCATACGGATGCCGAGTACTCCAAAGAATCCTTGAGCACTGCGACGACGAGAGAAAGACCGCCGCACTAGATAAAATTGCTCTCTGCCACCGAAAGCTACTCGATGATCAGTACGGGAATTACGTGATTCAACACGTTCTTCAGTACGGGAGAGATCCCGACAGAGATTCGATCTTGGGAATTGTTCTTGAAAGTGGTCTTCTTCGCCTTTCTAGGCAAAAGTTTGCCAGTAATGTTGTCGAAAAGCTCCTCAAGTACGGTAACGGCAACCAAAGATCCCGCATCGTCGAAGAGATGCTAAAGGTAAGCGAGCCCGGCTGTTTCTGGAAACTTAAGCCCCTTTCTCGTATCGACTGTCTCTAACATTTTACCTCGTCTATTTCAGAGAGTCGACGATCATACCGTCCCAGTCCATGCCAACGTTAACGGCAATGGCACCAGTGTCGTACTTCTCATGGTCCGAGATGCCTACGCAAATTATGTTGTGCAAACAACGCTGGATGTCTTGCCTGATACCGAGGGAAGACGCAACCTCCTGCTAGAACTAAATGCTCATGTCGAGGAGTTGGTAAGTCAAACGACAGATGTACCTGTGCCATGTCTATCATCTTGTTATTTGTTGGTCTAACATTGCTCTTCTATGCTATGTTTCAACAGCGCAATTACACATTCGCGAAACACATTGTCACTAAATTGAATGCATTGAACAAAGAGTAAAAAAATCAGAATTACTTGGACCAGAAGTGTTGCGACAACAAAGGACAAAGATGCAGCAACACTCTGGCTCGAGCAGCTAGCGTTTCCAGATTTACCCACACAAAAAAGTACAGAACGATAGACGAGGGATGGTGCCGTCTAAAGCCAGATCACTTCGTTAGCACTCTACATTATTAAAAAGAACCAGTACGATAGCATAAAACAACGAACCCAAAGTACTCATAGCTCCTTGTCTTTAACGCCGTTCTTCTTTGGTTTGGAGGGCTTCTTCTTGCGCTTGCTTGCTTTGCTCCATTCGCTCTCGGTCTTGCCTATATTCCACGTCGAAGAGTCTCGGAACGGACTAAGAATCTTGACTCCAAAAGGACTAAACGAAGGTCCCAGGAAAGCCGGAATCTGCAGAATGCCCATAATTTGCATGAATAACGAAACAAAGACAGCGGCAAACGTCTTGTCATCGAGGCCCAACGCGGTCGGCAAGACGACAAACCGCCTGAGTGTTGTTCCTACGATCCCCGTCTTGTCGTGAACGAAGAAGTGAAAAAAGGATCCACAGAAAAGCCCATTCTGAAAGGGCCACGGCATGCCGTTCATGATGTGTCCTTCAAATCCCTTCATGAAGAATCCTCCCATGTTACCCAGCAGAGTACCATACAGGATGGGCCCAAAGACTGGAATGGGATAGTACGCCGATGGAGCATCCTTGAAAGCTTCAAAAGCTACAGTGGTGAATTTCATGACTCCCGAGGAGCGAAAGAGTTGGGAAAACATGACGGTAACAATCTTCACTGGCAGTGTATTGCACAATTTGTAGCCAATGTCAAAGGGCGTGTAGTTCACCAAGACAAACGCCAGTATACAGGCTCCCACGTTGAGATCGTTGGACAGCATTGAAGTCGGCTTGCCCATCCAAAGGAATCCAAAGCATCCACCCGCGTAACCTCCAATCACTGACAACATGAACGCATGGAACCAATGTAGCTTGCGCTCTTCATTGGGTCCGTTGCGAACCGCCACTGCACCCTGTACCGCCATCCAAAAGGCCTGGAGCTCGGCCGAGTAGGCAAAATCGCCCGTCAAAAAGGCAATCGCTGGCGACATCATGTCGTCGCTTAACCAAGCTGGTGGAAAGGAAGCACTAATATTGTTTTGTACTCTGGATGATCTAGTCTAACAGGATCCTAGAGCTGTATGGAAAGCAGAGGGTATAGGTTGAAGACAATAGGGTATCAAGTAGAGTATCAATCGAAACCTAAAGAAGTGTTGTGTGGTTGCGGTTTCGAAATTCAAAAGATCGGCGTGTGACTTTCGCGCCCGATCTTCCGAAGCCCATCGTCTTGCCTCATCTCATCCTTTTGCAGTCATTAGCGCACTGCTTGCGAAGCTTCGCCTTGGTAGTCTATTTGAAGATATTAGACAATCTAACTAATGAAGTAGCTTGCAGAGCAGCATAACTGTAATGATACAAACATATTCCTTATCGTTCGTGCTGTTACTAGCTACTACTATAGCTTCCGCTTGTTGTTGCTGTTCTTATCCTCCGTGCCGGGGGGGGGACGAATAGTACTAGTAGTGTATCTTGCAAGATGGGATGCTCCTTGTCGTTGTTGCTTTCGGCAACACTTGCGTTAGCCATTTCCATGGCTTGGTCGTAATAGGACTTGGCGTCTTGTTGCTTGCCCAAGTCACTGCTAACGTGTCCCAGATTGCACAAGATTTTAGCGATACGCAAATGGGCGGCGTTTTTTCCGTAGCTTGTACGGTACATGTCGAGCGCTTCCGCATACTTTTTGCGAGCATTGTGGTACCGTCCGAGCTTGTGGCTGATCTCTCCCAGCTTGTTGATGGTGTGTGCCAAGTCCGAGTTCTTTTGGTCGTAATTGTGTTCTTTCAGCTCCTTGCTGGCACTGGTACTGCTACCGAGAGGCTCTGTGGCGGCATGAACCGCGGGAGTGCCACGCCCATAGGCGCGTCGCTTCAAGTCCAAGGCCTCATTGTAGAGTTGTTTGGCGGCGAGAATGTCATCGACCGCAATACAAACGCGGCCGAGTTCTTCCACGCTATTGGCGAGATCGCCCAGATTTTTTGCTTGCTTCTTGTTGTTCTTGTCGTCATAGTAGCGGCGTTTCAAGGCCAGCGACTCTTCCAAGGCGGCGCGAGCCTCCGATGACAAGCCTATTTGAAACGCGACGCTGCCCAGGTCTTGTAGAGTGGCTGCCAAGTTCATGTTGGATGTTGTGCTAATGGCCGTTCTCTGCAAAACGACTGCTTGGTGGAAACTGTGGTGCGCTTCCTTGTACTGACCCAGAGTGTACTGCTGGCTACCGAGCTCCATTAGCTGGGCAGCTTTCATGGCTGTTGCAAGGTTTCGTGGTGAAGGTGGGGGTCGTGTGCTGTTGCTAGTGCTGTTGCTGGTAGTTCGAATGGAGTCTACCATGGTCGTGTGATTGTTCTTTTTCATGAGTTCGCTTTTTTTGTGAGGTTCGCTTCGGGAGTCGGGCGGAATAAAGTGAAAACGAAAATATGGCGCCAAGAACAAATTGGCGTTTCTTTTTGTTGACACATTTCCGACTTTCGACTGGGTGCCAACATCAACATAGCACCTAGCACCATGGTATGGGACTTATATTTTCCTTGACCTCACTGCTACCTACTGCTGCCCTCTGCACTGCATACAGCACGTAATCCTTAAACTCGTAGACCGTGTTCGTTCGTAGACGCATCCTACTAGTAGCGCAGACGTTGTATACTCACTCGTACATATCAATGAGCCAAGCGTTTATTAAGTCCTTCTTTCCGGCCGTCACGACACTCATTCCGGAAACAATCCTGCAATACTTGCTGCCCGACGATGTGGCCCTCCTGTGTCCCGAAAGCGTTATAATCATCAATAGCGAAACGGTCGTTATTCGCAACCCCGCACTGGCTGTGGCAGCCATCGTAGGCTTGCTCGTTGGATTCGCAGGAGCACGGCGTTACAAGCACTTGTGGTCCGCCGCGTTTGGCTGCTTTGGCCTCATGAATGCCGTGGCCGTGCCGCTCCATTGCTGGGTCGTCGTTCCAGCCACCAACACGTCAAATCTAGCCATATCGCATCCTCTATTGTGGATATTGGATTGCTTCTTTACGGGAGCTTCCTCCATGGCCTTGATAGCAGCCGGTCTCGGTCTCTGTTCCAATTCCAATAAACAAATGTCACGGCCCGTCCGAATAGTACGGCGCGTGCTACAACCGTCATTTGCATTGCGACCCACCGCCACTGCCATGCAGTCCTGGTTGCAGTGGAACGGTCTGGGCGTGGCTGCCATTGGCTTGTTTTACTCCTTCACGGGTGGTAGTATTCTGCAAACGCTTGCGCTCGAGCTCTGGTACTTGGCACCCGTGGTCGTTGCTGGGCAAGTACTCTTGCCGTTGATTGTAATGGATGCTACTGATGCTACTGATACCCCCAACAGCGCTAGCTGTAGAACTGCCGTGGTATGGGTTCTGGCGGGGGTTACGTGTGCCGTGGTAGGGCTTTGGCTGGATGCTAATCTGTGTCGGTGGACGACTGCGATTGGCTGGGAGACTCTGGATGCACTCACAGCAACGACACTTGTGTTTGCGGGCTGCGATATGGCCTTTGTCGGGGTTGGACTGTGGTTGGACGCTACTGTTGGTGGTGGTGGTCTTGAAAGGCAAAAGAAGTCATGAGAGAAGCGTCTCGTCTACACATGAGGTAGTCTACTATTGTGTTCGACTGCTCCGTGTGGCTGCAGTCAGTACTCCAAGAGCAACAAAGATCGGTTTCTATTGCTAGAGGTGCCCTAACAATGCGCCACGAATAACTAAATGACACAAAAGGCAAGTGTTTACCGTAAAGTTGCTGGTCTATTTCCTTTTACAAACTAGATGTGTTTACTCTTCTTCAGCCTTGGCTGTAAAGCCCTTCTTCAGCTCTTCCTCGACATTCGGAGGGACAAAGTCGTAGTTCGCAAGCTTCATTGAGTAGTTGGCACGGCCCTTACTCATGGAGCGGAGAGTCGACACGTACTGGAACATGTTGGCAAGGGGAACCTGAGCCGAAATGGTCTTGATATTTCCACGCTCACCCAAATCTCCAACAAATCCTCGACGGCTGTTGATATCTCCGAGAATGTCACCCATGTACTCCTCTGGGGTCGAGATATCGACCTGCATGAGCGGCTCCATGAGACGGGCCTTGGCCTTTCTCAATCCCTCACGAGTGGCAGCGCGTCCAGCAATCTCAAACGCCATGACGGACGAATCGACATCGTGGTACGATCCATCGGTAAGAGTAGCCTTCATTCCCAAGACTGGGTATCCAGCAATGACACCAGCTCCAAGAACGGATTCGATACCCTTCTGGACACCAGGAATGTATTCCTTGGGCACGCTTCCTCCCTTAACATCAGAGACGAATTCAAAGTCCATGGATCCTTCTTCCTCGCTGTAATCCTTGGGCTCAAAAGTAATCTTGACACGGGCGTACTGTCCAGAACCACCAGATTGCTTCTTGTGGACGTAGTCAATCTCGGCCTTCTGGGTAATGGCCTCGCGGTAAGAAACTTGCGGGGCACCAACGTTGGCCTCAACATCGAACTCACGCTTCATGCGGTCAACAATAATTTCAAGGTGAAGCTCTCCCATACCTTCGATAATGGTCTGGCCAGTTTCCTCGTCACGAGAGAATCGGAACGACGGGTCCTCAGCGGCAAGACGGATAAGGGCTTCGGACATCTTCTGCTGGTCTCCCTTGGTCTTGGGCTCGACAGCAACCTTGATGACGGGTTCGGGGAAGTCCATCTTTTCAAGAATGACAGCGTTCGCCTTGTCACAGAGTGTTTCTCCGGTAGTGGTATCCTTGAGACCAACCAAGGCGACAATGTCTCCGGCCACAGCGGACTTGATCTCAGTGCGATCGTTGGCGTGCATCTGAAGCATACGTCCGATACGCTCGTTCTTTCCCTTGACAGAGTTGTAGACCGAGGTGCCCGTTGTCATGACACCAGAATAGATACGAGTAAAGGTGAGGGTTCCGACAAAAGGGTCCGTGGCGACCTTAAAGGCGAGAGCCGACAAGGGTTCGGCATCAGACGAGTGACGGATAATATCGTTACCATCCTCGTCGACACCCTTAATGGCGAGCACATCCAAAGGCGAAGGCATGTAGTCAATGACGGCGTCCAAGAGAGGCTGGACACCCTTGTTCTTAAAGGCGGTTCCAGTCACAATGGGGACAAACGCCAGGGCCAAGGTTCCCTTGCGGATCAAACGCTTTAGAGTGGGAATATCGGGCATTTCACCCTCTAAGTAGCTCATGAGAACATCCTCATCCTGCTCGACAGCAAGTTCGACAAGTCTTTCGTGGTATTCCGCGGCCTTGGTCTTGAGGGCGTCATCGACCAGAGCAATGTCGTTGCATTCCGCCAGAGGGATGCGGTCGTAACTTGCGCCAAGGTCCTCTCCCTGCCAGACAACGGCTTCCATGGTGACAAGATCAATGACACCCAAAAAGTCACCCTCTGATCCAATGGGGAGCTGAAGGATGGCCGGTGTGGCTCCGAGAAGTTCCACAATGGTGTCGACGCAAAAGTAAAAGTTAGCTCCGGTACGGTCCATCTTGTTGAGAAAGCACATGCGAGGAACCTTGTACTTGTCAGCCTGACGCCAGACGGTCTCACTCTGGGGCTCGACACCGGCAACACCATCAAAGACAGCAACGGCTCCATCAAGAACGCGAAGAGAACGTTCGACTTCAAGGGTAAAGTCGACGTGTCCTGGAGTGTCGATAATGTTAATGCGGTGGTCGTTCCACTCGCAAGTTGTGGCGGCCGAGGTAATGGTGATGCCACGTTCCTGTTCTTGTTCCATCCAGTCCATGGTAGCTCCACCCTCGTGGACTTCACCGATTTTGTAAGACTTTCCAGTGTAGAATAGAATACGTTCCGTAGTGGTGGTCTTTCCAGCGTCAATGTGAGCCATGATTCCAATGTTACGGTAGAACTCGAGGTCAACTTGACGCTCCTTGGCCGAAGATGCCAATTTCTTGTCAATATCCTGTGCCAATGAGACCTCGTTCAAGGAGGTCTAAGAGTCGAGCAGTGGTACAGAGAGTTGGTTAATATATGTAGAGAGGTATACGAAAAGAGTGAGATGAGGGCTCGCGTCGGCGTTCAACAACGAACGACAAAGAGTCAGTCTCAGTCTCAGTCTCACATACCTTCATGGACTGGCGAATGCCAAAGCTAGGGGCAAAGCCTTCCACATTGGAGAGACTGCACACGAATAGGGCGAAAGCGCCCGCGAAACTACTCGATACCATGGTTCCAGCAGAATGAGTGAGCTGATCGAGCTGTCAAGTCAGAGATTCTGTACGCTTTGTCGCGTGACAGGTGGAGATGAGATCTTTTTTCTTTTTTGATGGCTCCGGGCGAGCTCTGCGGTGATTCAGCGGTGGAGTGCGTCAGTGAGGGTTGCGGTAGTGCGGTGGGCGATTCAATAGTCTTTTTTTACTATTCAATCTATTTCAAGCACTCTAGATTCTTAATTCTACATGGAATCGAGAATGTTTGTTACCCGTATACTAGACTAGTGGATACTGAGAACTCGATACTCAATTCAGTCGTCAACTTTGGGCCTCTATCATCTACGATCTATCCGGTTGTCAAATCGTACTATTTAAGTAAATACGACACGCTAAGTAGGTTGTGACATGGATGTCAACAGTATATAAGTTATATAAAAAACAACCTTTTTATCAATTTGAGAAATACATTTATAGAAAATTCCCCTCGGTAACCGTCCACGCGGGTCATTTCAAGACTGCCTTGGGAGCAATGAAAACCAAAGCCCCCATGACAATTTGAAGGAGAGGCACTTGCACCTTCGCTTCCGTTCAACTCTGTAAGGCACCGGATGTCATTACGGAGTTTGTGTCTTGGGAGAGCGACTCGTTTGTGCTTTGCGAGCGTTGAGAGGACAGTTAAGGGTATTTATCATACAGCCAACAGCAACAGAAGCCAAGCAGCGTCTTCCTTGCGTTATCCATTTGCATACTAAATCCTGCGGAAGATAGAGAAACATAATCATCATTGCACCCAGGAAGCAATTACAATGTTCTCGTACAAAGGCTATACGGGCAATGAAGAGTCCGCGGTAACGGACATCACCACCAGCCCGACCACCACGGACGCTTCCGGGCAGTCTCTCGACAACGCCTTTGGCTCGAATCACTCGGCCGTGTCGAGGGAAAATAGTCATAATCGACAACAACAACGAGGACCCGCACCGCAAGTCTCTACATCCTCGACGATGAGTCCGAAGAGGTACAAGGCGTTTCGAGAGAAAGTTCTGGCGGAAGAAGTTTCCGCGGAAAAGACAGCCATGGAAAAAGCGCTTCATTCCTCCCCCGATGCGAATCATCAATTCGCAGGGGGTACTAGTACTATGAGAGACAGGGAGCGCATGATTGTCCAATCGCATGGTCTCCTGGTCCATAACGAGCAGCAGGGCTTTGGCGACTCCGAGTCAGTTTTTGAATATGAAGTCGATGAACAAGAAGACGACGAGACTGTCATGGAGGAGGAAGAAGAAGAAGTGTATGACGAAGAGGAAGACTTTGATAACGTTTATATCGAAGAAATTGATGACCAGACTGAATTATACGAAGAGGAGGAGACCGAGACGTCAGCCTACGAAGAGGAACCTGTTCACGAAACATTATTCGAGGCGGAAGGAGTTCTGGAGGCTGTCGAGGAAATGACAGAATATGAAGCCGAGGAGGAAGGACTGGTTGTGGAGGAGGTTGTAGAGGAGGCTGTAGAGGACAAATCAGTCACAGAGGTCGAAGACTCTCCAGAAGCCACTCCAGTTACGCCCGACAAGAACAAGACTGAAAGTCAAGAAGAACCTGAGGTGGACGGTGACTTGAACGAAGCCAATTGCGATCGTAAAGACGTTGTGGAGGCTATTGAATACATGCTGAAACAAGAGCAAGCTGTTCGAAAGGGAATCTTGACACAGGAACAAGTGGATGACCTGAAAAATCTCTCTTTGAAAGAGTTGGTCGAAATCCTCGAGCATTTTGAGGTATCTGATAACTCGAAGATGCCTATTCAGTGGGACTTGATTATTCTAAATATTGATCAATACGATGAAGACAACCCTGTTGGGCATACTGAACCGGGCGACATTGAACATGAGGTCGCTCACGAAGTCTATCACGAGGAGACTACGGTTGTGAATGAGAACTATATCCACGAAGAGATAGAGGACGAGGTAGAAGAAGTTTTCGAAGAGCGTGTCGAAGAGCACGATGTTCTCGACGGTGAAGAAGTCGATGAGGAAGAAGTTCTGGAGGATCACGACGAAGAAGTCGAAGAAGAAATTATAGAGGAAGAATACCATGAAGAGGAAGCAGTAGAGGATTATGTCGAAGAGGCCGTCGCTGTTGATGCCATCCCTAAAGAGAATCTACCGCGAAGTGAGAGATTACGAAACAGGTCTAGCGAGCACAGACGATCACGAAACAGCTCTAGCGAGCACAGTAGCTCGAGCCGAGAAACGAGGAGACGGGAAGTATCGGGGAAGGATCCTGGTAGCTCACGGAATGCACGTAGAGAGCGAGGTAAGGGTCGATCTAGCGGGCACAGTGAAGAAGTCGAAGAAGATATTATAGAGGAAGAATACCATGAGGAGGAAGCAGTAGAGGACTACGTCGAAGAGGCCGTCGCTGTTAATACCGTCTTCACAGAGAATCTACCGCGAAGTGAGAGATCACGAAACAGGTCTAGCGAGCGCAGTCGATCACGAAACAGCTCTAGCGAGCACAGAAGCTCGAGTCGAGAAACGAGGAGACAGGAGGGATCAGGGCCCCGCAGCTCGCGGAAATCCAGCCGTTCTAAGAACGAAGAGCGAGGTACAGGTCGATCTAGCGGGCACAATGAAGAATTCGAAGAAGAAATAATAGAGGAAGAGTACCATGAAGAGGAAGCAGTAGAGGACTACGTCGAAGAGGCTGTCGCTGTTAATACAGTCTTCACAGAGAATCTACCGCGAAGTGAGAGATCACGAAACAGGTCTAGCGAGCGCAGTCGATCACGAAACAGCTCTAGCGAGCACAGAAGCTCGAGTCGAGAAACGAGGAGACAGGAGGGATCAGGGCCCCGCAGCTCGCGGAAATCCAGCCGTTCAAAGAACGAAGAGCGAGGTACAGGTCGATCTAGCGGGCACAATGAAGAATTCGAAGAAGAAATAATAGAGGAAGTGTACCATGAAGAGGAAGCAGTAGAGGACTACGTCGAAGAGGCTGTCGCTGTTAATACCGTCTTCACAGAGAATCTACCGCGAAGTGAGAGATCACGAAACAGGTCTAGCGAGCACAGTCGATCACGAAACAGCTCTAGCGAGCACAGAAGCTCGAGTCGAGAAACGAGGAGACAGGAGGGATCAGGGCCCCGCAGCTCACGGAAATCAAGCCGTTCAAAACACGAAGAGCGAGGTACAGGTCGATCTAGCGGGCACAATGAAGAAGTCGAAGAAGAAATAATAGAGGAAGAGTACCATGAAGAGGAAGCAGTAGCGGAGTACGTCGAAGAGACGGTCGGTGCTGATG
>Ga0307981_1002882_pt1 | contig 13464 bp, 11 predicted proteins | sample OrgLakmetagen987_FD_201849 | JGI IMG/M metagenome (GOLD analysis project Ga0307981, IMG submission 201849) | Saline water microbial communities from Organic Lake, Antarctica - #987 | ecosystem: Environmental > Aquatic > Non-marine Saline and Alkaline > Saline | place: Antarctica: Organic Lake... | reverse complement strand
ACTAGCTAAGTCCCGCATCTCACTTGATGCAAGTTTAGACACTGCATTACGCTCGTTTATAGTACACACTAGGCTATTGGCAATCTTTGCAAACTTAGCTTTGAGCTTCTCATCCTTGGCTTGTTTTAGTTGAGCTTTTGCGCTCTTTAAGTCATTGCTTAACTTGTCACCGTCCATAAGCCACAATCTTAATTCGTGTGCGCCGATACCACTTACTAACATAGTGAGCATTGCTTTACGCTGTGCATCGGTTGATGTACTAAGTTCCTTGTGTGCGCTTAGAAAGGACGCCGCTTTGTTATCTTCTACTAGCGCTGTCACTACATTTTCACGGGTTGTAACAGTTGCCTTGATTGTACGTCCGACCGACTTGAGGCTATTAGATAGCTCGTCATTGTTTAACACGCTCATTGCGCTTGCTACGATTGATTTAATTGAGTTCATAATTTATTACCTTTATTCAGTTGTTAGCCAAAGGCGTTATTGCCCCGACTTGTTATCAAGTATACAGTAATACGTTACCATGTCATTAAACCTTATTAAACTTATTTAAACGTATCTAAACGTATCTAGCTATGTATTATGGGATTCCCATAATGGGCGGCGGGGGTTAGGTACTTACGGGATTACGCGCGGGTACAGGGGGGGCATACACCCACTTGTGTATATAAAGTTACTGAGGCCTAGTATTACTATTCCCCGCACAATATTACGACCCCCCACCTTTATCTCAACTCCGCTATAGCGTAAAGCGAGGGCCCCCCTTCTCACAAATCGCCTAGTTGCCAAAGTAAAAAAATATTTTGCAAAATTTTAAAAGTTTACTTATTATTAATCCGTGGGTTTTAATCGTCCCATACGTAGGTCTGAAGTGTTCAGCCCCGCTCTAACCGGCGGGGTTTTTTATTGCATGCTGTGTCAAAATACGTTATAAAACGCACATCGGTGATTTTTCACCTGCATATACCGGAAGAACATGACTGAACCTATTAACGTACCCCTAGAACTAGGTGTGCCTTTACCCACACCGTATACGTACGCTGACCTAAAAAGCAGTGTTGAAGCCGCATGCGCGACGTCAGTGTTCCTGCGGGAGCACGGTGCAGAATACCCACAGCCCTCGATAGCGGACAAAGAAAAAGCTGCTGTAATGTTCTCAGAGTATGCCGCCGGCAAAAAAGAGACGTCCACTAGAGTAGACACCAAAAAACTAGCTCGAGAAACCCCACAAGCAATAATCTACGCCAGAGGCCTATTAGACGAGTACGGACATAAAGTCGTGGAAGACGCGCAGCAGATAAGGCACATGGTCACAACCAAGCTAATTGCTGAAGCTGAGAATGCTGACCCTCGAGTAAGACTAAAGGCACTTGAGCTGTTAGGTAAAATATCAGACGTAGGGCTGTTCTCAGACAAGACGGAAGTCACGGTAACTCACCAGACAAGCGACGAGCTAAAAGACAAACTGCGTACCAAGCTAGAAAAACTCATCAACCCAAAACCTCTGAAAACCAGCACATTCTCCAAGCAGCTAGAAGCTAAGGTAACTGCGGACGACCCAGACCTAGATTTCTCGGATGTGCCACTACCCGACGTTGTAGAGGGCGAGTACGAAGAGGTGCCTGATGACCCCGAGCACTAATACATTAGCTTCGTTCTCACCCGAGGACATTAATGTAATGCTGCAAAACTTAGACAGCTTCTCTGATACAGAAGTTGCTGAGATATATAAACTAGCCGAAGAGCTAGAGGAACGCCAGTATGTCGAGCGGTGTCACAACGACCTGCTAGACTTCACCATACACATGGACGGTAAATACATTACCGGCAAACACCACAAGATACTCTCTAACAAGTTACAGAAAATAGAGTCAGGTGAAGTTACTCGCCTGTGCGTCAACATAGCGCCGAGGCACGGTAAGTCCCACTTAGTTTCTACGATGTACCCTGCGTGGTTCCTTGGTAGGAACCCTAGCGCACAAGTTATGCTTGTATCCCACACTGCAGACTTAGCGGTAGACTTTGGTCGTAAGGTCCGTGACCTGATAAGCAGTGCAGATTTTCAAAGAGTCTTCCCCGGTGTCAGTTTATCGAAGGATAACAAGTCAGCAGGTAGATGGACGACTAGCATGGGCGGCGTTTTCTTCGCGTGTGGTATAGGCGCTAAACTCGCGGGCCGTGGTGCTGACCTGCTACTAATTGACGACCCCCATGCGCTCGAAGTAAGTACGCCCATACCCACCCCTAACGGGTTTGTGGAAATACAAGATTTGAAAGTGGGAGATTATGTTTTTGGTCCAGACGGTAAGCCTACCAAGGTTATTGCTAAGTCAGATGTATGGCATGACCGTGAATTGTACAGTGCTAGGACCAGTGACGGAGAAGAAATACTCTGCGACGCTAAGCACCTGTGGGGAGTAAATTCCGACACTAATTTGAATAAGGCGAAAGTATATAACTTTAACGCGGAGTATATATCTAACTGGCCCAAGGTTAACCGACCGGTCCTACCCAAGCACCGACCTGTAGAATACGCAGAGCGGGACCTGCCTATAGACCCTTGGGTATTAGGGGCGTGGCTAGGCGACGGTACGGCCTCAAGCGGGAGAATCACAGCGGACCCGAAAAACGGGGACCAAGCGTTCATGGTCGAGGAGTTTAGGAAGGCAGGGTACAAAGTAGGGGGCTTTACCCAAGACGGTTGGTCTTTTACGGTGTACGGGCTTATGCCGCAACTGAGAGCGCTAGGAGTGCTTAACGATAAACACGTCCCCGAGCAGTACCTAACATCGTCGGTAGAACAAAGAATGGCCCTTCTGCAAGGTCTAATGGACACTGACGGGTCTGTCGTAGCTTCTAGTCAAGCGGGGTTCTACAACACTAACATTAAGCTGGTACAAGCGTGTACAGAGATACTGCACTCGTTAGGGGTACGCGCCCAGATGCGCAGCTATGAGGATACTCGGGGTAGGTGGACAACGACAAAGACCAACTATCGCGTTATGTTTAGGTTAGCGGACTGCGTAAGAATGCCTCGCAAGTTAAAGTATACCCGGACCCCGGCGGATAAAAGGTCGAGGTCTATAGAAATCGAGAATACCCAGCAGCTAGGCTCTGTCCAGTGCATAACGGTTGACAGAGAAGATGGGCTGTTCTTAGCAGGCAGAGGATATGTAGTAACACACAACTCCGAGCAAGACATTCTTAACGGTAACTACGACGTGTTTGAGAAAGCGTATTCGTGGTTTGCCTACGGCGCCAGAACGCGACTAATGCCCGGCGGGCGCATAGCTATAGTACAAACTCGCTGGAGCCTCGACGACCTAACGGGGCGGGTTGTTAAAGACATGCAGATGAATCCTAAGACGGACCAGTATGAAGTCATTGAGTTTCCCGCGATACTTAACGAAGGTGAAAAGAACGAGAAAGCACTGTGGCCTGAGTTCTTCGATTTAGACGCGCTTAAACAGATTAAAGAAGGCATGCCTACGTTCCAGTGGAACGCACAGTACCAACAAGACCCCACCTCAGAAGAAGGCGCGATAGTAAAACGTGAGTGGTGGAGGGTATGGAAAAAAGAGAACCCACCCCCGTGTGAATACCTCATCATGTCGCTGGATAGTGCGGCAGAAACTAACAACCGTGCCGACTTTAGTGCGCTTACTACGTGGGGAGTATTCCTCAACGAGGAGGAGTCTCGCTATGAGATTATCCTGCTAAACAGTATTAAAGAGCGCTATGAATTTCCGGAGCTAAAAGATAGGGCATATACCGAGTGGCAGTTCTGGGAGCCGGACTGCTTCATCGTGGAGAAAAAATCATCAGGGGTGGCGCTGTACCAAGAAATGAGACGTACCGGCATCCCGGTGCAAGAGTTTACCCCGCATCGGGGGACTGGCGATAAGATGGCCCGACTAAATTCTGTGGCGGATATTATCAGGTCTGGTATGGTGTGGGTGCCGGAGACACGGTGGGCGGAGGAGCTAGTAGACGAAGTGGCGGCATTCCCCGCGGCACCTAACGACGACCTCGTGGATTCTTGCGTTATGGCTTTGATGCGGTTCCGCAGTGGTGGGTTCATAAGACTCCCCAGTGACGAGCCGGATGAAGAGAAGTATTTTAAGAGCAAACGTGGTGGGTACTACTAATACAGGACAAGATAATGGCTATTGATAAAAGTTTATATGAAGCACCAGAAGGCGAGATGTTAGAGGACGAGCCAGAAACTATGGTGGACATTGACCTTATGCTCGATGCAGACGCTAGCGCAACAATAGAGTTAGAGGATGGCTCGCTAGAGATTACACTTGGCGACGAGGAAGAAGACTCTGATTTAGCGGCGGCACCGTTTGGGGCTAACCTCGCAGAGTATATGGACGAGGCGGACCTGTCACTCATCGCTAAAGAGCTGTGCGGTGATATTGAGTCGGATATGAGTAGCCGCGAAGAATGGGCGGATACATATGTCAAAGGTCTCGATATACTTGGGTTCAAATACGAGGACCGTACCGAGCCGTGGGAAGGTGCATGTGGCGTACACTCTACAGTCTTAGGCGAAGCTGCAGTACGATTCCAAGCGGAAACTATGTCTGAGACTTTCCCGCCGGCCGGCCCAGTAAAAACAAGAATAATTGGCGAAGAGACGAAGGAAAAAACAGTGGCAGCGGAGCGTGTTCGCACGGACATGAATTACAAGCTGACCGAGGACATGGCGGAGTATCGCCCCGAGCACGAGCGCATGCTGTTTGCACTGGGGCTAGCGGGCTCTGCGTTTAAGAAAATCTACCAAGACCCGACGTTAGGTAGGCAGGTCGCCTCATATATCCCAGCAGAAGATGTTATCGTGCCTTATGGCGCTTCAACTATCGAGCTGTGTGAGCGCGTTACTCATGTGATGCGTAAAACCAAGACAGAAGTAGCCAAACTACAAGCTGTAGGATTCTACCTAGATGTAGAACTAGACGACCCAGAACCTTACCACTCCGACATCGAGGAGAAAAAAGCACAGGAAGGCGGGTACGAGCTCACTAACGACGACCGTCATTGTCTCTATGAAGTGCATGCCCACATGCTAATCGAAGGTTTGCCTGACTGTGACGACGGTATAGCTTGCCCGTTCGTAATAACAGTAGACAGAAGTAGCCATCAGGTACTAAGTATCCGCAGAAACTGGCGGGAAGGTGATGCGCTTAAGTTAAAACGTCAACATTTTGTCCATTACTGCTACGTACCGGGGTTTGGGTTCTACGGACTAGGGCTAATTCACTTGGTTGGCGGCTTTGCTAAGGCAGGAACGTCAATAATTCGTCAATTAGTTGACAGTGGGACGTTATCTAACCTCCAAGGCGGGTTTAAAACGCGTGGCATGCGTATATCTAGCGACGATAGACCATTAGAGCCGGGTGAATTTAAAGATGTAGACGTGGGCATGGGTACAATCCGCGATAACATTATGATGATGCCTTATAAAGAGCCATCTCAGACGCTGTTTAACTTATTAGGGAGTATTACACAAGAAGGGCGTCGTATGGGTGCGATTTCTGACATGAATATCTCTGATATGTCAGCGAATGCGCCGGTTGGGACCACTTTGGCGATTATCGAGCGTATTTTGAAACCCATGGCAGCGGTACAGAGCCGTGTGCATTACGCGATGAAGCAAGAATTTAAGCTTTTAAAGAGTATTATCGCTAAAGAAGCCCCCGTGGAGCTCGAATATAGCCCTGATACGGGGCAGTTTTACGCTACTAGCGACGACTATAATATAGTTGATATATTGCCTGTATCCGACCCTAACAGCACTACCATGGCACAACGTGTAGTTCAGTACCAAACTGCCCTACAGATGTCCTCACAAGCACCTGAAATATACAACTTGCCACAACTGCACCGTCAGATGCTTGACGTTATAGGCATAAAAGACGCGGATAAAATCATTCCGCTCGAGGAAGACGCCATACCTAAGGACCCAGTGTCTGAGAACATGGATGCGTTAAACGGGTCACCAATGAAAGCGTTTATATACCAAGACCACGAAGCTCATATCGCAGTACATACCTCTATGATGCAAGACCCGATGATGATGCAGATGGTTGGCCAGAACCCCCACGCCCAGAAAATCATGGCGGCGTTGCAAGCGCATATGGCAGAACACTTAGCGTTCAGCTACCGCTCTAAGATTGAAGCAGAAATTGGGGCGCCACTACCGCCACCGGGTGCTCCGTTACCAGAAGGTGTGGAGATGGAGTTATCCCGCCTGATGGCTATGGCAGGTCAACAGCTTACTCAGAAGAACCAGCAGATGGCGCAACAACAAGCTGCGCAGCAAGCCGCGCAAGACCCGAACATGCAGATGAAGCAACAAGAGCTGCAGATAAAACAACAAGACCAGCAACGCAAAGCGCAGAAAGACCAAGCTGAGATACAACTCAGGGAGCGCCAGCAAGCCCACAAGGAACAGATGGACAACATCGAGAATATGTTGAAATCTAGAGGGGTACAACTGGACAGGGAAGAGTTAGAACTTGAAGCGGAAAAAGCGGGCGCACAACTAGCTGCAGATGACCGCCGAGAAGATAACAAAATGCAGATGGAGATTGCTCGTATGATTGAGCAGAAAGTAAACCAGAGAAACCAAGGGGGCAATAATGGACAACCAACATAGAAAAATAGGGGAGAACCGCCTAACTGATAAACGCAGTGTAGCTCTCGCCACCACTAACTTACAACAAGGGTTTATGTGGGCAATACGCTCGATAGCTAAGCCCACTACTTTCGGGTGATAGTGTGGCTAGTGTATTTCAGATAATGGACAAAGAGATTAGCGAAGATATTAAGAGAATCACAGATGTGCTTACGGGTAACAGAGTAGAGACACTTGATGACTATCGCTATTTAACGGGGCAGCTCAGGGGGCTTACTGTCGCGCTAAACAAACTAAAAAGCCTCCAAAAACAAGTCGAAAACGACGAAAATTGGGAAGATTAACATGACCGGAAAAACTCAGTTTAGCGTACCGCAGCTTGATATGTCCAAAGTGGCAGACAAGATTAGCGAGAAGCAAGAACTAACTGATGCGGAAATAGAAGCACGGCTACCTAAGCCGGTAGGGTATCGCGTACTAATTGCGTTACCTGAAATCGAAGAAACCTATGGCAACTCAGGCATTATAAAATCCGGCAGTGATATGCAGAAGGACTACATAATGTCGATTATGGGTATTGTTGTTGACATGGGCGCTGATTGTTACAAAGACAAAGACCGGTTCCCACATGGTCCTTGGTGCAAACAGGGCGATTTCGTTATGTTCCGTATGAACTCAGGTACACGGGTAAAAGTAGATGGCAGAGAGTATCGCATTATGAATGACGATTCTATCGAAGCTGTCATACCAGACCCTCGTGGCGTAACAGCGGCTTAGGAGAAATATTATGGCTATGCAAAAAATAGAGTTTGAATTTCCAGATGAGGACGACAGCAAGATTGAGCTTGAGCCCAACAAGATGGAAACCATTGACCTTAAAAACCCGAACTCGCATCTTGCGAAGAAGGAAGAGGTTGAAGTAGAAGTAGAAGACGACCCAAAACCTAAAGCGAAAGCTAAGGTTGAGGACGACGATGATTTAGAGCTAGAGGTAGTGGACGACACACCTAAAGCTGACCGAGGACGTAAACCGTCTGACCCGCCAGAAGACCCTAGCGACGAAGAGCTCGAGTCTTACTCTGAAAAAGTGCGTAACCGAATTAAACATTTTACCAAAGGTTACCACGATGAGCGCAGGGCAAAAGAAACTGCTATGCGGGAGCGCCAAGAGCTAGAGGCGTTGGCCCAAAAGCTTATCGATGAGAACAAAACGCTTAAGCAGACAGGCAATAAAAGCCAAACCGCTTTGCTACAACAGGCCAAGACGAACGCCGAGAGTTCGTATAAAATCGCACAGGAACGCTATAAAAAAGCCTACAACGACGGCGACGTTGATAAGTTACTAGAAGCCCAAGAATCACTTACGGAAGCAAAACAACGCTTACAGAAGATAAGTGATTACAAGGTAACTCCTTTACAAGAGGATGATTCTAGTGTACAAGGTAACCAAGAGCCCCAAAAAGCGCCGCCGCAAAAGCCGGAAACGGACGCCCGCGCCGCTGACTGGGCCAAGAAAAATACTTGGTTTAATACCGATGATGAAATGACAGCTTACGCCTTAGGGCTGCATAACAAGCTAATCAAAAACGGTGTTGACCCAAAATCAGATGACTACTACGAGACCATAGATTCTCGTATGCGCCAAGTCTTTTCTGATAATTTTGATGATGTCGTGGAACCAGCGCAAAAGCGTGAAAAACCTGACGACAACGTGGTTGCCCCCGCATCGCGGAGCACAGCACCCCGAAAGGTGCGACTAACGCAAACACAAGTACGTCTAGCTAAACGCTTAGGCTTGACCCCCGAACAGTACGCCAAACAGGTTGCGATTGAAATGAGGAAATCATAATGGCTGAGAACAGATTGAAAAGAGAAACACAGGTCCGCACATCGGCAGAGCGTAAGAAAGCATGGCAACGTCCTGAACTATTGCCCTCTCCTGACGAAGAGCCCGGGTACAAGTACCACTGGGTTAGGATTTCTACTCTTGGAAACGTAGACGCCACTAACGTATCCTCAAAGTTGCGTGAAGGTTGGGAGCCTGTTAAGGCTGAAGACCACCCCGAAATGCAGATGATGGCTGCTGATGCAGGTGATAAATTCAAAGATAACATCGTTATCGGTGGGTTGTTACTATGTAAAACCCCGCAAGAACTAGTTGATGAACGTAACGAGTTCTACGCAGGGCAGGCAAAGTCTCAGATGCAGGCGGTGGACAACAACTTCATGCGTGAGAACGACCCTCGTATGCCTCTGTTTCACGACAGAAAATCGAAGGTTACTTTTGGTAACGGAAATTAATTGGAGATAAGACAATGGCTTATCCTGCTGTTGAAGCGCCATATGGTTTACGCCCAGTAAAACTTTTAAGCGGTGTTCCTTATGTTGGTGTTACGCGAAGCTACAAAATTGCTAGTGGCTACGCAACAAGCATCTTCTACGGGGACGCAGTGACTCTAGTTACTGGCGGAACTATCCAGCGCGACGCTGCTGACGCAGCAATGACACCTATCGGTGTTTTCATGGGGTGCTCTTACACGAACCCTACCACTAAACAGAAACTGTTCAGCCAATATTACCCAGCAAACACTGCTGCGGACGATATTGAAGCTTATGTTGTTGATGCCACTGACGTACTTTTCAAAGTCGCGGTAGTTTCATCAGGTACAACTATTGGCGATTTAGCGTTAACTGACCTCGGTGCTAATGTAGCGATGGTAGACAACGCCGGAGATGCCAACACTGGCAACTCAAAAATTGCGGCTTCTGCTACTTCAGCAACTACTAATACTCTACCACTGCGCATTGTTGGCTTGGTTGAGGAGACGAAAAACGCATCAGGTGGATTCACCGAAGCGTACGTCAAGTGGAATGCTGGGCATCAGTTTAACAACGTAACCGGCGTATAAGGAGCTAACTAATGGCAATTTCACGCGCACAGCTATTGAAAGAGTTACTGCCGGGGTTGAACGCCTTGTTTGGTATGGAGTACGGTAAGTACGAAAACGAACATGCGGACATCTTTGACACTGAAAGCTCAGAACGTAGTTTTGAAGAAGAAACAAAACTGTCAGGCTTCTCTGCCGCCCCTGTTAAAGCAGAAGGCGCAGCGATTGAGTATGACAACGCACAAGAAGCATGGACTGCACGTTATAACCACGAGACTGTTGCAATGGGTTTCTCTATCACTGAAGAAGCGATGGAAGATAACTTATATGACAGCCTTTCTGCTCGCTATACTAAAGCACTTGCTCGCGCAATGGCTTATACCAAGCAGGTTAAAGCGGCATCTATCCTCAACAACGGTTTTAACTCGGGTACTACTTATGGTGATGGTAAAGAGCTTTTTGCTACTGACCATCCTTTGGTATCTGGTGGAACTAACTCTAACGAGCCAACTGTAGCTGCTGACCTTAACGAGACTTCTCTTGAAGCCGCCGTTATTCAGATTAGCCAGTGGACTGACGAACGTGGTCTTTTGATTGCGGCACGTCCTCGTAAGTTAATCGTACCACCACAGCTTATGTTTGTAGCAACTCGCTTGTTAGAGACTGATATGCGTACCTCGACCGCTGATAATGACATTAACGCGATTAAATCTAACGGTTCTATACCTGAAGGTTACGCGGTTAACCATTATCTGACTGATACCAACGCTTGGTTCTTAAAAACCGACATTCCTAATGGATTGAAGCACTTTACTCGTGTAGCGATGCAAACCGGAATGGATGGTGATTTCGATACCGGTAACGCTCGCTACAAAGCGCGTGAAAGGTACAGTTTTGGTGTATCTGACCCGTTAGGTATGTGGGGTTCGCCGGGCGCTTAGCCTTTAGAACCAACCACTTACGTTAAAAACCACCTTCGGGTGGTTTTTTATTAGGTAAAGTTTGCTTTTTCGTACAAACCGTGTACATTAAAGTCTCAGGGTGAAACAAGTTAAGCTATGTGGACAGATTCACACCCGTCTGACAATACACAGACCACATAGTTACTCGTGTATGAGGAAATCCTAATGGCTAACACTACGTTTTCTGGCCCAGTAATATCTTTAAATGGTTTTGTTGCTCCAACTTATGAAGTAGCTACCGCCCCATCAGCAGGTGGTTTTACCGCAGGTACAATCGCATACTTTTCTAACGGTGCGGGAGGCGCGGCTATCTTAGCGTTCTCTGACGGTACTGATTGGAAACGTTCTGATACTGGCGGAACAGTCGCAGCGGCATAAGGGGAGCATAATGCAAATCTTAAAACCCAGCGCTGACGAGCTAAAACGTCGCGGTATTGACCCAAAAACCATGCAACCTATCACTAAAACTGCGGCTACTAAGACTCCTAAAAAGAGTCCGGCACCCAGAAAGGTGAAGAAAAATGGCTAAAGGTCTGTACGCAAACATAAACGCGAAGAAAAAGCGTATCGAGAAGTGCAAGAAAAGTGGCAAAAAGAACTGCGAAACTATGCGGAAGAAGGGTGCCAAAGGTGCCCCTACCGACAAACAGTTCAAACGCTCCGCTAAGACTGCTAAGAAGTAGGGTATAACCTATGAGCTGGGAACTAGACGCAACAGATTGGACTAGACAACTTAGTTCACCGTTACATGATGGCAATAACCCTAAGTCTTTGAGGGCTTCAATAGCCGCAGCAATATCAATGAGTCTTAGTTTAACTACTGCTGGTAGATTGGGTTTCTTTATTGACTATTCAGAGCTTAGCGATGCGGGTACTCACACATTTTATGTAGCTCGTACTCATGGCTCTACAGGAGCGGTAAGTGTTGCTTATGCAACAAGTGGCGATGGTCATACTAGTGTAAGCGGTGTACTTTCTTGGGCTGATGAAGATATGAGCATTCAGTCGTTTACGGTTGCCGTTACTCCCGCACAACTAACTAACCATCAAACTACGCTAGGTTTAGGTGAGCATAGAATAGTTGCTCGTTTATCTAACCCAACAGGTGGCGGAGTTTTGCACTTCGGCACAGAAGAAACAAAGGCTTACGGCGTAATTGATAACAATGTATTAGCCAGTGATGCAAATGCGGTGTTTTACGATAGTGCCGCTGCAACTGCTGGCAATGGTACACAAGCAAGCCCTTACGATAGTATTTACACAGCATTAGCTAATATTGGTACTAAGCGGTATTTGTATGGTAAAGGCACAACTATAGTAGACGAAACATATAAAGCAAACGTTCTAGGAGTTCTTTGCAATGCATTACCTATACCTCCTACAAGAACAAGTGAAGCGAATAGGGTTTACATTCGTAACTGGCCGAGTAATACATGGACTGTAACAGGAACAGGAACAATATCAGCGGGGTTTCATACTGAAACTAGCGAAAGTTATCAGACATTCAAAGGTATTGATTTCTCAAATTTAAACAACAGTACAGGGTCTAACGGATTCGGTATTTTTTATCAGTATGGAAGCTCTGCGTCAGTTAATATTGAGCTTTGCAGCGCAAACAATATAAATGGTCTTTCAGGTAGTAATAATGGCGCATATATGCTGTGGGGCGTGGATGGTGGCAAGGTTTGGAGATGCACTGGTAACAACATTCAAACTGACGGTGACAATACAAACCAAAATACAGCTATGTTTTTTACTTTTGATGGTGTAAATATATCAGTTCAAAGATGTGAAGCTACGAACGCTTCAAAAATTGTTTATCACAAACGTGTATTAGCCCCCTTTACTGTTTCCACTTCTGTTAGGTTCTGTAAAGATTCAACTCCTTATGGTGTGCTGTACACTGCGTCAGGTTCAAGTGGTGTACCTCACGCTTACACCGTAGTCCAGTGTAATGTGTTTTTGCCTACAGGGGGTAATAATACGGGAATAACACATGATGCGGGTAGTCAAGGGTTAAACGGAAGTAATAATGGTGGTAAGCATTGGTGGTGTAACAACGTTTTTTATCAAAGAGGTGGGGGCGTCCAAGCGGCAATACAGTTTAGACAAGCGTATAACGCGATTATTTTTAATAATATAATGTTGGATTGTAGAAAGGTGTGGGCTGACTATTTCAGTTCAATTGCAACAGGGCCAGCAATGGAATACGCAGACTATCAATTACATTTTGGCACTACACTTGTATCGCAAACCTATGAATATGAGGGGACAGATTGTGTAAATGTCGCTGAATTGCAACTATTACGGCCTGACTTTGCAGGAAATGACGAAATACAAGACCCATTATTTATTGATGCGGGCGTTGGCGATTTTACACTCCAAGAAGGCTCACCCGCTTTAAATGGCGGTATATCTAATACTCAGCAAGGTGTTTATCTTGGCGATTTTTACACAATAGGAGCTAACTAATGTCAGGCTTTAACTTTAGAGGAACAGCAGGGTATGTAGCAGATGATGCAGGGAGCACATACGTATTAACATCTGATGTTTATCCAGTAACTAGGTCAGGTCTTACATTTGGTTGGAGTAGCGCTGCTGACTTTGGAATAGACAGGTCAACAAACCCCGATCCTAGATTATCTGGCATGAATAGATCGACAAATGTAGATTCTTTATCATTTATTACCACCAGTGGAGCAGGTGTTTTTAATGTATCTCTCGCAATTGGTCAACAAGTAGGCGCTGTTACAGGAAACAAGCTTTATATTACGGAAGTCAATTCTTCAAATGTCGAACAATCGGTTTTAGCTACTGTTGCAGATGGGGTAAATACTGATGCGGGGGAGTTTATAGATGCAACTGGCGTTGTAAGAACTTCTCCTGCCGATTGGGTAAACAATCAATCTACGGTTGAAGTAACTGTAGCTGATGGAAATCATCTTGCAGTTAGATTGGGTGATGGGGTTAA
>Ga0307981_1002879_pt1 | contig 13474 bp, 7 predicted proteins | sample OrgLakmetagen987_FD_201849 | JGI IMG/M metagenome (GOLD analysis project Ga0307981, IMG submission 201849) | Saline water microbial communities from Organic Lake, Antarctica - #987 | ecosystem: Environmental > Aquatic > Non-marine Saline and Alkaline > Saline | place: Antarctica: Organic Lake... | reverse complement strand
GGTGGACATCAGGCATGTCTTGATCGTCTCAGACAAGCTGCTGCAAACAAGAATTCCCACGTTGGTGAGTACAATTTTATGATTAGTTACCAATCCTTTGATATTGTTGACAAATCGCCCATGGCAATTGAAAGTGCAAATGCAAAATGGTTCAATTTTAACTTTATTTGCCGTTTGGGAATTATGCATCGGAATCTTGCACAATCCATTTTGGGATAACAATTTACAATTTTCTAACATTCACCTTTCTCTTGCAATTATAGCTGTTATGCTCGACACCAAAGGACCTGAGATCCGATCTGGATTCTTCGCCAATGGAGCAAAGAAGGTTTGCCTCGCCAAAGGAGAAAGCATCATTCTCACCACTGATTATGCTTTCAAGGGAGATAAATTCAAACTTGCTTGCTCTTACCCTGCTATTTGCACTTCGGTAACTGTTGGACAGTCCATCCTTTGTGCTGATGGATCTCTTGTACTCACCGTTCTGTCTATTGATGAGGCCGCTGGTGAGGTCACTTGTCGTATTGAGAATAACGCTGAGATTGGAGAGCGCAAGAACATGAACTTGCCTGGAGTTGTTGTGGATCTTCCAACCCTGACCGAGAAGGACATTATTGACATTGTTGATTTTGGGTGTAAGAACAATGTTGATTTCATCGCTGCTTCCTTTGTAAGAAAGGCAAGTGACGTTTCAAAAATTCGTCAAATCTTAGCTGATAATGGTGGACAGCACATCAAGATTATCTGTAAGATTGAGAACCTGGAGGGATTGCAGAACTATAATGACATCTTACGTTTGACCGATTCTGTCATGGTTGCTCGTGGAGATTTGGGAATGGAGATTCCTCCCGAGAAGGTATTCCTTGCTCAGAAGATGATGATCCGCGAGGCAAATATTGCAGGAAAACCTGTCATTACTGCCACGCAGATGCTTGAATCAATGATCACTAATCCTCGTCCTACTCGTGCTGAGTGTTCCGATGTCGCGAACGCTGTTCACGATGGAACCGATTGTGTCATGCTTTCTGGAGAGACCGCTAATGGGCCATACTTTAAAGAGGCTGTGAGTGTCATGTCTCGTACTTGTTGCGAGGCTGAGAGCGCTATCAACTTTGATGCTCTGTACCAATCTGTTCATAACTCTACCAGGGGTAGATACAGAAATTTGAGTAATCCTGAATCCCTTGCTTCTTCCGCTGTGAAGACTGCTATTGATATCAACGCAAAATGTATTTTGGTTCTTTCAGAGAGTGGAGCATCTGCTCGTGCTATTGCCAAATTCCGTCCAAATATGCCGATCGCTGTTTTGACACAGTCCAAGACTGTTGCAAGACAATGTAACGGAATTCTCAAGGGATGTCACTCTTTTATTGTTGATTCTCTGGAAGACACTGATGCCATTGTCGAAGAAGTCAATACCGAAATTGTGAGCAGCGGCATAGCACAGGAAGGAGATCTGTTTGTCATTGTATGTGGAGCTAACCACGGCATGGGAGCTAATAACCAGATCAAGGTTGAACGTGTTCTTTCAAATTACTGGGAGGAAACAGGTGAATCGGATATGTCAGCACACAACAAGGGACGCGAGGCTCATCACGAACACCTTGTTGGATCCAATGTCAATCAGTCGAAGGGGTGTTCTATCATGTAAAAACACACGTCCTACATAAGCATAAAATATAAATTGTATTGAGTTGTATTTGAAAATATTTTTACCATTTTTCAAAGTTCAAAGTTCAAAGAGTGCGTTGTGGCTTATTCAATGACATTTAGAGACATCACCCTAATTAAAAACAAGAAAACAGAGCCTTGCGTTCCAGTCCTATCTATCGCTGGTGCAAGACATAAGTGCGGACACTCGTACTCTCGTACTGTTGTAATGTATCGTATTTAAATAAGTACCAAGACACAAAACATACGATAGGTATCATCGAATACACTCAATTGAACCACCAAGATAAACCAAATAAAAACGATGGTAACATCCCCATCTTTATCATCATCAATGCCTTCAACACCATCGCGAAACCGCTCACGAGCCAGCAACAGCGCAAAGGAAAAAAAACGCTCAATATCTCCTCCCACTCGCTCACGTCTCAACTCAAAAGACATTCCCCGCACCTACTCGGGTCTCTACGGCACAGGCGGAGAACTCACGCACCAAACTCAAAACTCTGACCTACTACCATTTGAGTTAAGTAGAAACCTCAACACAGACTGGTTGCTATCATCTAGCGAATCCCCTTCCAAGAGCAAACGCATGAGATCTGGCAGTCTATTATGGAGTTATATATTTATTATTGTATTCATCCAATTTACGGCCATGACTCTTCCGCTCGGAATCTTGACATTTGAAACGAGTTTCACCGCAACTAATATTATTCATGGACTCTTGACCTTGCTTTTCCTGCACTGGATCAAGGGGTCGCCAAATTTCTATGAACAAGGGGAACTGAACGCAATGACGTTATGGGAACAACTAGAATCCTCACCGGATACGCAACAGAGTAGTAATACCAAGAAAGTTCTCGTTATTGCTCCTACTCTCTTGTGTTATTCGGCGTGCCACTTTTGTCACTATGACAAGGTACTTTGTGCCATAAATTTGGGAGTTTGGGCGGTATGTGTTATTGCGAAGTCGGAAGGAATGAACGGAGTCCGGCTTTGGGGGATCAATCGGACTATTGGCATCGATGATGATCTTAGAAAATGCAAGTAGACCTTTTCGAATGTTCTTCAGTCCAAAGTAGAAATCCGGTCGAATCTTAGACTGCGTGGCTCATGGCTGGTTTGATTGGAAACCCTTGATTGTGCAATACATTCTAAATATTTGATTTTCGGTATTAACTTTGTAAAAAACATATAGGCTGACTCTCCTGTTTTCATACATTAAATATCTGCGGGTCCGAAGGAATGTTCTTTTGGCATTCAAGCCCTTTGAAAGGAAGCTTTACTGGATAAACGCGAAACATATCGATTAGACTCAATCTCTACTATAAACATTGAATTTTCTACGTTCAAATTTAAATAAAGTGTCTAGAGCAGAGCTAGTGTAGTGCAATGGACTTAAAATCGTTCATGAGTAACCTCCATGAGTCTTTAATTAGTAACTCCATCCTAATATATTTCATCAAACTGATTTCATCAAACTGATTTCATATAACACATAAGTGAAGGCGCGAGTATTTTAACCAGGAGGCCAGTTCATTTGTCTTCCACCTAAGATGTGCAAGTGCAAGTGATAGACACTTTGTGCGCCCTCTTCTCCATCGTTAATCACAATTCTAAATCCTTCGGGGCACTCTTTCTTTCCGACTACCTGTGCAACATACATAAGATGTCCCAACAACTCCTTTTGGTCCTCCCTCGCTTTCGAAAGAGAAACTAGTCCATCACGATTCTTTGGAATAATGAGTATGTGAGTTGGTGCCTGAGGGTTAACGTCGCGAAAGCCGAAAGCACGATCGTCTTCGTAGACTTTATCAGTTGGCCATTCTCCAGATAGCAATTTATCAAAAATAGTATTTGGTCCAGCGCCATCGTTGGAGGACATGTCAAATTCTTTCGCTGCTTCCTTAGCCTTGGATACTTCGTCTGACATATTTTTATCGTTGGAGGATGCTGAGTGGAGATGAGAGGTTGGTGTTGAATGCTGAAATCTACTAGTATTAGTATGGAGAGCAAAGGGTACAAAAGCTGTCACAAATGATTTTCTCCAAAATAGTGATGTAGTGAGTGCTGCGCCGCGAAGCAGTGGATGCATCAAGAACCAATCGATTTAAGAATGGATATGAAAGTAAAATTGAGGATCACCCAGAGCTACTGTATCCCGTATCTGGTTGTGCCTATTGGTATTCCTTTGTAAGTTACTACAAGCTCGCAAGTGCCAAGTTAAAAGTGTTTCATTCTGTTTTATTTCTATCTTGCTAACAGTTTTACCAGACGATTTCACGGAACCCGAAACATCAAAAGTGTCAAAAGGTTCACTAAACCAACGCGGACAATGAAATGGGTAAGTGACGTATTTCACTTTTTCGTTCCACTCGTTGGCTGATGGAACACACTCCTTTTGCCCGTCAAGAAGATAACGGCATGTTTTTCGTTACCAATCGAGACCAATCGCTAAAGCCACAACCCTTATTAGAACCTGTTTCGCCGCTCTCTTCATCCCAGACACTTAAATAATAAGTAGTAAGCAGCAACAATGAAGTTATTCATATTAACAGGAACTCTCGCAATCCTTTCTGTATCTGGACAGGAATACAACACCAACGATTACGAGGATTACGCTGATGGATACGCACAACAAGATAATCTCTATGCAGACTATGCAGCATCCAAAGACCAACCAGCACCTGCAGCAGCCAAAGGAGGAACATTCCTAAAAACTGCAGCTCTCGGAGGAGTAGGATGGTTCTGTGGCGCTAAACTTCACGCTGCTCGCACCGTTAGAAAAATGAAGACGAAACATATGAAGGATCAAAAGAATCTTTACTCACAATATTACAACGATGTCTATAAACTACAGCAGCAAAATGCTGAACTCGCATATGTCGTCGATCAATACCAAGGTGCTATCAAGAATGTTGCAGATGAAATGGAGAATGATCAATTGCAGAGAGACTTTGATGAATTCAAGCAACCTGATGTTGATGGAGATGACCGTATTTCCAGAGCTGAATTCAGCATGTACGTCAAGAACTACTTGAGTAACTATCCTGGATTGACGGAGAAAGATTATCCCAAGTTTGAGGACTTTGACCATGATGGAGATGGATTCATTGGGTTCCAGGAGTATGCTCAACAAATGGCTCTCACGGTACAGCAGGCAGAGAAGGATAAGGCTAGCAAGTTGACATACTAAATTTAGGTTTTCCGCGAGAGGAAGATAAGTAAGCTATAGTAACGAAGCAATTCCGGTGATGCATGCATGTAACCATGATGATGTGATTGGTGATCAGTGATTTACTTATAGCATGTGTTTTCTATAAAGAAAGAAATTCATTACGAGGAGACAGGCTATCGTTTCTTATCTGGTGATCCTTGACTTAACACGTTTGAAAAACCGTGTAATTTAATAAATCATGCTACCCACTTGAATTAAACAGTAGCACTGTCTGGCTGTGCTGTCACTGCTGCCGTACCAGCTTTCGAAATGTGCGCGGTATTCTGTATTTGATTTGAACCATGTTAGCTTCTTTGTCTGTTTGCTCCAATACTCGGTGCAAAGGTTCTTATTTGTAATACCAAGGATGGGAGCCAGCTAACAAGGGCAGGGGTTCCAGGTCGGCCAATTTAAAAACTGATGAGACGTCTTCTCAAAAAGCTGTCACCTATCTTGCAGTTTTATCATGAAATTTTAAGTTACTTCGATGCAAGAAGCTACCTGCCTGCCTATAAGGAGATTTCTTTTAACTCTTATTCATACCATTATTCAGGATCCAATTAAAGTAGTTTTAGACATCGACGATGTAGTCAAATGAAGTGTGCACTTAACTTAAGGTGGCATTGACATTTGTGACTCCTTTCATTGCATCCATGGTGTTTAACCATGGAAACTTTGACCACCGCGCAGATATTTCTTGATTTATCGTCATTCATTAAATCACATCTTCATTTTTTGCTCTGTTGGGACTATCCTGGGCGAGAAGACGAGAAGACTAAGAGGCTTGACTTTGGTTTTTCACTTTCGTATTGGCAATAGACTTCGTACAATTGAGAGCGTTGAAATTAAGAATAGATATATTGGATAGAGGAAAAATGGTCAATACATTCATCACACACACATCCATGTTAGTAGTTTCAGACTCTTTTCAGGTTAAAATTATTCCTGTCGAGCAAAAAGCATTGTGCTACTAAACACGAGGAACAAGGAGCTGGTAAATAGTACATATCTTGTTCTATTATTGGAACCAAAAAGCAACTAAACTGAACTAAACCTAAAATAGCAGAAGCGGAGGATTTGAAGATGAAACGTGCTGGTCAAAGTCTTCTCATAAACCGAACACTCTTGACACTTGACGCAACAGCAACATCTTGAGATTAGTTTGAAATTGTATTTATGAGCCTTCCATTTGCCGTTACTATTCAGGCTCTTTTCAGCTGTCAGCCAGCGCCCAAATTGAAATTTTGATTTCTCTGAAATTTGAGACGCAAAATCTAATAAAAGATATGTACTTGTAGTTGCTTCGCTAGCTACGTAGTTGATGATACTGCTAGCTAGAGAGATAGTAAAACCCTGTCGAAAGTCCACTTCTTCCGTACCTCTGAATAAAGGCAAAGAAACAAGTTCGATGTTACTAACAACAGTAGCTCTTTCAGTGGGACTTCTAAATGTGTGCTGTTGTTTCGCATTCACTTCTCGTCAGAGTTCATCTTTTAGATCTGCTTTGCACAATAATGGGGCCCACTCGACGTCGTTTTTAACACAACTATGTGCTCTAAATCGTCAAAATCGATCTGGGAAGAGAAAGCTGCCAGTTATTCCAGTTATCGGTCCTATTATAAATGCTGAGCCGCTCATGGTGTGTATTCTGGTTTCTAAAAGTCAAATGCAACTCTTGAAATATACGCATTTCTTTGCCTAAAATATCTAAGAAGTTGTGTGGAACAGAGATGTCAAAGATCTCAGATATTGATTTCAATTCATTTTGCTTCATAGAAAAGCTTTTGTTCCTTATTCCATCTCACAATTGCTAACAAATCTCCTATCCTAACCCTAGATTGGCGGAGAAATGTTGCTAGATCCTCCGACTCCACTCCAATGGAAGGCTCTTCAGGAATGCGTTGTGGTTCACCGCAATCAATTCAATGAAATTGAGGAAGGAGATATGCGGACAGCTACCATTGACGCATCTCCACTTGTTGCTATTATAGACGAGGCCACTGGAATTAATCCTGTCAAACCACCATTTAGTAACTTTAGAGAGGGAGGAAGATACGCAACTTTAGCAGCAGTGGTTGGAATCACAACCAATGAAATTGAAGATCATGGATATGATGAAGATGACGAGGAGTCTTTCATGGAATATATGAATCTGTGTCCTGTTGATAAAGAAGAAGATTTTATTGTTCCTCTTTCTTCTTCTGTGAGGCTTGTGGGTATAGGACGAGCAGTTTTGAGAAAGTACTTTTATCGTGTACCAAGCGAATTGTGTCCAGACCCTGACGAAGACAGTGGAACGAAGTATGGTACCGATGAAGAAGATAGCGATTACATTGATCTAGATGAAGGCTTTAATCATGGATACGAGGATAATACTCCCATTATTATGGCCGAATTTGAACCATTGGTCGACGATGCTTCTGTCTATTCTATTGCAAATCCTGATAAGGTTGGTGAAAAAGGTCAAAAGAGCTATCGTAAATCTCCAGTCCATGCATTGTCAGAGCTGAATAACATTGCCATCAAAGCTTCCCGAATGCACGATGATAGGAGGCAATTGGTTGCAGGGATTAGAGCTGCTAAGGCCAGGCTTACTCTTTATGATGAAAACCTAAAAGACCTTGATGGCTTAGGGGCATTGTTCGGAGTCGAAGAATCTTCCAATACAGATAGAGTGCAGAATGAACGGAGTGGAATAACTGTTGATGAGTTCCTTGCAACATTCAAGGGAAATATGATGAGGATTGATCCGAGCGAACTGCCTCAGAATCAACCTAGTGCATTGGAAAAATTAGAAGCTTTGGATAATTATGGAATGAACTATTTTGGTGCATTTTCTAGCATTGGGGATCTTACTAGAGTGGCTTCAGAACAATTGGATCCATACTATAGTGAGCGATTTAGGGAGCGCGAAGAGTACAACTTAGAAGTTTCAAGTTTTGTTGCTTTTCGATGTTTAAATGGATTCGCTGATATTGCAGATATCTCATGGTCTCTTCGGTGCACATCAAGCATTGAGAGGTTGACAAGAGCATATGAAATACTGCTTAATCATACATTGATGCTGAAGCAATTGACAGAAACAATGATCAAAGAACTTGAAGAATGTGGAGAAGAGTGTACAGATCTATGGTGAACACTACGGACCCGACCTAACGAAAGTACTTGCATCCAAAATCTTATTACTTCTCAATAATAGATACATGTTTACGAATTGATTCATTTCCAACCTAACTCCAATCCCACATCAATCCCCCTTAATCATTGCTGCCAGTGAGCGGTTTTCTACTGATACTCCGCCTACGCAGAATAGGGTTCCTCACATAACAGAATACCGCACTCCCATATCTTTTTCGCATTACAATTTGTCAATAACTGTTATGTACGAAGATAGACACGGAGTAAATTAAGATTCTCAAATATAATCTTTCGATGTTAAGAAAATATAACCAACAAGACAAAAGAAGCAAGTCATACATATATGGACTACACGCTCGAGTTGCAGAATATATCACTCTATTTTTTGTAATTCAGCAAAAGATGAGCTACTATATCTATTTTAGGGTTCATAAACCATCTGACGGTTGGATTTTTTTCAACGTCTTTTTACTAAAATAGACAAAATGGCGAAAGGATTTCACCCTTTTTTCTTTTTTCTATTTGAATTTCCTGCAGCTTCCTGAAATAATGATCGTAAAATGGAACTCATCAAAACAAAACTATGAGCTGCAACGTTGAATCATCCTTTGAAGAAAGACTAGAAAATGCGAAAGCTGCAAGAAGCAAGTCAAAAGAAGTGGCAAGGCTCAGCGAACTGCAGGATCAAAACAACTACCTTCAAGAAAAGATAAAGTGCGTCAAACTGCATACGACAAGAAACGAAGCTGAAATTAAGCGACTAGCAAAGACCAATACTGAACTTTGTTCTCTTCGAGATGGCATGCAGCATCAAATATCTGCAATGGTAGGGGTGGTGAAGAGCTGGTGTCATTTCAGAGAAGAGATCATCCACGAACAACGTTTGTGGGAGAAAAAGATTATGGAAAACGAATAACTGCTTCAAGAATCTTGGAAAACATTACGGCTGCCGTCAACATTGAACTGCTACCAACCATTTTCGGGAAGAAGTAGAGAATGTTCAGCGGAAAAGAATCAGGTCACTTCTCAACCAAGTACTGATAAGGAATACGAAGACGAATGAATTACTACAATAAATCGCAAGATGAATGTACATCTAATTGTAACGTACCAGTATGGATATGCATTCGGGAATTGGAAAATCAAAAAGTTGCGAAACATTCTGACAGCAGCCGTAAGCTTTCTAAACATTTTTTAATATTAACTTTTTCGGATGCAGTTCATTGTCTTGAAACTGGAGAATAAGGATAAGCATTAATGTCATTCAATTTTCTGACCTGCCCATATTGAGAACAATGAAAGTAAAAAAAAAATTGTTGTCTCGATAAGAAGGTATCCTTGTTCATGATCAAAGGACATGCATAGCTCTTTTGCCGTGGGAGATATATTCAGGGACCTGATGCAGTGTCATGGCCTTTCGGTATATAATCACGTGGGGTAGAGCGATGAGTAGATGCATTAGCTAAAGGAATGTTTTGCTACGAAAGACGTCTAAAATAACTGCCCAGCGAAAAGCAAATGCATGTGAAATAAAGAGAAATTAAGAATGATAGGTTGAGCTTGCACTAAAAGAAAAGCCACTGACAGGGAGGGATCCTCAATAATTATGATAGAAAGACAAGGGAGTAAGGTCAAAAGGGGCTCAATTTTGTAGCTGCGCAAGGTCGCCAAGTGTTTCTCAGCGACCTTGAAATCAAATAGAGCATTATACGAGAGAAAGAATCGACATTTTAGAACAGGAATACTGTAGGTCTGAGCCTCTTTACATAGTTTGAGTCAGAAGAAGTGCAACATCATTATAGCTTCATAAATATCAGACTTCGATGGTAGAGGCAAAAATTGCTGCTCCCAAATCCTGAAGGGCTCTTAAAAATACAGCGATCTTTCCTAAGCCCGGTCCAAGAAACAATTTTGCAACCTCCATGATTAGAAACCTTTCTTATTCAGAAAGATGATTTCCTCCGCCCACACTCAATATGATTCCCGTGCTGAATATTCGCCATTTTCATATTAATCATCATACGCTGAAAGAGTCCATTCATTGCATCTTTGGTGACATGAATTGTAGCTAGTAAAGTAGTTCAGGAAACTTTCGTTTCATAAATTGTAGACCCTTCTCAAGAACGGCAACTCTACAAACAAGGAAATTTTCAATAAGATCTTCACCGTTTTCGTGCGCCCAGGTGATACCAGTTGTAGCATCATAAATAGCTTCATCAACAAATGATGCAATGAAAGAATATACTTCTTCCTCTACTGCTTCAGATATGGGTTTCGCATACACTGTGTTGATGGATAAGCTCTCATCATTTGCCAGAAGATCCCCAACCTCTTCTGGCGATGCGAGGTACGATCTCAGTAGTGCGAGTGATCCAGGATCCAATTCTCCATCATTCTGATCATCAATGGTTACCCGAACAGGTTGCTGCCGAATCATTCTTATGTCAACACACTCTTGATTGCACTGATTGGACTTGGAGTCCACAAACCCGTATTCGCACATTGTTTCCAAGTTTGAAAATGATCCATAGGAAATGAAAACTTCTTCGCCTTTTGCAAATTCATTTTCTACAGACAGAAACAATTCATCTTCCATAATTCTAGCAGAAGTTTTGGATGCAGAATTGTGATTGATCATATCCAAAATAGGTGTCATTGCATACCCCTCATCGAGAAGGAAGTTAGCTCTAGAGTTGACGATAGCAAGTGCCCATTCGTCTAGATTTAGTTCTTTGCACTGCTCCTTGACCGATTGGACTCTCTGATAGATCAAACCTCCATCAAATTCGCTGACTTTCTCCAGTTTTTCTTGTGACCAGAATCTCGGCATGGATTGCAATGATGGAGATGACAGGGAAGGTAGGACTTTGATGTAGGGAGCAAAATCAGATTCTTCACCAAGATCTCTTTCCTTGGCAAGCTCAACTGCTAGATCTTCAGGCGATTCTGCTACGATGCATGCTTTCAATGATACTCTTAAAATTGGTCCATTGATTTTGTCTGGTCGGCTGGCAAAGGATTTGTCATTGGAGTATTTCATGAATCTATATGCATCGTCACCAGTGCGAACGTCAAGATCGAGAGGCGTTATTATTCCTTTTTGAGTGCACCATTCCCTGAACTCCGAGAGATCCGAATCTGACGAATCATTGGATGAAGCAGCTTTGAGAAGAAAATCTCTGATAAACGTATTCTTTTTGCCAGTACTACGATGTCGTCCGGATGACATTTGAAATGCATATACGTAATTTTCAGGAAGCGCTAGGTATATAATGAGGGCTGTGGCTGCCCAGTAAAACATTGCAGCCATGATTATGTTTAGGCTTTTATATCTGGTGAAGAATGTATCAAGCTAAGAAATGATATTGATGGATGTTATACGATGTTGGATGTTTGGTTGGATGGTTGATGGTTGATGGTTTTGTGCGGTGTGCGTCGCTTTTTCAAGCAATGGAGTGATTTGATTGGCTCAACAAAGGGGCTTAGGTATGAGTATTGATCGGGAGGTTGGGCAATAGAAGCGCGCCGAAAGAAAAAAACCTTTAATCGTACTGATGCAGTAGGTAGATATTAGGGTTACCATAGGGTTAGAGTTAGGGTTGCGACAATGATGAGCTTAAGACGAAGGTCAAGGATAACTTGCGTGTCTGTCATCTCTCTAGAGAAGGTAACAAATAATGGGCGATGTCAAATATTAATGTAGGATTGAGCAACAGATTTTTCATTGTTGATTATGTGTGCAGCTATGTTGGATCACAGAATCTCTACCTCTTGACCTGACTGAGTGGGGTGTTGCTATTGATGACAAGAACACGACCTTTGACATTAAGTGTGTATGGTGGAATCCGATTTGGAATATATCATACCTTGATGGTTGTGAGATGTTGTGACTGTAATGAAGATAAAGTCGTTGGAATCGTTGACATAGATCGTGATCCTCATGGACATATTTCTGACAAGGCATTATTGGTACAGATGAAGAAAATTTGTTTTTGTCTAACCTTTACACTACGATAACGAAAAAGATGGCGAAATCATCTGTGTCATCACCACACTTATGAAGAAGCCCTCGCACTCTTTCCTATTATTCCTCTTTCTGATGCCCGACATGTGGTTTCTCGTCAATTTCACAACCTTGCTGGTTTTCTTCTTTCATTTTCTCGTCGGCTTCATAAGCAAAGCCAAATTCATTAGTTCTGACTTTGTCGACACGATAAATATAAGCTTGAATGAGGAAACCTACAAAGACAACGTCGTCACGAAGAGTCATGAGTTTGTGTTTCAGAGGACTTTGAATCATGAAGGCAAACACATCGTCCACAAAAGTGTTGAACATTTTATAAACAAAAACTTTCCATGGAAGGTGTGCAACAGACTTCAGCCGATAGTTCACATATAGTTGAGGACAGAGGGTAATGAATCCAAAAGTGTAAACTGCATTGGCAAGGTTTGAAATCAGCCAAGACCACCAACTGGTATAGACGTAATATGTCTTCGCATAGACTGCGGAACCAAAGACCAGAGGATACAAAATCATACCAAGATACGTATGAGCGATGCTATCATAGTTGACGGTATCTTGTTCGATCTGGGTCAAGTTCGTTTTCGTTTGGAATTCAAGAAAGGGGAAACTTCGCTTCATTTTTGGCTTGATGAATTTGGTAACTTTCCACATTTCCACAGCCACTCCACTACCGATGCTCCCAAGAATGAGCCAACTCGTGTTCCCTCCATCGCACAAATACAAAAATATGATTAGCTGGCAAAGAAATCTGCCTAATACTGAGGAGAATGAAACTCCTCCCATGCTCTTTTTTCCAACATAGAATCCAACTTCATCTCGAAATGCCATATAATCAAGATAGATGTGAACAAAAGTTATGATTTGTGTCAAGATGAAACGATACATGTATTCATCCGAAATCATGTGACGCAATTCATCGAGTTCGTCAGGATGCAATATACTTTCCGCTACTCCGAATCCAACTTCCAACTGACGATGGCCAACATGTCTAAGGGGCGAAATGATGCTGAGTTGGATTGACACGGCAATCGGCGGCCTAGGATTCTGTGCTTGATCTTCAGGAGGCGCCAATTGAATTTGCGACGAGTGCTTCAATGCCACATCGTCCACATACAGCGTTGGACGATGATAGATGATATCATTTGGATGAAATTGTTGAATAGCAAGCACGAGCCCATCGCCCCGAACTGGATGTTGAACTGGATACAATTGATCATCGGCCACGAGTCTCAGTACGATTGGCTGCCTATGATATTTAAAATAAGGAACTTTACTATATCGTTGTCTCTGGACAATCCGTGTTAAATCGAAGATGGTTTGTGCCACGACGATATCTGGTTTGGATAGCGCAGTCCTTTGCTTCAAAACAAACTTTCCTTTCAGAATCGTAGGAGGCGAGTTGGTTTTATCTACAGGATGGTCCTCAT
>Ga0307981_1002878_pt1 | contig 13475 bp, 17 predicted proteins | sample OrgLakmetagen987_FD_201849 | JGI IMG/M metagenome (GOLD analysis project Ga0307981, IMG submission 201849) | Saline water microbial communities from Organic Lake, Antarctica - #987 | ecosystem: Environmental > Aquatic > Non-marine Saline and Alkaline > Saline | place: Antarctica: Organic Lake... | reverse complement strand
CGGGTTCGTGAATGCCGTGCTGCGCCGCATCGCCGAGCTCGATCCAACCGACATGGTCTGGCCGTCCGACGCGGCTCGGCTGAGCTATCCGGAATGGATCGTCGAAGCCCTGACCCAGGATCTGGGTGACGAGGCGATCCCCGCGCTCGTGCGGATGAACGAGGCCCCGGCGGTGACCGAGCGTCCCGATGGGTACGTGCAGGACTTCTCGTCGCTGTGGGTGGCGTATTCCGTGGAGGCGAAGGCGGGGGAGCGGGTGCTCGACATGTGCTCGGCACCTGGTGGCAAGGCGACAGCGATGGCGGGTTCGGGCGCGCACGTCATCGCCGCAGACCGTCAGGCTCACCGGGCTGTGCTGGTCCAGGACAATGCGCGACGCCTGGAACTCGACCTGCCCGTGGTGACCGCCGACGGGACGCGCCCGCCGTTCCGGTCGGGTTCGTTCGATGCAGTGTTGCTCGACGCGCCGTGCTCCGGTCTGGGCGCGCTGCGCCGCCGAGCGGATGCTCGATGGCGGATCACGCCGACCGATGTCGGTGACCTGTCCCGACTCCAGGCACAGTTGCTCGCGTCCGCCGCCGAGATGGTCGCGCCCGGTGGTCGCCTCGTGTATTCCGTGTGCACCATGCTCGACGTCGAGTCGGTGGACCACGTGACACCCGATGGGTTCGAGGTCGACGACACCGAACCGCCGTCGGGTCGGTGGCGTCGGCATCGTCAGGGGTGGAGAGTGCTGCCCCACGACGCGGACACCGACGGCATGGTGATGATTCGGTACCGTCGCTCGACATGAGCGATGCACCGGCAGCCAAGGTCCTCACCTGTTCCGACGGGGTTGTCCACGGCACACGCGAGGACAAGAGCGGGGCAGCGTTGGCCGAGTTCCTCGACCGGCACGGGTTCGATGTCGTCGAACAACGCGTCACCGCCGACGGCACCGACAACGTGGCGCAGGCGCTGATGGAGATGTCCGATGGATTCGCGGGTCTGATCGTCTCCACCGGCGGGACCGGTTTCGCCCCTCGTGATCAGACACCCGAGGGCACCCGTTCGGTGATCGAACGAGAAGCGCCCGGCCTGGCCGAGGCGATGCGACTGTGCAATCCGCTCGGCCGACTGTCGCGTGGCGTTGCGGGTGTTCGCGGCGACACCATCATCGTGAACACGCCGGGGAGCACGAAGGGATGCGTGGAACAGTTGGAGGCCGTGATCGACGTGCTCCCGCACGCGCTCCGCCTGCTCTGGGATGCCGACACCACCCACTGAGCAACCTCCACCCGTCCCGCCCCGCCCCCACCCTGACCCAACCCGCCACCCTTCCGGGTTTGCGTGACGGTTTCGGGCGTCGTGACGCCCGAAACCGTCACGCAAACAGGAGTGGATGCAGTGGGGCCGAGGCGGCGGCGGGACGCAGTGGTCGCCGGTAGCCTCGCGTCGTGCTCAAGATGGTCCTCCCGAAAGGCTCGCTCGAGCGTGCCACCCTCGAACTCTTCGAAGCGGCGGACCTCCCGGTCAACCGCAGCTCGTCGGTTGCCTACCAGGCAGACATCGACGACCCCCGGATCGACTCGGTTCGTATCCTGCGTCCACAGGAGATCCCGACGTACGTCGCCGAAGGGCTGTTCGACATCGGCATCACCGGCCGGGACTGGGTGGAGGAGACCGGCAGCATCGTCGAGAGCCTCGGGGAGTTGAAGTACTCGAAGAACACGTCGCAACCGATCCGCATGGTCGTCGCCGTCGCAGGTGACTCACCGGCCGAGTCGGTGAAGGACCTGCCGAATGGCGTTCGGGTCCAGACCGAGTACCTCGAGTCGACGCGTCGCTTCTTCGAGGCGAACGGCATCGATGCCGACATCCGGCTCTCCTACGGTGCAACCGAAGCCAAGATCCCCGACATCGCCGACTGCGTGGTCGAGATCACCGAGACCGGTCGGGCGTTGCGCGCCGCCGGGCTCAAAGTGATCGACACCATCCTCACCAGCTACACCGAAGTGGTCGCCAATCCGGCGTCGTACGCCGATCCGGACAAACGCAAGGCAATGGATCAGGTGATGACCCTGCTCAACGGTGTGCTCGATGCGCGGGGCCGGGTGTTGCTCAAGCTGAACGTCGACGAAGCCCACCGTGACGCGGTACTCGCCGTGTTGCCGTCGATGAAGACCCCGACCGTGTCGCCACTGTCGGGTGGCGGCTATGCGATGGAATCGGTGGTCGAGAAGCGCACCATCAATCTGGTGATCCCCGAACTGCGCGAGGCCGGCGCGACCGACCTGCTCGAGATGCCGATCTCCAAGATCGTCCCGTGATCCGTCCGACCCGATGACCGAACTCGCTCGCGACCGTGATCTCACGGGAACTGTCGTGGAGTTCGATGCCGCGGTCGGATTGGGTGTCGTGGAGACCGAGGCGGGGGAGCGTCATGCCTTTCACTGCATCGAAATCGCCGACGGTTCCCGCGACATCGACGTCGCCGCGTCGGTGACCTTCGATCTGCTCCACAAGCTCGGCCGTCACGAGGCGGCGAACATCCGGTCGTGAGCGACGAGCGGGCGATCCGTGAGCGACGGATCGTCGAGGTGCTGTTCTCCCTCGACGAGGGCGAGGTGACGACGTACGGAGATGTCGCCGAGGTGGCGGGGTACCCGAAGCAGTCCCGCCTCGTGGGTCGGATCCTTCGAGACACGTCCGAGGACGTTCCGTGGTGGCGCGTCGTGAACGCCCAGGGACGAATCCGGACCCAGAATCCTGCGCTCCAGGCCGAACTGCTGCAGGCGGAGGGAGTCCTCGTGACCGGAGGTCGGGTGTTCGACGCCCCGACAGGACGGTTCGCTCGAATCGACAGTTGACCGCAACGGCGTGATCGCCCTGACGGGCGATCGGTCCGTGGTCAGGAGGCGCTCTGGCCCTTGATCTGCACGAACGCCAGGCGGATGTTGTTGAGGGCGTCGGCCATGGTGGCAGCATCGTCGCCGAGGCGATCACCGAGACCGTCGACGAGGCAGGCCACGGCATCGATCGCCAGCGCCGCCTGAGCCAGGTCGGGCGCGTCGCTCGACAGATGGATTGCTGCGAGCTCGTAGAGACCCATCACGTGATTCGTCACGACCACTTCGGCGGGGACGTTCGCAAGTCGGGCTCGGGACTCCTCCATTGCCTGTTGTGCCTCCGCGATCTCCCGTTGCTCCTCGGGATCCAGTTGCTCGAACTGCTCCTGGAAGTCGTCGAGGCCGGGGATGTCGAAGGGGTCTGCTCCGGAGGTTTCATCGCTCACGCGGGGTACCCTAGCGTCGCACAACTGAGGCGAAGTGGGCTCACGCCCCACCTGTTCACGCTCGAGTGAACGGGTACCAAGGCCAGCTCCCGCACTCGATGCGGTTGCTCCGCGGACTTCGCGTCGAGCACCGTCCATCCGAACATGGGGAGGCCCATTTGCACAGGAGTGAACTCTAATCGCACCACGACGACCAGATCCGCGAAGCGAACAGCATCGCATCAATGACCGCATCCGCAGCCGCGAGGTCCGTTTGATCGGACCCGACGGTGACCAGCTCGGTATCAAAGCCGTGCCGGAAGCCATTCGTCTGGCACGCGGACTCGACCTCGACCTCGTCGAAGTGGCACCACAGGCCAAGCCGCCGGTGTGTCGCATCATGGACTACGGAAAGTTCAAGTACGAGGAAGATCAAAAGGCCAAAGAAGCACGCAAGAAGTCGACCAACGTGTCGGTCAAAGAGGTGAAGTACCGCCCGAAGATCGGCAAGGGTGACTTCGACACCAAGACCCGCAACGTGATCCGCTTCATCGATGACGGTCACAAGGTCAAGGTCACGCTGCAGTTCCGTGGTCGTGAGATGGCCCACCCCGAACTGGGGTCGAAGATCCTCGATCAGGTGATCGAGGCCGTCGGCCCCGCCGCCAAGCTCGACAGTCGGTCCCGCCTCGAAGGTCGGGCCATGTCGATGGTCCTTTCGCCGGACAAGCAGGCACAAGAGGCGATCAAGAAGGCAGCTGCGGAAGCGGAGAAGGAAGCCGCTGCCGCAGCAGATGCCGAACAGGCATCAGAAGGAGAATGACATGCCGAAGATGAAGACATCCAAGACCGCAGCGAAGCGGTTCAAGAAGACCGGGACGGGCAAGCTCCGTCGCGAACAGGCCAACAATCAGCACCTGTTCGAGAAGAAGTCGTCCCGCCGCAAGCGTCGCTTGGAGCAGGACCAGGACGTCCACCCGGGCGACGCCAAGAAGATCAAGCGCCTGCTCGCAGAGCGCTGATCAGGTCGAGAACGTAGAGGAGCAACGATATGGCACGAGTGAAACGCGGCGTCACCAAGACGAACCGCCACAAGAAGGTCCTGAAGCAGGCGAAGGGGTACTACGGCAACAAGAGCCGTTCGTTCCGCGCCGCCAACGAGCAGGTCATGCGGTCGGGTAACTATGCCTTCCGCGACCGCCGGGCCCGCAAGGGCGAGATGCGTCGCCTGTGGATCCAGCGGATCAACGCAGCTTGTCGCCTCAACGACATGAGCTACAGCCGCTTCATCGCTGGCATGAACGCTGCCGGCATCGAGGTCGACCGCAAGATCCTCGCTGATCTCGCCGTCACCGATGCCCCGGCGTTCGCAACGCTCGTCGAGAAGGCAAAAGCCGCACTCTGACATCGGCGCCGAGGCGCTGAGACATACGAACGGCCCGTGCGCACCGCACGGGCCGTTCGTCGTTTTCGAGGTGATTTGTCCGATTCGTCCAGCTGCCAGCCGTCTTGGAATGAACGGAAGACCTGGCAAGAGACGACTCAGGAAATCCCATGAGGCAGACGAGCCTGCCGGTTAGCGTGATGGCGGTGAGTGGCGTCGAGTTCAAGAACCCGAAGGTGCAGACGCTTCGGCGGTTGCTCGCCGATCGATCAGAGCGCCACGAGACCCAGCAGTTCGTGATCGAGGGTCCGGTGTCGACCGCAGAGGCGGTGCGGGCGGGTCTGCGATGTCTCACCCAGTTCGCTCCGTTCGCGTCGGACGCATGGATCGATGGCGCAGGAGCCCGCGTCGAACTGGGCGCCGGGGTCCTCGAGCGGGTCGGCACGACCGCACGTCCGCAGGCGCCACTGACCGTTGCCGAGATCCCACGACACGATGCACACCAACTCCTGGCGTCGGCGTCGTTCGTGGTCGTGCTGGATCGTGTGAGCGATCCCGGAAATCTGGGCACGATCGTGCGGTCGGCCGAAGCCGCAGGAGCCGACCTGGTCGTGGTCACTCCCGGTTCGGTCGATCCGTTCAATCCGAAGGTCGTCCGGTCCTCGGCGAGTGCGATCTTCCACGTGCCCGTCGTCGAGGCGTCGCTCGGCGACATCGCGGCAGCCGGTCTGTCGGTGGTCGGTACGAGCAGTCACACGTTTGCCGGCCGCACCGTCGCGTCGTACACCGATGCCGACCTGACCGGCCGGATCGCGATCGTCATGGGGAACGAAGCTGCCGGTCTTCCCGACGAGTGGAACGACTCGAACGGACCGGTCCACCGATGGGTCACGATCCCGCACCGGGGACGCAGCGAGTCGCTCAACGTGGCGATGGCGACCACGGTGTTGGTGTTCGAGGCCGCACGTCAACGTTCCTGACTCGACGGCGTGCGGGCTGGTCCGGCACGCGCCCATCAACGCACGGCCCGACAACCGCTGAGTACCGTGAGGTAGGTGGATGATTCGTTGATCCGACTACTCGACTCGTCCGGGGCGGCCTACGAGATCGTCGAATGCGATCCGGCCCTCGCCGACACTGCCGAGTTCTGCGAGGCGTACGGCTATTCGCCCGGCGACTCGGCGAACACATTGCTGGTGATCGGGAAGTCTGATCCGCCGGTGTTCGCTGCATGTCTCGTGCTGGCAACCACCCGCCTCGACGTGAACAAGGTGGTCCGCAAGCGCCTGGGTGTCAAGAAGGCGTCGTTCGCATCGGGCGACGACACCGTTGCGCTGACCGGCCAGCAAATCGGCGGCGTGACACCGTTCGGGCTCCCCGGAGACATCCCGATCTGGGTCGATTCGCGGGTGATGGATCGCGACCGGATCATCCTCGGCGGCGGCAGTCGAGACCGCAAAGTGCTGGCATCACCCGCGATCCTCACCGCGATCGGCGCCGAGGTCGTGATCGACCTCGCCAAGGAGATCTCCGCATGAGTACCTCGATTGCTCCGATCCTGCGAGTCGCCGATGCGAGGGCGTCGGTTGCGTGGTATCGCAGGATCGGGTTCGAGCAGGTCTTCGAGCACCGGTTCGCCGAGGGCATGCCGGCGTACGTCGGGATCCAGCGCGACGACGCACTGATCCACCTGTCCGAGCACGCCGGAGACTCACCCGGTCCCGCACTGCTCTACGTGTGGGTCGACGCGATCGAACCACTCGCCGATCTGTTCTCGATGGTGCCCGACGAGATGCCGTGGGCACGCGACATCGAGGTGACCGACCCCGATGGCAATCGGATCCGTCTCGCTGAGGCCGTCGTGCGCGAGGACTGACGCCGGCGAAGCACGCCGGCCCTGATCGAAACGGTCTCCTCCTTGACGACGGAGCGACGCTACGCTCGCAGCCGTGGCGACGCAGTTGCAGCGATTTACGTTCCCCGGCTGACGCCGGGGTCCCCACTCCGCTCCTGCTCGCACCCGTTCCTTCGAAAGGACCACGCTGATCTCCCATGATCTCCGACATCACCGCCGCCCGTGACGCGGCGCTCGCAGACATCGCCGTCGCTTCGAGCCTCGACGAGGTCACGGCGATGACCACTCGCTATGCCGGCAAGAAAGGCGAGCTCGCGGGTCTGAAGAAGCAACTCGGTTCGCTCGACTCGATCGACGCGAAGAAGGAAGCGGGGACTGCGATCAACGAAGCGATCGCTGCGGTCGACACCGCACTCGACGAGCGACGCTCGATCGTGGCGTCCGAGGCGATGGCACGCCGTGTCGAGACAGAGCGTCTCGACCTGACCGAGTACGTCGGCAAACCGGCTCGGGGGCACGCGCATCTCGTCACCCAGGCGTGGGAACGACTCGAAGACGTCTTCGTGGGGATGGGATTCCGAGTCGCCGAAGGCCCCGAGGTCGAGACCGACTGGCACAACTTCGAGGCGCTCAACATGCCGGTCGGTCACCCGGCACGGGGCGAATGGGACACCTTGTTCGTCGACCACACCGCACCCGGAGGATCCGCCGGCTCCACGGTGCTCAGAACGCACACGTCGCCGGTCCAGATCCGCACCATGCTCGAACAGGAACCACCGATCTACATCGTCGCGCCAGGGCGGGTCTTTCGCCGAGACACGCCTGACGCCACGCACATGCCCGTGTTCCATCAGATCGAAGGGCTCGTGGTCGATCGCGACATCTCGATGGCCGACCTGGCCGGCACCATCCAGGCGTTCACCACGGCGTTCTTCGGACAGGACTGGAACTCGCGCCTGCGACCCGACTACTTCCCGTTCACCGAGCCGTCGGCCGAGTTCGACATCCAGCGACCCGACGGTTCGTGGATCGAGCTCGGTGGATGTGGGATGGTCCATCCGAACGTGCTGCGCGCCGGTGGGATCGACCCCGAGGAGTACAGCGGTTTTGCATTCGGATTCGGCATCGACCGGATGGCCCTGATGCGCCACGGCGTCGACGACCTACGCGCCATGTACGCCGACGATCTCCGCTTCGCGGAACAGTTCTGAGGAATCGATCATGAAGATCCTGCTGTCCTGGCTCAACGAGTACGGCGACTTCGGCGACCCGACGAAGGCCGACGAGGTCGCTGCGGTGTCGGCGGCGCTCACTGCGCTCGGACTCGAAGTGGAGTCGATCGAGTCGGTCGGCGACACCGTCGACGGCGTCGTCACGGCGCGCATCCTTCGGCTCCAGTCCCACCCCGAGGCCGCCAAGGTCCAGCGGGTGTACGTCGATGCAGGTGACGGCCAGGAGCGTCACGTGTGGTGCGGCGCGGACAACATCGCCGAGGGTCAGATCGTGCCGCTCGCCACCCTCGGTACGACCATGCCGAACGGGATGACCATCGAACGACGCGGCATCCTCGGCATCGACTCCGAGGGGATGCTCTGCTCGGCCCAGGAGCTCGGTCTGGGTGAGGATCATTCCGGCATCCGAGTGCTTCCCGACAACACGCCGCTCGGGCTGCCCTACGGCGAGGCGCTGGGAATCGAACCCGACGTGCTGATCGATGCAAATGTCACCCGCAACCGTCCCGACTGCTGGGGCTACGTGGGAATCGCCCGCGATCTCGCAGCGAAGATGGGCACCGAATTCCGTCCTCCGACGCCCACGCTCGACGTCGGAGGCGACGAACGTGCGGCCCCGGTCGAACTGGTCGACGGTGATCGCTGTGCCCGATTCACGTCGACGGTCATCTCGGGCCTGCGGGTCACCGACTCGGCTGCGTGGATGCAACAGCGGCTCACCGCTGCGGGCATGCGACCGATCAGCAACGTCGTCGACGTGAGCAACTACGTCATGCTCGAGCTGAACCAGCCGAATCACGCCTACGACCTCGAGACCCTCGGCGGTGGAGGATTCCGCGTCCGCCTCGCCGCCGACGGCGAACGACTGGTCACCCTCGACGGTGAGGACCGGGCGTTCGCGGCGAACGACCTCTTGATCTGTGACGCTGACGACACTCCGATCGGTGTGGGTGGCGTGATGGGCGGCCTGGATTCGGAGATCTCCGATGCCACCACCACGGTTGCGCTCGAGATGGCCTGGTTCGAACCCGTCGGGATCGGACAGACGGTTTCGCGCACAGGACTGCGGTCGGAGGCGTCGCAGCGATTCGAACGTGGCGTGGACCCGTACGGGATGCCGATCGCCATTGCTCGTTTCGCCGAACTGCTCGGTGAGACCTGCCCCGACCTCGTGGTCCACTCCGGGGCGGTGGATGCTCGATCCGACGAACTGCTTGCCGAGAACAGGTCGGCCGACGTTCGGATCGCCAACGTCAACCGGATCCTCGGCACCGATCTGGCGACCGCCGACCTCCCCGGACTGCTGGACCCCATCGGGTACACGGTGAGCGGTGACGGCGACACCTGCTCGGTCGTGCTCCCCACCTGGCGTCCCGACTCCACGGCGGAGATCGACGTGATCGAGGAGATCGCCCGACATCACGGCTACGACCAGCTCGGGAGTCGTGTCCCCAAGCCCACCGGTCATGGTGGTCTCACCGTCCGACAGCAACGTCGTCGTGAACTGCGTCAAGTGTTGCTGGGTCTCGGCCTGAGTGAAGCGATGCCCAACCCGTTCCTCGCTCCCGGAACGCTCGCCAAGGCGGGCTTGCCGGCGGCTGCGATCACCATCACGAATCCGCTCGTCGCCGACGAAAGTGTCCTGCGGACCTCGCAGCGCCCTGGGCTTCTCCGTGCGATTGCGTTCAACGAGTCACATCGCCGTGACGCAACGGCCTTGTTCGAGATCGGTCACGTCTACCCACCCGGGGAAGGCGACCTCCCCCCAGAGTTCGAACAGCTCACCGTGGTACTGGCCGGGAGCGATGCTCCTGCAGCGATGGCGGTGTGGCGCGAAATCACCGCAGCGCTCGGGGGCGGGGCGCGGATCGATCAGAGCAAGGTCCCCGCCGGACTCCACGCCACCCGCTCGGCGACGTTGCAGGCGGGCAAGGATCCGCTCGGCGCCATCGGCGAGGTCTCACCTGACGTGCTCGCCGCGTTCGGCGTGAGTGAACGTGTGGCGATTCTCGAGGTCGATCTCACGCAGTTCCTCGCACGCGAACCGAAACCCACACAGTGGAAGCCGACCAGCCGGTTCCCGTCGAGCGACCTCGATCTGTCGTTCGTCGTGCCCGACGACATCCCGGCCGAAAAGGTCGAGAAGGTCGTTCGCCAAGGCTCGGCGAAGTTCCTCGTCGAGCTCGACCTGTTCGACAACTATCGCCGCGACGACCAGCCTGGGGTCCGCGCGCTCGGCTATCGGATCCGACTCCAGGCCGCCGACCGCAGCCTCACCGATGGTGACGTGGCCGAGGTCCGTCGAGCGATCGAGGCGTTGGCGACCAAACTCGGCGCAGAGCTCCGGAGCTGATCGTGGCAGCGCCGGGCGAGACCGACCTCGACGTGATGCTCTCGACGCTCGACGTGGAGCGTCGGCCGGGGGTGTTCACGTTCGTGGCCGTCAGCGACCCAGATCCGACGCTCATCGCATCGGCCCATGCAACGGTGCGCGAAGTTGCGCTGACCACACTGGTGCTCACGGTCGACGATGCTCGCGGCGCCGGACTCGAAGTGGTGACCGAGATGGCGTGGCTGACGCTGACCGTCCACTCGAGTCTCGATGCGGTCGGCCTCACCGCTGCGTTCAGTCGGGTGCTCGGTGACGCCGGGGTGGCCTGCAACGTGCTCGCCGGGTATCACCACGACCACTTACTCGTGCCCGCAGGTCAGGCAGAGCACGCCATCGGCGTGTTGCGTTCGCTACGCGGTTAGGTCACGGGATCGCCCGCAGTGTGGGGTATCCGCTGCTCGATGTCCACTGCTCGATGTCGATCCGGATCGTCACGACGTCATCAGGACCCGCTGGCGCCGCATCGCCGTACTTCTCGGCGAACAGATCGCCGGCCCGTTGGAGCTCCCACTCAGGATCGTCGACCACCTTCGCCGGACCGTGGATGCGACCCCACCACGGCGGGGCGGTGCCGTTCTGGCGCTCGTCTGGTTCCGTGACCAACAGGATTGCGCGAGCCGCTGGCGTGAGCTGCGTGCCCGGCCCGGGGCAGGCCGGATACACGTACACCCGATTGCCGTCGACGGCAAAGCGACACGGGGTCGGCAGCGGCTCGGCGTCGTCGTCCGTTCGGACCACGACGCCGCCTCGGGCATCGATGACTCGGTACTGTGGAGTGAGATCGTCGAGCAGTTCGTCGTACAGGCCGTCGTAGGCGCTGAACAGTTCCCGACCTCGGGTGCGTATCTCGTGGAGTGTGAGTGTTCCCCCGAAGCCTTCGTGACCTCGTCGCGGCCAGTCGTCGGGCCCGTCTTCGATGTAGATCTTGCCGCGCTGCCATTCGAGGTCGATGTACTGGCCCGGCGCAGACGAGCGCCACTGGAGTGTCACCCAGGCGACGTTAGTTCAGCGACAGGTCGTCAGGAGCGAGTGCGAGCCAGCTGAGGCGTCCTGGTTGGCGTCGCAACACGTTGCGCCACAACTCGTCCGGCCGGGCGCTGAAGATGTCGCCGACCTCGGCGTCGAGCACGAGCCAGGCGCCTTCGTCGATTTCGGCGTCGAGCTGGCCCGCGCCCCACCCGGCGTAGCCGCGAAAGACCCGGACCGATTCCACGTGGGCGGCCACGATCGCCGGGTCGGCCGACAGATCGGCCGAGGCGATGATGCCGCTGATCGGGGTGAGCAACTCGGTCGATTCCGAGAGCTCCAGCTTGGTGGCGGCGAGCCCGATCATCGCGTTCACTTCGACCGGTCCACCTTCGAACACCGACGACGGGGGAAACTGCAGGTCGATCCAGCGGTCCAGTGGCGCGTCGAGCGACTCCTCGGTCGGTCGGTTCACGATGACGCCGATCGCACCGTCGGTGTGATGCTCGAGGACGTAGACGACCGCCCGCTCGAAGTGCGGATCGCTCAGGGGTGGCGTGGCCAACAGCAGGCGACCCTTGGTCTGGGGCGACGTCAAGAACACCACCCCAGTGTGCCGGTGGGGACGCCGCCAGCCTCGCCGGGTCGATCGTTGCATGATCATGCATCATTCTGTATGGTCATGCAGTAATGCGAGAGACACCGCTTCGCGCCGGGATCATCGGCGCCTCCGGGTACACCGGAGCCGAACTCCTGCGGTTGATCGCAGGCCATCCCGACCTCGAATTGATCGTGGCGACCGGGGACTCGATGGCAGGTCGCCACGCCGCCGACCTCTACCCGTCGCTGGCGACCGCATACCCCGATCTCGTCTTCACCGAATTCGACCCGCAGTCGCTCGACGGGCTCGACCTCGTGTTCCTCGGGCTTCCTCACCAGGCGTCGATGCAACTGGCACCGCAGATCATCGGGAACGTCGACTGCGTGGTGGACCTGTCGGCTGCATTCCGATTGAAGGACGCATCGATGTATCCGCCCTACTACGGGTTCGAACACACGCAACTCGATCTGTTGGAGCAGGCGGTGTTCGGACTGCCCGAGGTACACCGTGCCGACCTGGTCGGCGCATCGTTGATTGCGACGCCGGGCTGCCATGTCACGGCTGCGACGCTGGCGCTGCGGCCGCTGGTCGCTGCCGGACTGGTGGCCGGCACGGGCGTCGTGGTGAACAACGTCACGGGTATTACCGGCGCGGGTCGCGCCCCGACCGAGACCAACGTCTTCACGAACATCGACTCCAACGTGGTCGCATACGGCGTCGGCCACCACCGCCACACACCGGAGATGGAACAGGAGATCGGCGCCCAGGTCACCTTCGTGCCGCACCTGGTGCCGATGAGCCGCGGCATTCTCGCCACGTGCTACGCCCGTCCCGGCGACGACTGCTCGGCGGAGCGCCTCACCGGCGCGCTCCACGAGGCGTACGACGCCGAACCGTTCGTCACCGTCACCGAAGCGCCGCCCGCGACGAAGTCGGTGTTGGGCTCCAATGTCGCACAGGTGTCGGTCAGTTTCGACGAGCGCACCCGAACGGTCATCGCCATGTGTGCCATCGACAATCTCACCAAGGGCGCGTCGGGTGGTGCGCTGCAGGCCGCCAACGTGGCGTTGGGGCTCGACGAGACCGCCGGCCTGTCGTCGATCGGACTCGCGCCGTGATCCACAGTGCTGCACAACGTGCCGACACCCTGGTCGAAGCCCTTCCCTACATCCGACGCTTCTCGGGCAAGACCATCGTGGTCAAGTACGGCGGGAATGCGCTCGCCGGTACGTCCGAGCACGATGCGCTCGCACACTTCGCGGAAGACATCGTGATGATGCGCCTCGTCGGTATGCGACCGGTGGTCGTCCACGGCGGCGGTCCGCAGATCTCGGCCCTCATGGCGAAGCTCGGCAAGACGCCCGAGTTCGTCGACGGATTGCGGGTGACCGATGCCGAGACCGTCGACATCGCACGGATGGTGCTCAAAGGCCAGGTCAATCCACAGTTGGTGGCGGCGATCAACGTGCACGGCAACTATGCGGTCGGCGTGTCGGGCGTCGATGGCGGTTTGATCCGGGCGAAGGCTCGTGACGAGCGACTGGGGTTCGTGGGCGACGTCACCGAGATCAACCCGGCGGTCGTCGAAGGGCTCCTCGACGACGAGTTCATCCCGGTCATCGCCACGATCGGATCCGACGAGACCGGCCAAGCGTTCAACATCAACGCCGACACGGTGGCCGGGCGCATCGCCGAGGCGCTCGATGCCGAGAAGCTCGTCTACCTCACCGACATCGAGGGGTTGCGCACCGTCGTCGACGATCCGTCCACCCTGGTTCGCAAGACCACGGCC
>Ga0307981_1002875_pt1 | contig 13494 bp, 6 predicted proteins | sample OrgLakmetagen987_FD_201849 | JGI IMG/M metagenome (GOLD analysis project Ga0307981, IMG submission 201849) | Saline water microbial communities from Organic Lake, Antarctica - #987 | ecosystem: Environmental > Aquatic > Non-marine Saline and Alkaline > Saline | place: Antarctica: Organic Lake... | reverse complement strand
CTGATTCGGCACAATGACCTCTTCATGTTTAGATTCTTCCTCGACCTTTAGCTCGTATGATCGGACTTTGGTGTTTTCTACCATGGTGTCAGTAGGCTTGTTGGTATCACCGAGTGAGACAGGGTATTCGACCATCTCATCCGTGTCACTCATTTTGTATTCTTTGACAACTATAGGTACAGCTGGGTCGTCTTTCGTGCTCTCGTTTTCCTGGCCAATAACTACTTTTGTATCCGTCGTGTGACAATCCACTGTCACTCCCGTGCGAGTGTCCCCTTCCTCCATGGAAACTTCCGGGGGGAAGTAAAAGGGCGATTGCTCGTAACACCACTGATCCGCCCTGGATAATATCGCTTGATTCGTCGAGTCGGACAAGCAGTGGTGACGTTGACCCCCCTTTGGTCGTTGATTCTCTTCTCGGAGCTTGGCTTCGTGACGTTGTTTGCGCTCTTGTGCTTCGGCCATGGATCCTTGTCGGTACTCTTCATCGGCGACACGGACGCGCCACCATTCGAACCAGCGGTGTCGGAGTGGTGGAGGGACGCGGCCCGGATGACGCCGCTATCGACGACGATCGTATACGTTTCCAAGAAAAGGACTGCAACGGGCGAACTCAAATATGCCAAGAAATAGTACGCCCTGCGTCAGCAAGACGGTCAGAGACACATAAATGGGTTGCCTACGGTGTGTTGAGAAATATGAGCTGGTTGTGAGAGCGCGAACGTTCCTTCTCGTCACAGCAGGATTCAGTCTGGACAGAATTAGACCCAGTCAGTTCGTTCTGCAGTTCCCAAACTCACCATGATAGTACGGCATCCTGTTCCAGATCCCATCTTGGGTCAGTATAGTTCATTGTGTGTCGTCGTCAGGGGCTGTGCCATGGTCAGAAGCACACTTTTCTCACAAAATTATTTGCTCTTTGTTTAGTGGGAACTTCGATCATTGTGCTGGATTTCGAATGCGAATCTTGAATCCACAAAATGATGACGTCATTGGAAAGCTTTTGTGTACGTCGTACGACATACGATATATATATTCATAGGCAATCTCAAACCAGTGATTCCAAACTTTTTTGACGCGACTCCAAAAACCGGGATCAAGGGCGGTGCAGCGAGAAAGATAACAAGTCTGCAGTGCAACGAATTAGGATCTTTGATCTCGCTGATGGTGTATGCTCTTTCTCGGGGATCCCGGCGTAGCGTTCTATCATAAGATTCATCGTCGATAGAATCTACGCATGCGAAATATAAACTACATATGTATGTGGTAGATAGTCTATGGCAATTTTCTTGGATCTTTTTATCTTTTCAACCATCGACAATGGACAGCAGAATCAGAATGACATATACGGCACATTGACTCATCTGTCCTTCACTTCACTCCCATCACCACTATGTTAGAAGAGCATGCACAATTAGAAGAGGTGCGATCCGGACGATCCCTCTTTGTACGCAAGCTTCGATTGGGAAAGACTCTGCATTCTTCCTCTTCGACTGGCACCACTACTTACAGTACGTCGCTCCAGCTAGTGTGCTGCCACGGAACGTGCGCCTCCGAGCAGCAGTATCACCCACTCCTGGAATCCATTCACCAACTCCTCGTGGAGGAGCATACCGAATTCAAACAACTGTCGATCCAGTGCTTGCTGTTTGACTTGGTGGGTTGTGGACAATCGCCGGCCTTACCAGATAGAAACGCCTACTCCAACGCTGCAATCATGGCCGATCTGCAAGCCTTGCTTTGTACGCACGTTAATCCCAATGTACCTCTTGTGGTCATGGGACATTCCTACGCCTGCAATGTCATTCTTCCCATGCTACAACAGTCCAAGCCTTTACATTTGGCCGGCTGTGTCTTTTTGTCATCGGCGGTTCGCTGCTCGCAGAATCCCAACCCCAACGGCGGCCACCCCATTATGAAACTACCTGTTGTGCTCTTGAAGTGCCTGCAGTCGCAGCTGACCAACGCGTTTGTCCAAAAGGGAGTGCATCCGGATCATACTGCCCTGTGTGCTTCCGTTCGGCAAGCCAGTAATACCAACAACATGGTGGTCGCCAAGTTTTACTATCACCACCATGACTGGGCTGACCTGGACACGGTGCGGCAAGTTGCTGCCAACACGAGCGCTAACAGCAAATTGAAGAAAACAGCCTCGTTTTTGGTACTGCACGGCGCCAGCGACGGAATCATACCCGTGGAAGCGGGACAAGCGCTCGCCAACGCCTTGTCGACCGAGCTCGTTTTGGTGGACAATGTTTCGCATTTGATCATGTTGGAACGGCCACGGGCAGTCGCAGAGCTTGTCTGGAATTTCCTAGAGCCACTCTGTCAAAAGTAATACTGTAACAGAATGATATTATGTACTGCTACTTGTGTGTGCTTTTAAACGAAATATACCGGTAGGTTCCATCCGTCGTCGTTAAATCGTTGTCACAGTCATCATCTACTCGTCTGGCAAGCGCAACAATTCGTTCACATTGGCGCTTTCAAACTCGACGCGCAAACTTAAATACGCCTTGGCATCTTCAAGCTTGAGATCCCAATTGCCCTTGCGTTTCGAACTACTAATCAAATCCAAGACATCTTCCAAATCGTCCACATTCAAGAGCTTGGTAATCTGCAATAGTCGGTTCAGAGGTGGACACGCCTTGGCCACGGCCACATTGGACCGGTATTCCTCTCCGTACAAGTGCTCCTTGGTGTAATGCAGCATGTCGCGCATATCGGAATCTAAAGTCAGGGCTCCTAGAGACGTGTACTCGCACTTGCTGCGCAAGGAAGTTTCCAGTCGCTTGCAAACGGTTCCAGTCACTCCAATCAAGAGTGCATCCCACAAACGCGGCGCCAAATGCTGGCGAACGGGTTCCAGCAAATCGTCCAACAAGGCACACAGGCGTGCCACGTAGCCTTCACCAAGCTGCTGCAAATTGTAAGCGTTCTCGTCGAGATTGTAATTCATGCGCACGGTAATCTTTTCACCAGTCTTGCCACCGCCCATGACGGAGGATCCCATAAAGGCACTTGCTGCCGACGACGTACCGCCTTCTCCACCAATGGCTTCACCGACAATGGAACGAATGCGTGGTCGAAGGACGGCCACAAACGATTCGACGGTGGCATCCGAGGCCATTTTGAAACTATCCGTGACTGTCGATAAGGACTTGACGCACATTTGCAATTGTTCCGTCGCGTGTGTGGCAGGTGGGAATCCCTTGGCCGTGGCATCCGTCAGAACCGACTCTAGGTGCTGCGTGTGATAAATGGCCACTTCCAAATCATTCAAGGTTGCGCACGCTCGACCAATATCGTGCAGTACTCTTTGCTTGCGCACCAACTCGTCCTTGTGACTCCGAGGAATCACAGCGTTGCTCACATTGGTGCCCTGTCGAATCAAATTGGACGTGGCGTTAAAGATGCCCGCCGATCCCACCAACAAGCCGTCCCCCGGTTTGAGCAGAGCCACGCCCGATTCTTCCGCGCGGTGACTCAGCACTTCCAGCAAGACGTTTTGGAGGCAATCGACACAAAAATTGGTCATTGCCGAAGCCGTACCCGTGTGGCCCGTCGCAAAGGCCCGTTGGGTTCCTCGCCTGGCAGCGTACAAACAAGTTTCCACCAAGGTCGTTTGTAAGGCCTTGGAGTTGCCACCACCACCACTGGTACTGTAATTATTACCCAATGACAAGGGCCGATAGTATCGGGCATCTTGCTGCTGCTGCTGCATGCCGCTACCACCGTGATCAGTATTCATACCTTGATCATTGTGGGCCGACGTGACAAAGGCGCGTTGCATCGAAGCCAGCAAGAGACAACGTTCAATACCAGCGTACTGCCCACCAAGTTCCGCGACCGCTTGATCCAAGGGCGTGGAAGCGGGCAAGATTTCAATGGGTGTGTATTCCGCCTCGAGCTCGTCGTCGTCGTTGTCAGTCTTGTCCTTGTTACCGTTTCCAGCATTCTTCTTTTTGCCACCGCCTTGCCATTCCTGGCGTTCGCGTTCCCGCCGCGTTTCCGCTCGAGAGTGCTGAAATCGAAGTTGTCGCGCTTGCTGCACCTCCGACGCGCAGTGCTGAACAAAGCGCGTGTAACTTTCCGCGTGCTGAATGCACAAGGCGGCTTCCTCCAAGGCCGCGTCCACGTCCGACAAGGACCCCACTTGGGCCGCAAAGCCGCAATCGTCCGTGTTTCTCAAGACACCAGCGTCGTCGTCATCACCATCGTCGTCATCATTGCCATGACGATGAAGGCTGCCGTGCAAGCGAGTACCGGCGTAGCGCTCTTCGAGCGCGGCGTAAATACGAGCGGCCGCGTGGGCCGTGGTACCCAATTGCTGCTGGCGCTGAAATTTCGTCAGCACAGGCAAGGCGAAATCTTGCACTTGCATCTGCACGAGCTGCACCACTGCCACGTCTCCAGCCGCCTCGTGGAGGCAGTGCGAGACCATTGGCAAGTGGTGGCGCAGCGTCGAGACGGCGGCATTGTAAACGCGGGCCATGGGTAAGAATAGTGCTTCTTCGGCAGCGCGTGCCTGCACGGCTTGTTCCATGGCGGGCTGCAAAATGGACAATTTTAAAAATTGCAAGTACATTTGCAAGGCCTGGTTCGTCAATTGAATTTGCGACAGCACAGGCGTCAATTGCCCCAGCGCTTGCAAGTCTCCCTGTTCCACAGCGGCTTGGTACAGGTCCAGTACGGCCTGCCGCAAGGCAGTGTGCGTCGTGGCCAGTTGCGCCAAACAGTACTGTCCCGCATAAGCTGCTGTTCGGCGTCGACTGTCGTTATTGTCGTCGTCGTCGTCATCGTTCGCAGTAGTAGTAGCGGTAGCATTCTTATTGTCATTTGCTCTGTCATTTGCCTTATTACTGTCATTTCGGTTGCCTCCTTGCTGGCTCCACAGCAGCCACGGCCGCACGCTTTCGGCGGCGGCCGCGTAGGACTGCGCCGACAGGGACTGCGCCGCGACGGCCGCCGCCTGCCGAAACTGCACGGCCGCGTGAATGGCGGCGCATTCGCGCGTCAGGGCGTCCTTTTGGGATTCCAAGGCGCGAATCTCCTGCGACGCGGCCGATCCGCCCGACGCAATTTTCGTGAGCGAGTGCTGAATGGAATCGGCGCACGCCGTGGCAGCGGTCAAGCGGGGATTGGATGTCTGCTGCTGCTGCTGATTAGTAGTAGTAGTAGTAGTTGTTGTTGTTGTTTCGAGAATACTGGGAAGCGCGTGCTGATACATCGAGGCAGTCAACTGCTGGGCCAGTTGCTGGGATTGTTCCAAGGAGAGTTGCTGCGCGGCCGCGGCCAAGGCCTGCAAGGCCGCGACTGGATCGTCCGCGTCCAAACAGGCGGCCATTGTGGTTGGCACGGCGACGGGCGCATCCATGAGCAAGCTAATGACTGGGCGCTGTACAGAGGAGGGCGCCATGGTGGGATGGTGAGAGGAATGTATATATGTATGTATGTATACGTCGTAGTCGTATATACTGTATCTAAAGGTAACGGATACGGCTGATGCTTGTGATGCCGGTCATCGTCCAAATGGAATATGGATTTGGGATTTGGGGTGAGGAAAATAACCCGGATATAGTAATATGGATTTGGGATTTTTTGGATTAGGAAAAGAACCCGGATATATTGTTTCGGGCCTCTTTGTCGCAACCAGCAATCCAACAGGGACGAAAAAAGACGACCATGGCGACGTGTCATTCTGTTCCAATAGAGACTCACTCGCTCGTCGTCGTCGCTACTACCAACACTCTGTTCCAGCATGAATCAACCAGCAGCAGCAGCATCAGCATCAGCAGCAGCACAAGAAGAGCAAGAGAAAAGGGCAGCGCAGCTAGAACCGCAGCAGCAAACGCGGCAGCTGGAAACCATCTTGCAGCTCGTGGCCGATCGATCCGTCGGTCGCGCCACCAACGAGCAAGTCGAGGCGGCCATTGCGGCAGCGCTAGGAAACAGCAATAACAACAATAAAAGTAACGAAACGCCTGCTACTGCGGAACCAGCAAGAGTTTCACGCAAACCAGAACCGAAACCAGCAAGAGTTTCACGCAAACCAGCACCAAAACCAGCACCAACGATCCAAGCCGATACCGAAAACTACGACAGTTCCGACAATGTAGAAGAAGATGATGATGAAAAAGAAGAATATAAAGAACCTCCTGCTGCATCAGCGCGATCCACGCGTCGGAGTTTGCGAGCCCGATCTACAGCAACAGCATCAACATCAACAACAAAAGGCAGTCCCCCAGCGGCCGCCACCACCAAACGAAAAAAGTCGCTAGTCACCACCCAAATGCAAAAAGCAGCCAAAAAGGCGCTGCGGCAGTGCTACGACGCTATTCCCCTGGGTCGCCAGGGTGCCTCCATGATGACCACGTTTGGCGACGGACCCAAGCCCCAGCCCCCTGTAGTGGCCGCCGTGCTCTTGGGCGCCCGCCGCAAGCTCCAAGTGGCCATTCAGGACGCTCGGGCCGTGCGGCGCAAGCACCGGCAAGTGTACCTGAGCGCCCGGGCCGCCCTGCAGGCCGACAAGCCGCAAAAACCGGCCGCGGCCACGCAGAGCTTGTGGTCGTCCGAAATTATATACCGCGCCACGGCTGGATACGATGCGCTCACGTACGATAACAAGTGCGGCTTTGACGTGGAGCAGCTGCGACAGCTGTTTGCGGAAGAAATGAACGCCTACCACCGGTGGAGCGAAATGCGGCAAGCCGCGGCGGATAAAAAGCAAGCGGCGGAAGAAGCTGCCGCCGCGGCGGCGGAACAAGCCAGCAAGAAGAAGAATGGTAATTCTGTCGAGACTGCAACAGCTGCAAACAAGGACGACGGCAGCATTGTGGATGGACACTTGCAATTGCGCGCGGCCCAATTTGACGTGCGCACGGATCACATGGAGGACGACTGGTACCTAAAGTTTGCCGTGGTGCGACAGGGTTCCTTTCTGCCCGCTCAGTCCAAGCTGTCGCCAGCGGAAATCCAGTGGAACCACACCAAGACCAAGAGTCGGGGGCGACCGTCCGCCGGCGTGTGGGCCCACATGCCGGCGGTGCACGTTAGATTTTTGCACTGGGTGGGCTTTGATCCGTCGTCGGCGCTGCCGCCGCCGAACGAAGAAACGACATCGGCCTTGGGGTTTTTGGGCTACGATTTCTTTGGACGCATTGTGGAAAAGGCCATATTTTTGCGCAATCTGGCCAAACTCAAGGGCAACTGTTTGCAAGTGGACGAGCGAGAGGTACCGCTCGAGTTGGAAGAGGGGGAGCAGTTGGAGACTAGTGATATTGAACGAGCCATGCAAGACTCGGACATTCGGCCGGTGCCCTTGTATGGCGCCGTCAAGAAGAAGCTAGAGCCGCAGCTTTACTTTGGTCCAGGCTTTGAAGAACGTCTGGAAATGGAGTTGGAAGAGTATGTTTTGACGAAGTTTTGTTGGTGTTTTGTGAATGCTATATCTGTTGATTGCAATGTCCTCTCACCGTTTTACTCTCTCTTTCTCTTAGAATGATGCCAGGAGAGAATAACAAGAGCACCAGCGTACCGGAAGAAGAATTGCTGATACGGAAACAAGAAGAAGAGCTCTTTGCTAGCATTGCTGCTCCACCAAAAGCAGACAGTTTGTCGAGAATGATGGACGATGAAGTCGAAGCGAAAGGGCAGGCGGCGCCGAAAGAGAAGAAGCAACGTCCTACTGGCAAAGCAAAGAGCTGAAATGTTCTAGCCACCACCGGTATGCTTCACCTTGAGCCTTTTGTAGTAAACAGGGGAATACATTGCGTTAAAAATAGTATAACTAGTGTTTCAGCGACATTCTAAATTGAGGAATCTATTCATAACCGCTATCTTGCATAGGAGCGACCATAATCTCCTGAACAGAGGGCGTGTTCAGTGACGACTCGTGCATAAAGACGTCTTCCGAGGCAGACGGCGGCTCAGGCGTTGCGTCAGCTACTGGGACTGAAGCGCCTTCAACGATTGCCTCGTCTGTTGGTAATGATACCGATCCTGTGAAAGGTTGGTCCGAGGCTGGCGCAACATTCCTCTCGGAACCAACCGCGGCCTTGGGGCCATTCAAGTTTCCATGAACCGCGGTCGAAAGTTCTGTCACAAGGGGACCCCACCCCGTACCAACTAGTGAAGTCGCATGTGCGGGGATAGCCATTTGGGTCGTGGTGTTTCCTTCAGGGTGAGGAAGCGAAAATGCATTCAGCGATGCATCTAGAGAAGAGAGTCCTGTCCCAGCAAACTGCGATAAAGCCCCTGGGAAAGAAAAAGCGTGCCCATTGAAAGTCATTTGAGGGAGGCTCGAAGCCCCTGCAACGAGGGGGACCACTGAGAGACCAGCAAGCAGGTCAATTGCGGTGCCCTGATCCTGCGCTACCGTCGAGTTTACCATCAGAGAGGGGGCTAGAGTGGACGACGTGGTCTGACTCGGTAGTTCGATATGCATCTCACTTCCAGCTACATCCATCGGAGCGAAAACCGCAACATTGAGTCCTGTTGGTGCAACCTCATGAACAGCGGTGGTTCGTTCGTGGAGGTCGTCGGGAATAGCACAGCACTCTTCACCGAGCACTTCTTTCGCTTTCTCTGAGCCGAGTAAACCAAATGGTGGCCACATTATATCTGGGTTCGGGGCGTTAGGTGAAATGTCTTCCACTTCCTCAGTTTCGATATCAAACTTGTCGTGAAAGTTCTCGCTGGAGCCAAGGACAGTGTCAGGTTCATTGCCAGTGCACCTGGGGCACTTCCAGTCTTCGAGCTCTTCAGATGCGTCCTTCGAAAGCTTGACGCAGTGTCCATGGAACCAACCGTCGCATTTGTCACAACTCACCATGAAACGCCCATCGCTAGGACCGCCGCAAAGACAATGGCGAGCACCTTTGTCTTCAATAACAGTAATCAGTCGTGGCGCCAAGGGCAAACAAAGCGGTATATCATCTGAAGCATGCGAGAATTCCTTCATCGCGTCAACATTGAATGGTCTATTTTCACCGGGCACGGGTGCAAGAAGTTTCGAAACTTTATTCTGCCAAGAGAGAGCACGACCCGACATGGACTTCAGCATACGAAGGCCCTTCTCGTCGGGAAGCGCAAGGGAAGACGCGTCTTCTACCAGCGATTCGATTTCGGTGACACTAGGCTGACGGGCAAGAAGAGACGTTGCACGAAGGCTCCAAGACATGCACCTGAAGCCGTTCGCAACTATATTCACGTCCTCAAAGCCCTTGAGACCGAACTTTTCAGCTTCCTGAATGAGGGAAAGCATGGGCTTGGAGAGCGACCCATCTTGGTTCGGTCGGCTTTGATTCGCTAACTCGTCGGATGATGGTATAAGCACCATGCTCCTTACGCGGATACTCCAGGTTCGCAAACCCATCATGTTAGAGTCTTCCATTTCAGTCTGTTTGATGCGCATTTCCGCGGACTCAGCCAACTTGGACAGACGAGACTCACACTTGTTGATAGAGGTTTGGAGTTTTAAGAGTTTGGACTCCAGCTCTATTTGAGAATCGTGCAATTGAGAAGTCTCCTCGTTGATAGAGGAAGCATCTTCAGTTGAAGTTGTTGCTTTGGCGGTGGTAGATTCACCGTCTGCGGATACCTCTGATGGTTGAGAATACAGACCCATTGATCCTTCGGACTCATGGGTCACTGATGTTTGTTGCTCCGAGGTACTTTGCGCACTAGACTGATTCTTGATGGCTTCTTGCGTGCCGACCGCTGGAGTGCTGCTATCCAAGACGTTCTGTCCAAATTGCTTCTTCAGTCGAATCGCAATTGCTTCCGCCTCTTCCTTCAGCTTTCCAATGTCTTTTGTTTCCTTCCGAACTTTGCGTTGGTGCTTTTGAGCCTCAACCTGACGAGCCTTTCTCAAGTCCTTGCCGTTGCAGTACTTTCGAATTACACCGGCGACATTTGATGCGCTGTTTTTGAACCCACGTGAAACACAACAGCGGACGCAAACATATTTGTCGACTCTATCTGCCCTGGTTTCTGATACTCCAATGCATGCTCCATGAAACCATTCGTCGCAATCATCACATCCAATCATAAAGCCTTCGTACGGGCGTCGACAAATGCAGTAGTTTTTCATTGCCTGTTGAAGCTTTGCCAACTCCTCTGGCATTTCGACTATCAGTTCATCGTGCTCTTCAAGGAGAGCCTTTATGCTGTTCACATGAATGGCTCCTTGATCCAACTTGCTTCGTTTAACTCGGTTGGCCCATGATCGGGCAGTCTTGAGGCCGTTGCGGAGCGAACGCAGTTCATCACACTGGAAACCGAGTTTGTCGCCTTCATCGAAAATAGCTTTCGCCTCATGAATCGTCAATTTGTCTTCCGAATCAAGAATCTCGCTCGTTCCTTCGACCCAATCAGTGGCTTTGGTTGTCAGCGTTCTGATCTGCTGGATCAGGCCGCTGGTGCTGGGAAAGTCGTGGCTCTTCTCAGTGAGCTCTTTCAGTTTGTCGATCGAGGGGCGTCGATCTTCCGAAGCAAGTGCTTGCTCTACGCTTTTACACCAAGCAACGAAGCGTTCGCGTTCTGAGAGCAAGACATGAAGACGTTCCACCTGCTCGGAAAGAAGCGTGCCCCAGCGTGAGCAAAGCCTATGGAGCAAGTCTTCTCCGTCGGGCGTGTCTTCAGTTCCGCTGGCTGCCAACTTGACCAAATCATTTCCTTCCGCGACGAATCGATCGAAGGCACCAAAGAAGCGCTTGTCAAATACATCCTTCGGGTTGTCAAGATACTTGAGCGACCTGATACACCATCTCGACACGATCTCCAACTGAGCTGCTGTCTCTCCCTCGGGTGTGGAAATGCAGGAGTATTTTGCGTCCTTGCAGAAAGCCCGGATCAGCACATGTACATTGCAGTCACCATTACCGATGCAAGAGAGACTTAAATCGTACTCGGAGGCAACTGTCGACTCGGTCTCACACTGAGACATGTCTTCCCCGGCCTTCTTTTCCTCAACGAAGTCTGTCTCATCATCATCTATTGGAATGGTATCGGGCGCTGTAGTATTGGGTTGTGGGTCATCCTTTTCGTTATGGATGACATCTTTCGATAGGTCACGGGTAAATTCTGCCGGTAGACCGTACGTTTCAGTCACTGCATCCTGTAATTGCTGGAATCCAACAAGAATCCGTTCGAGATCGGCAGAAGCCCGTGCTTGCCATGTTTGGACGCTCTTCGCCTGCTCTTGTAATACTTTCACGTCTTCTTCTGTTTCGATTGGCAGGGTAGAAGCTTCCTCGATCAAACTGAACAAATCGTCCACGGAAAACGTAGCCTTCTTCCCTCTTCGTTGCCGTTTGTTCCCCGAGGCGAACGAGGCCCGGTCAGTCCAGTTCTCAATCTTTTCGACAAGAGCTTGGACTTCCATGGCTTCGTCGAGGTCCAAGGATACGTCGGAGGCTGCGGCTTCAGCTGCCTTGATCAGCTCGGTCATTTCCACAATAGAATTTGAAGATTTTTCTCCGCGTAAATTGCAGCGAACAAGAAGCGGATGGTAATCTTCGTACCAGGTCTCGGCCTGGACAAGTATCTTGGCCATCTTGGAAGTTGCGTTACCCACATTCGCGTAGATAGAGTTTCCTTCCTCGACAATGCCTCGCAATTTATCAATCGATAGGCAGCACCTCGTACTGTTCCGTCGGTTGTCACCCTCCAAAACCTCTTCATGTTTCTCAAACCAGTCGTCTGCCGCGTCAACAATCGAACGAAGTTCAGCCTCACCATCAAGGACCCACGCTCCTTTATCCTTTTGTGATAATGTAAGCTTATCTCGAAGAGCGTCTGCCTTTACAACATGGTCTCGCAAGTCGTCCAGCCGGCCCTTTTTACTGCTGGATTCATCATTCTCTCCGCTGGTCGGGATCCACAGTCGCGCCTTGGCCATCCAGTTCCGGGCATCAAGCTCAACTTGCAGTAATTTGACGCAGTCGACTTCCACTGGGATCCGACCACCCCCCGACACGAGATCATGCAGAGAGATACGTCCTTCACCGTCATTCAGCTCGTCACGCATGCGTTGCATCCATTCGAGCATGTCGATTGGTTCGCCGTGAGCCGTTTCCGGGCACGGTACGACTTCCTTGAAACGATCCAACCAATCTTCTGCCAAGCTAGAACGATTTCGCAGCTTGTCGAGGTATTCGGTTAGATCGAGTGGCATCTCTTCGCCCTTCTCAATCAAGTCCTTAATTTCGTCCAGAGATATTCTCGATCGAATCGCAATATTGGCCCGATCGACCCACGACTCTGCGTCACGATGAAAGCACAAGAGTTCCGTCACGACTGGGTAACGGAGCTTGAGACGTCGAATGTCACGCACAATGGCCGACACAAACTTGATAGTCTCCTTCTGCTCTCCCTTCTTGCACGCCTGGGACCATTCGAGGATACGATCGCGCAACTGATGAGCCTTTTCAATCTTTCTCTGGAGTTGTACGAGGCCTTTGCATCGAAATCCGTGTGACATGGCTTCCTCCGCCATGAGCTCTAGCGCCATCAAATCATTGCGATCCTCCATTTCATCGTCATCACTATCGGTACTGTTGTTACTATCCTCGCTGCCGGTAGAAGCAGCAGGATTCAACAAAGGCTCCAAACGAGATAGCCATTCCGTCACCACTTGCATTTGCCGTTCCATCTCGGGTGCTTCGTCCAACGTGATCGACGTACTACTCGCTGCTGCGTCAAGGAGCTTGCGGAGCGTGTCGAGTTCAACGCCTGCTTCGTACCACGCGTCCAAAAGCTTGGCTTGGTACTTGCGAGCGACCGAAACCGCAGTCAAGAGCGCCCACAGGCACGCCGATATTTCTTCCGCCATGTGACTGGCAACTGACCCGTCAAATACTTTTTCCGGAATGGGTAGTTGATGAGCGTGGCCAACAAAGGACAAGACTGCCGACAGACAAATAGGTCTCTTCTCCTGCAAATGCCGTTCCATGGTTCGGCCACAAGCTAGGACAGCCTTCCAAGTTCCTTGATAGTCTTCCGACATGGCCCTCTTTCTCGTACCGTACCCTTGACCCGACGTCGTCGTGGCCGCCGCTGCTACAGCACGGGCCTGCGCTTCTTTGGCCGTTGCCGCCACTACGGCAGCATCACGGTAATCTCCCGCCACGCAAATGCCTTGCTCATAAACACGTCGCCACGATTCCGAAGTTAGCACCGATGGCTGTTGAAAGCGCTCCTTGTACAATAGTCGTTTGCGTTTGCGCTGTGTCGATGCAGCTTGTCCCGCCGTCAAGTCCACCAACATGCCCAGTGTCGCCTGTGCGAGCGTTTGTTCGTGACGATCCAGCATATAAGACAGCAAGGCTGGGTCCGCTTCCGTATGTACGGCCGACCGCTTTTGCAGTGACGGGGCCAAAATGGACGCTGGGAGTTCGTCGGGTGTTGATGTTGTCGTCATCGTCGCTGCTGTTATTGCTGTGGAACTAGACGCAACAGAGTTGTTGTTGTAGTTATTATCGGTGTCATGTC
>Ga0307981_1002872_pt1 | contig 13503 bp, 10 predicted proteins | sample OrgLakmetagen987_FD_201849 | JGI IMG/M metagenome (GOLD analysis project Ga0307981, IMG submission 201849) | Saline water microbial communities from Organic Lake, Antarctica - #987 | ecosystem: Environmental > Aquatic > Non-marine Saline and Alkaline > Saline | place: Antarctica: Organic Lake... | reverse complement strand
CGCTTTTGTTCCTTCCAAGAATCGTGCCTTGTCGCAAAACGCTTGCTCGACGAAGCAACAGGCCTTTCCCCCTACGATTCATTCGGTCCCATCCGCCCCATCCTTTGTCAAGAGGCATGGAATCTCTCGATCTGTTCCCGGTACAGCGCTCCGAATGGCAGCAGAGGACTTTAGCGAAGCCAAGTACACCGAAGCGGCCTGGTCTTCCATTGCAGCCTTGACCAAAGCAGCCGACTATTACTCTGCGAGCTCCGTCGAAGCTCCGCTGTTGCTCGACGTAATGTTGAATCCCGCCAAGCACAACGCTGGTGAAGACTCCGAGGCCGCTCGAAAAGTGGTGGAAAAGGTTCTGGTCAAGGCGGGAGCCGACGTGAACAATCTTCGCAGTGAACTTGAAAAGTACCTTTCCAAGCAACCTCGTGTCGGTGACAATGCTTCGAAAACCATGGGCCGAACTCTCCAAAAAGTCTTGGAAACATCTCGACAAGGCAAGGAGGTGCTTAGTGACTCTTTTGTCTCGACCGAAGGTTTGCTCTTGGCCATGGTCAAGGAAGATGCACAGTTTACTCGCGAAGCTTTGATGAGACAGGGCGTCAAGTACACGGACGTCTTGGAGGCTGTCAAGGAGATGCGCAAGAAGACGGGACCAGCCATCAGTCGAAGCGCCGAAAATGTAAGTTTCTTGTTCGGGTTTCAACAACTGAAGCAAGTCCAACAGCGTATTCCAACTCAACTCCTGCATTCTCACACCTCGTCTCTCTTGCTTGCTTTGCACAGATGTACGATGCGCTCTTGAAGTACGGCATTGACTTTACCGAACGGGCCCGAGAGGGTAAGCTCGACCCCGTCATCGGACGAGACGACGAGATCCGCCGAGCGATCCAGATTCTGTCGCGACGAACCAAGAATAATCCCGTCCTTATTGGTGATCCAGGTGTCGGTAAAACGGCTATTGCTGAAGGTATCGCCCAGCGTATGGTGGATGGTGATGTCCCTGATAGTCTCCAAGGATGCCGCTTGATCGGTCTCGACTTGGGCGCCCTTGTTGCCGGAGCTAGTATGCGCGGTGAATTCGAAGAGCGCCTCAAGGCCGTCTTGGAGGAAGTCACTCAAAGTGAAGGCGAGATTATCCTCTTTATCGACGAGATGCACACTGTTGTTGGTGCCGGAGCTGCCCAAGGATCCATGGATGCGTCTAACCTTTTGAAGCCGGCACTTGCGCGTGGTCAACTTCGCTGTATTGGCGCCACGACGATCAATGAATACAGAAAATATATTGAAAAAGATAAGGCGTTGGAACGCCGATTCCAGCAAGTGATGATTAATGAGCCGACTGCTGAAGATACCGTCAGCATTCTGCGCGGACTCAAGCCTCGCTATGAGATGCATCACGGTGTTCGTATCCGAGATGAAGCTCTCTTGGCTGCCGCCAAACTCAGTCACCGCTACATTCCTGATCGATTCCTCCCTGATAAGGCGATTGATCTCGTGGACGAGGCCTGTGCCAAGTTGAAGAACGAAATCACTTCCAAACCCACCATTCTTGATGAGATTGACCGCCGCGTCATCCAACTCGAAATGGAACGCCTTTCGCTTAAATCTGATTATGAAAAGGACGAAGAAAACCAGAATAGTGTAGGCAAGGTTGAAGCGGTTCGTCTCGAGAAAATTGATGAAGAGCTCGAAGAATTGAAGGAAGAACAATCGGAACTGAATTTGAAATGGATGGCCGAGAAGGGTGGCGTCGACAAACTCAAAGACTTGAAAGAACAGATTGCAAAAGTTCAACTCGAGATCGACCAGTGCGAGCGTGATTTTGACCTCAACAAGGCAGCTGAGCTAAAGTACTCAAAGCTTCCGCCACTTGAAGAGGAGCTAAAGAAGTTTGAGGCGTTGCAGGAGACTGTGTCGACTGACGGCGAGAAAATGCTGCGTGACGAAGTCGTCGCTGATGATATTGCGGCCGTCGTGGCTGTCTGGACAGGTATCCCTCCTCAAAAACTCTTGGAGACGGAGCGTGATCGTATTCTCAACATGGCTGATAAGATGAGCGAGCGGGTAATTGGACAAGACGAAGCTATTCAAGTCGTAACCGAAGCGGTTCAGCGATCCCGTGCTGGATTGAACGACCCCAGCAAGCCCATTGCTTCTCTAGTCTTCTTGGGACCCACGGGTGTCGGTACGTAACTTGCTTTTGTCTTGAGTGAATAGGATGGATAGAGTGCTCTTGAATGTAACTCACTTGTCTCGTCTCTTTTCCAACTGTAGGCAAAACGGAACTTTGCAAGGCGCTTGCCGAATTCATGTTCGACAGTGAGGACGCGTTGATTCGTATCGATATGTCCGAGTATGGAGAAAAGCACACAGTCAGTCGATTGCTTGGTGCACCACCGGGCTACGTTGGTTACGACGAAGGCGGTCAGCTCACAGATGCCGTTCGCCGCAAACCGTATTCTGTGCTCCTCTTTGACGAGATGGAAAAGGCGCATCCCGACGTTTTCAACGTTATGCTCCAGCTTCTCGACGAAGGGCGGTTGACGGATTCCAAGGGTACCACTGTGAACTTTAGAAACACCATCTGTATCTTTACGAGCAACATTGGAAGCCAGGATATTTTGGATCTCAATGGCTCGAGTGAAATTGGCGACCAGGAAATCATGAAGTCGCGTGTGAACAAGGCAATGACAGATTATTTCAAGCCCGAGTTCTTGAATCGTATTGACGAGCACGTTATCTTTAACAGCTTGAGCAGAAAAGATCTGCGCAAAATTGTCGCTTTGGAGACGAAGCGTCTCGAAAAGCGCTTAGCTGACAGAGAGATTCGTCTTGCTTTGAGCAAATCCGCCTTGGATCACTTGGCTGATGTCGGATTTGATCCAGTCTACGGCGCCCGTCCTCTGAAGCGCGCCATCCAACGACAGCTCGAGACTGTTGTCGCACGTGGCATTCTCTCGGGTGAATTCTCTGATGGTGATACGATTGTGGTCGACATGGTTGGTGATGAGCTTAATGTGCGCGTGGCTATTGACGCGAAAGCGTCAACGGAAGACGAGGAGCAACCATCCCTGACCGCCGGGGCATTCGATTAGTCCAGTGAAAGATCAAGATTATAAGATATAGCTAAGACAAAGGAAGTAGTAGGTAGGCATGACTAGGAGCAATTCATTTCAGTCCAATCCCTTGCGGTATAGATAGACTCACTCCTTTGCCTGTTCATTTTGGAGGAACAAAAATTAGCTAGCTACTGTAGCTCATAACCCGTGTTCCTCCGCTCCCTCAACGATGGGATGAGTCAAAATCCAACTCAGCAGCACACCAACAGCCTGTTTAAGTCTATAGCTTCCCGCTGTTGCATATACTTGTACAGACTTGCCTGAGCCTCGTGTGTTTCGCTTATACTTGATACCTTGTCTGCAAAAGTGCAGACGATCGTCAAGCGTTTATAATGATGATGATGTCCGCCTTGCGAGGATCAGCGGCACGCAGTGTCGCTGCCGCTGCTGGGAGGATTCCTTCTGCGGCTTACCAAGGCGCCGCGCCGGTACTCTTACATTATACCAGAGGGCTGTCTACTGCTAATGCTGAAGTAGTAGCGGAGTCTCGCTTTGCAGCTGTGGATCACTCGGAGGCTTACGAACAAGCCATGAAAGGCCTACACGGTCAGCAACTGGCACTGGCATCCATCGAGGGAGAAGGCAAGGATGATGCTCCATTCGATCCATTCATTGAAGAAGAACTTGAAGAAGCGAGGTTCTTACGGGAAAGTGAATTTGGTATAAAAGAGGCAGAATACGTTGACTTGGAGGAGGACGAAGATGATGAGGATGATGAAGACGGCCTTTCATCCATTTACAACAACGACGGGTCTCTGCGACGCAAAAAGTCGGAACGTGCCACGTTACGTGCGGGTTCGCCAGCAGGTGGTTTGGTGGCAGTGATTGAGCTGGCTGGTTCGCAGCACAAGGTCACCACAGACGATCTTCTCATTGTCAACCGACTTCGTCCTGTCGATACCTTTAATGTCGGCTCCATACACACTCTGACGGATGTCATGCTGGTGGGTTCTTCCCACCTTACGCTGGTTGGTATGCCCTTCGTCTCGGGTGCTGAAGTCGATGTCATGGTGGAAGAAGTTACCAAGGATGCCAAGGTTATCGTTTTTAAGCACCGTCGAAGAAAGAATTACAGAAAGAAGAATGGCTTTCGTCGGGATGTAACCATGCTAAGGGTCTTAGATATCCGTCCGCCGGAAAGCTATGAGGATCACAAACACGTTGAGCGTCTCGAACCTGAACTATAGTTAAATACACTACAGTCAAGCGTATTCTCTACTTGAAAATCCTAAAGATATACGAGCCAAGAGCAGGAGACTAGCAGTGCTACAGTCAATAGAGACATTGGCACCAGCGCGTATACCGTACATACAGTTGTTTCTCTTCGATAAGCGGTGAGATGCTACTTTGGACTTCAGTATCCTCATACATAAACTAAGAAAACGGGTCGAGCAGTGAAGCTTCAAGCTTTGTGATGTGCGTTGCAAAAGTCTTGCCCAGCCAAAGCTCTCTCGTGTTTTAACAGTCAGGGCTGTTCGCATGATCAACGAGGCGCATGTAACCCTTCAAGAACCGTGCCACGGGTAGCATGACAAGAATGGTAGGCACTGTAGTGCTCATCTCCTTAAACCTGATCGCCAAGTTAGAAGCAACGTTGCACTCTAACACTGCCGGATCGGAAATCTCACGCTTGGCAGCATACCCAAAGTAATCATAGCCAAAAAAGGCTTTCCATAGAGCGAAGTTGTTCTCGTCTTCGCCTACGCAGCTGCTTTGCTAGTGGTATTCCTGGTACTCTCCCAAAGGCACCGTATCCTTGAAGAACCACCACGGCCCAGAATAACTTGGTTCTCCTAGCTCGTCTTTAATGAAGGTATCTTCGCAAGGCCAATGTTTATCATCCTGATAATGCACCCCCAGGCAAGAATCGTGTATTCAATGCAGTGGTTCATTGTTTTTCCATCCGACAGCCACAGCTCCCGTCGAACCCTTCCATGCGGCAAGCTTTGGGTCCAACCCTTTGCGCGCCTTCTTGTGGCTATCTTTCCATGCCTTGACTTGGCATTCTTGTCCACATTTCGCGCAGCGTACGTAATTGTTCACCCGGCATGCCTTTTTGATTTTATGGTGCGGATTGATGTACATTTGCTACGATTGCCACCAGTTGCCTCGTCATGTTTTATCGTCCGTTGCACCAATACTGATACTGAGCAGGATTTAATTCACCAAAATGTGGGCGAGGAGCTCTTCCAATAGTACCGTGTAGCGCCTACCGGTACAGGCTATACTGTTCTCGAAAGAACCTGTTAGGCAAACGATCTTTCAGGCAACGCAAGTCTGGTCAAAGGAAGCTTCTGGGCGAGACTCTTGAAGTTCGCTTTACCGCCCACAGTGATCTAATCCTGGAAAAAGGTTAAGTGATCGTCTTTGTGAATGCGATAGGTTGAACTTGAAAGCATTATGTTGCAGTTGATAATCCTGCTTTTCGTTTTCTGTATCAGTGCTTTGTTTTGATGCGCTCCCATCTCCCATTGTCTTGAAGGGCTTTGGCGGCGCAGATCGCAGATCTCGTCCGATTCCTCCCGTCAACTAACTGGAACCTGGATCTAAAAGAGAGAGAAATAAAAGAGATAAAAAGGCTGGACATTTGGCGCTAAATCAGCACCCGACCCTTCCCCTTCGGCCCAACGAAGGGTCAGAGATCTCAGGAAATGTCAATCAATGACTTTTTGGTCTCTTTTCGAGAACGTCATTCAAACGCAGCCAAAAAATGAAAAATGAAAGTACGAACGCGCAGATAGAGCCCATCAGCATCAGCCGCACAATTTGGTGTCAACCCTTTGCCTAGTAGACATGACACCAACCAGATACCAGCCGTTGTGCCATTGTGCGTTCCACAACGGCATCGCCAACATTCCAGAAAGAATCTTCATTCTCGAGAACTTTAGTCGTTGACAGCGTAAGTGTCAGTAGTGTCAGGCACTCCAAAAGACTTTTCACTCCATTCTCGTTATTCTCACAACACGAAAAACAGTGTCGAAACAAAGCAAATACAATAGAATGTTGGCTTCACTAGCCACCTCCCAACGATTCCTTCTACAACTTGGTATGCTCTTCGGGGCACTCCTGCTGGTCACAGATGCCTTTCAGGGAGCAGCGATTGGCAATGGGCGTTTACATACGCACGAGACTCGCGTGACGGTTGGCCGATCATTAATCGCATGGTCGATGCCGACACCCACGTCGAATGCCTTTGGATCACTAACTAGCTCGTGGTATAACGAAGTAAACCCGACCGCCCGAAGAATAGTATACGACGAGTAAGAAGAGTATCAAGTACCAACAACTGCGTGCCTCGTATCATGATGCATTTTCACAAAATGTCATATTTCTCACCATTGGTTTTCTCCCTTTCACCTTGACAGCTCGCCCATGGAGTTCAATTTTGTGTCTCTTGGTGACGATTGGCCCACTACAAACGATTTCTCTTTGGAGGAGTCGTCGAGTGCAGATGCGGGCCAACACCAGAATCCTCTTCGGCGTGCCGCTCAGTGGGCGCGCAACGTCCGTCGTCGCTCCTGAAGAGCCGACGGCATGTTGATGACTGCCTTGTAGAAATGTGAACCCTATGTGTGTGTGTAATACAGCATGTGAATCGTGATGCAATAATAGAACAAGAATCTCTGACACCCGCAACGATTAGAGTGCGTGGATTGAAAATACAAAGAGACAATATGCAATTTTCCCCTCAAATGTGGCATGACTTTTAGAGACATATTCCGTGCCAAGGAGAACAACAAGAACGACCGGATGTCAGAACAACTGATCCGCTGAAACCATTGTAACAACTGCTATAGCTATATATTTTCGTTTTTAGCTCGGGCGTAGCCCCCGCGTCTCTAAAGTCTACCGTACTCTAGCAAGCTCCTTGAAAGGCGGCGCAGCAGCAACGCAAGAGGTTTACCTTGCCTTTCAAACCCAGAGATAGATTGATCGAGACGTGCCACCAATGATGCCTGCTACATTCGATTCCCCGACTAGAATAAGTTGTAGTGTGTCAGTCTTCACATTAGGAAATGTAAGAACCTTGCCCCGAGAATTTGGCGGTGAAAAGGCGGGCATTGGAAACGGAACTTGCCGAGAAGCTTCGATATGGGTAGTCGTGGACACGACCAAACCTGTCAAGAATCGAGAATACTCAAATCAATCCCGGCTGCTTGGAGAAAAACAATTCGCGCGCAAAATGATCCACGATGCACAAACAGCATCGCACAATAAACTTACCATGGCGACGACGAGCCGTCTCTTTATTGTGAACAACCTTGCTATTACTGCTACAGTAGACTACTTACCGTATTATCCCAACCGCGCATAACTGACATTGATCATGGCGCCTCCACGCATGCCGCACAACAATCGCATGTCGACGAGTGGTGCCCTCCAAACGTCGTCGATCTGGCAAAAGACCATTGGGTACGTGCATGTTTACTATTCATACGTGTACTACCTAACCCTTTGTGTGTCACTGCGGGCTCACCCATTCTCCGTCTCTTGATTATATATACGTATATGTACGCAGGCACGACCCGTATGCTGGCAATACCGATGACAAAAAGCAGCCGTCAACCGAAGAGGCTGCTGCCGACGAAGCCAAAGCCAAGAAAGTGCTGGAAGCCGCTCGGCAACAAAACTTGACCGGGGATACCAGTCGAGACGATTTTGCGCAGCGCATGTACACGGGTTTGAAAGGCGGTAAAAAGAGGCGTGCCGACCTGATGGGTGGAGTGGATACTGCAGGACAAGAGCGGCTGGAGCAGATTTTGCAGGAAGCATCCAGTAGCAGTGAAGAAGAGTTTGTCGAGGTGACTACGGAAAAGCAAGCGGTAGTGGACAATAAGCGCGAGTCAAAAAAGAAGGACGTCAGAGGAAAAAAGGATCGAAAGAAGAAGCGTCGCAGGCGTTCGAGTAGCAGTCATAGTGATGGAGATGATGACTCTTCTTCAGACGACTCGTCTCAACGAGAGCGAAGCAGGAGGCGCATGCGTGAGAAGCGCAAACGAAAGAGAAAGCACCGGAGACACTACGACTCGGATTCGGACGATGACTCCTCCTCTTCTGATCGAGACAAGAAGCGAAAACAAAAAGGCCGCAAGGAAAAGAAGCACCGACGCGATGGCGATGACGAAAAGAAAAAGTCTTCCAGTGGGAAGAATCGAAAAAGAGACGACGACAAGAGCGCCAACAAGGAGCAGTATATCGCTTCTGCCGAGTTTGCTGGATCCAAGAAGGGTTACGGTTTTCGCGCAGGAGAGCGGGGAGTGGGCTATTACTTGGACGACAAGCCGCGCGTGGACAAAAAGATGCGAGACGAAATGCTCAAGTTGTACCAAGAGTAGATGAGAGACGGAGTTACTTATAATCGTTATCGCTATCTTTGGACGGGTCTCCCGTGGCTTCCTCCAATCGCGTTCGTAGGTCGTCGCCACCCATACGGTAGACCGTGCCACAGAATTGGCATCTAGCTTCCACCATTTCTTCCTTTTCCAAGATATCTGCAATGTCTTCTTTCGGGAGTAGTCGCAGTGAACGAAACAAGCGGTCTTCGCTGCAGTCACAGACTGCCGAGGGTGTTATCTGTTGCAAAGGCGCCATGTCTAATCCATCCAAAATAATCTCGACAATATCCAGTGGTGACATACCATTTGAAAGTAGGTTGGTGGGTAGCTTGTCGCCGCCGTCCATTTCCACTAACCTGGCTAGATTCTGTTCGATCTTGTCGATTGTTTCCTGTTCCACGCCGGGAAGCTGTTCAATAAGATAGCCACCCGCCGCAGTACACAGGACACCCGTCACGGATGTAGCTGCAGCCAAGACACAGGATCGTTGTTCACTCTCTGCCAAGTAGATACCTGTAAATATAATGCGGAGCGAGAGAGAGAGGAAGTAATTCATGAGCCGACTGTGGCTCCCAGCACAAACATGAGAACGCATACAACGCTCCACCTACCAATATCGCGATCAATGTCACCGTGGCGGATGGAAGTGATACCATTGTATGGACGAGGCCAGTCGGGATGATTCTTGACAATCTGTACTGATCCCTTGCCGACTGCATCCTTCAAGGGCATACTGCCAAGCATGGGAGAGCCAACGTACCCTCGGACACCACCTGTACCACTGGAAATTGCAACAATGCCTCGGATCGGTCCGTCTCCTGTACGAGCCACAACCAATAGCAAAGAGTGTCAGTACATTAGTTCAGAGCCACTAGTAGACTACCTGTACGATTAGTATACCGATACTCTCATTGGTAACACGGTAACACGCACCATTCATGGAAATCTGGACCACCTGCTCGGCTTGTATTCCGTTGCTCATGAGGAGGGCACACACCATTGTCCGCCCTAGTGCTTCCGTGGGAGTTTCCGTCATGGTGTGCTTCATCATCATATCATTGAGTAGATTCCGAGCCGTAGCAGCTGTAACTTTTATTCCACCATCTCCCGACAAGGCTGAAAATACTTGATCGTTACGGTTGTTCTTGTTGCGATACTCTGCAAACTTGTCGTCGTTGTCGTTGTCGACCGTGCCTCCTCCTGGCGTGTTGGAAGAATCTTCACCACTCGATTCCGTAGAGGAGAGATATCTTGCCGACGAATTTAAAAAGGCACTGTTCGATTGCCGGAATGCCAGTCGCTTGTTAGATGACTGGACGCCACCAAGAGCCGGTCGAAAGGCACCAACTACAATGGCACGGGTGTTGAAGAGGCAAACCGAAGCAAGCAACATGATCCGTACAAACGAGGGGATTTTGTACATTCTCTTTTTCAGGAGACTCTAGCTAGTTCAGTTAACTACGATAGTAGCTGACGATGACGATGCGCCGTTCTTCTTAGAATGCAGAGAGCTTGGTAGTAAGCTTTCTTCTTGCTCAGGAGAGTGATAATGGACAGAGCTCGACATCATTCACATCACACATCATCCGCCATCCATTCCAAAAGAACCATTTTTCTGTCAGTCGTAAAAATGGATAGTTCACGAGTCAGTCCACGTCACAAAAATGTCAAAAAGTACGTTTTCGTTTCAAGTTTCACCGTTTCACCATTCTTATCAAAGAAAAAAGCAAAGCACCATGGTGGGCAGACGAACGGCTCTCTGGGCGATCGCAGGCATCGCCATACTCCCACCTGGTCGGACAGAAGCTTACCTGTCTCAATCCCACGATGTGAGATCGAACAACGGACTAGGCTGCCGACTCTCTTCCAGATTCAGCAGCAACGAACCAGACTCATCGTCTTCGACTATTGATGATGATGGTAGTGGAAGCGCTACTCAACTCACCGACTGGGTCGTAGAGAACCTCGAGTCTGCCGAGAGTAGTATCACTTCAACCTCATCCGTCAAGGCAGGAGAGAACGATACAATACCAACATCTGGTCTGTGCATCGGCAAAGTCCGAATCCTTCCTGCTGGAACCACTTATCACGTCACCAATAATGACAACGATCATCTCTATCCGATTCGCCTCTTAGTGGGACGCAACGGATGGGGAACTGGCGTTCATCCTACCACACGTCTTTGTCTTGAATGGGTCTGCGATACTGTCCAAGGTGGAGAAGTCTTGCTGGACTATGGTTGTGGATCAGGCATTCTTTCGATTGCCGCCTTGCACTCTGGAGCGGCGCGTTGTATCGGGGTAGACGTGGAGGCCGAAGCTCTAGTGAGTGCCGAACGCAACGTGCAGCTGAATGGGTACGGAGATGCTCGTTTCGAAGGCCTACATACGCGAGAAGTCATTCCGTACGGTTTGTGCACGCCGACGGGTGTGGATGTTTGTGTGGCAAACATTCTGATAGGGCAACTAGTGCGACCCAGCATGGTGGCTGCGCTAGTTTCCAACATGGTGCCTGGCGCACTACTGTGTTTATCGGGCATTCGACCAGACGAAGTGAACTCGTTAAAGGCAGTGTATGGGGAGCATATGAAATGGTTGGATGATGAGTACGCCGAACTGTCGGCTTGCGATACGGAAGGGAGTTTTGAATCTTACGGCTTTGACTGTGGTAGATGGGCCCGTCTCGTTGGTCGCAAAAAGGTTGGACCAGGCAAAGATCACGATATTGAAAACATGAGTGAGCTAGCGGTGTCCTAGACGACGTTGCGAGGCCTTTTTTTAAGATAGGCACGAACGTGCAAATGAGAGAGTAGGAGTTACAGATAACATATGTTCCCACTACATTTTATTAACCTTGAAGTCTGGCACACGCACAACTCACAATGAAACTTCCCTAAAAGGCAATAGCCCACGTAATAGCCACCAAAGTCAGCAACGCCACACCCATACTAGAACTAGTAGCGCTGGATGGGTCTGCAGGTGGCAAGTTTCTCAAGCTAGAAGATTCCAAGACCGTATCAATGCCGTGAGTGACACCGTTGACCGCGAGGATATCAGGGTTTATAACGGTGGCAGCGTTGTTCAACGTATCAGACGTTCCAACACCAATCGTAATAGTCGAGCCGGCCAAAAGCGGCGTGACCTCCATACCATCCGTGAATTTTTCCGAAGTAAGGACGGAATCAAGAACGTGGTACGATAAGAGCGCGGTGAGGTCATCCTTGCCCTCGGCACTCGACAAAAAGTTAATATCCTCTTGAGGGAGCTTCTCAAACGCAGCGTTGGTGGGAGCAAACAACGTGTACTCTTCAGTGTTGAGCATATCGGTAAGATCCACAACCTCCACCAATGTCATCAACGTTGAGTACGTCGCTGCGAGATCAATCACGGTCCTAGAGGCAAACGACGGTAGCAGAACTCCATTCAGTTTATGGATAATTCCATTGCTTGCCACTATATCCACGCTCACGAGCCCAGCTTCGTTGAAAAAACCAGAACCAGATCTGACAGTAAAGATAACGACTTCCCCATTAAATGTCGGGATCGTCTTGTCATCAAAGAGCCCTTGACTGGTAAATACGTCATCCGAGATATGGTAGACCAAGATTTCCTCAAGATGCTTTTTAAAAGCCGGGGTAAAAAGAGTGTCGAGAAGGCCAGCGGGGAGAGCAGCAAAGGCTGAATCATTGGGAGCCATCAGGGTCAAGCTAGCCGTTACGCTATCCAGAGCCGCGGCCAGACCTGCTGCATCTAAACCTTCCTTCAGTGTAGACAAGTCCGAGGTGGCAGAGACCACATCGTAGATCGATGGGTCCTCTGTGGTCGATGTGTCTTCTGTGGGGATCGTCGGCGTTGGTGGCGAAGGGGTTGTTGGCGTAGAAGGTGCTGGCGTAGGAGGTGTTGGCGTAGGAGGTGTTGGCGTAGGGGTAGGCGGAGTCGGAGTTGGTGGAGTCGGAACGGGAGGTTCCAGGACTTTGTCAATTCCATGAGTAATTCCATTATTCGCTAGAATGTTGGCGTCGATGACGGTTGCATCGTTGACGGTGACGATACCATCAGCCGAAACACCAAAGAAAAGCTCCGTTCCCTGGGCACTCGGAACCACAATTCCATCCTGCAACAAGAAGATAGGAACAACAGCGTTCACGGCGTGGTAAAGTAGCAAGGTCTGGAGCTCCTGGTTGCCTGTTGCGCTGATAAGCCTTGAAATAGTCGAACTGGGGAGCGCGTTGAAGGCGTCGTTTGTCGGCGCAAACAACGTGACGATCCCATCTCGAATGGGTCCGTCCAAGCCCGAAAGCAAGGCAAGGTTCATCACCGTAGAATAAGTCGACCTGGAGAGATCAATTATAGACCTGTAAAAGTAGGAAGGACTTAGGACGGCGTCCACCGTGTGCACGAGACCGTTGCTGGCGATAATGTCTGCCTGAACCACCGAGGCACCTTCATTTTCTGCATTGACGAAGCTAATGGAATTCGTAACCGAGTCAATGCTGACTGTGAGAGGCTCGCCATTGAGCATGGTAAGCTCGAATCCGTCCGGCAAGGCAATCGAAAACGCTTGAGCTGTTGTCACATGAAAGTCCAAGAGGTAAACGAGATGCAGTCTCCATCCGGGGGTCAAGAGTAAAGCCAAGAACGCTGGGTCGAAGGCGGCAAAAGCCTCGTTGATGGGAGCGAGTGTGGTACCGGAGAGAGTGGCGAGGGCGTCGCCTACTTCTGCAGTATTGATAGCAGTCAGGAAGGTAGAGAGATTCGGGTCCGCAGCAATAATCTCCGTGATGGTCTGAGTCTGAAGCTCACGGGTTGTTGTGACGCCAGTATCTTCAGCACCAACGGCAAAAGTCGAAATGCAGGTAACGAGGAGGGTTGTGAGACGAAAGAGCATGGTGCTGGAGGTTCGTAAGGCAAATAATCCTTCCTCTTTTCACAATGTATAACCGTTGTCGAACTGTGAACTCTGCTAGACCACATAACTACTGTAAAGCCGATTATCCGATATCTCCAGCCAGGATAAAGATACCGCTAGTCTACTGGTACCGATACTGTAGGTGA
>Ga0307981_1002870_pt1 | contig 13512 bp, 12 predicted proteins | sample OrgLakmetagen987_FD_201849 | JGI IMG/M metagenome (GOLD analysis project Ga0307981, IMG submission 201849) | Saline water microbial communities from Organic Lake, Antarctica - #987 | ecosystem: Environmental > Aquatic > Non-marine Saline and Alkaline > Saline | place: Antarctica: Organic Lake... | reverse complement strand
CCTTTGCGCCACCCTGCGCCTCGCCGCCACCCCTTCGCCTCTGCGCTCACTGATCTCTGCAAACGCCCCCCGACACGACCGGTCACGGGGCCAGAACAGGGAGACACCCATGCCGCATCTCGGATCAATGCCCGCCCCGAAAGAAAAACCCCGCACGCTGCTGGTCGGCTGGATCAGCCGTCTCGACCTCGCACTGGAACTCGGCCTGTCGGTCGACACGTTACGCCGCTGGGAGGCCCAACGCACCGGCCCGCCCTGCGTGCGCGCCGGGCGCAAGGTCTATTACCGCCGCGCTGCAGTCGAGGACTGGCTGGAAGAGCAGGAGCAGGCTGCCCCGCGCCGCCGCCGTGCCGGAGGGCGTCGGTGATGATGACCAGATCCCGCAATTCTGACTGGCCTGCCGACCGTGTGGCAGAGGCCCGCGCCGTCCTGGCCGACGTGGCCCACCATTCCGATCACCTGATCCGGCTCGCCTGCAATGTGCTCGTTCAGCATGGCGAGACGGAACAGGAACGCGAGGACGCCCGCATTCTGCTGGTGGTCATCGACGCACGGCAGCCAACCCGTAGCGCCCCGCAGCGAGATCATGATGGTGAGGTGGCACGATGACGCGGCGTGGAACCCCCGAGGCCGATCTGCAGCGCGCGGTCGTGCAGGCGCTACGCGTTGCCCTGCCGCGCACGGCCATCATCCATCACTCCGCAAACGAGGTGACCGAGGCCGGGCCACGCGGCGCAAAGCGCCAGGCTATTCTGGTCGGCATGGGCGTGCATGCGGGTTTTGCCGATCTGATGGTGCTCTGCGACGGGCGCGTTCTGTTTCTTGAACTGAAGGCCCCGAAGGGGCGCCTGCGCCCCAACCAGGAGGCGTTTCGCGATGCCATGCTGGCACAGGGCTTCGGTTGGGCACTGGTGCGCTCCGTCGACGATGCGCTGGGCGCATTGGCCGATCATGGCTTCACCAGCCGTGCCCGCCCAGCGCGGAGGGCGGCATCATGAGCCACAAGGCAACCGTCTGGGCTATCCAGCAACGCGGATTGAAGCCCGCGACCAAGATCGTGCTTTGGTTCCTCTGTGACCGGCACAATCCGGACTTCGGCTGTTTCCCGTCGCAGGTACGTTTGGCCGACGACGCGGAAATGTCGGTCTCAGCACTGAACAACCATCTCACCAAGCTGGAGGAGCTGCGCCTGATCCACCGGGTTCGCAGCTATGATCCGCGCACCCACAAGCGCAAGGCAACGCGCTACATCCTGGGGTTTGAGGATGGGTTTCCACCAGAGCCAACTCCGGAAACCGGAGACGGCACTTCTGGGACGAAGGGAGAACAGAACGACGACCCAACTCCTGATTCCGGACATGGAGCCATCTCCAGATTTGCGGCAAAGCCATCTCCTGATTTTGCCGAAAGCCATCTCCGGAATCCGGAGATTAACCTTGTAAGAGAACCCCTAAGTAAACCTGTAAAGGAGGAGGAGGACGCGCAAGCGCGCGATTCCGATTTTGATCGGTTCTTTGCAGAACTGCTCGGCGCGCTGGGCTTTGCCGCCAATGCCAGCCTCCCTGCGTGGTGGCAGGGTTGGCCAGCGCGGACCCATGTGCGGCGATGGATCAATGACCTCGGGTTGTCTGAAGACCGGATCATCGAGGTCGCGACCGAAACCCGGAACGATCACCCCGATCCGCCCGATGGACCGAAAGCGCTGGATCGGTTCATGGAACGCGCCGCCCAGCGCGATGCGCAGGCGGCTGCCGCAAATGTCAGCGCCCTGAAATCCAAGCGCGGCCGCAAGGCCCAAGGAAAGCCACCACCCAGCCCGGATGAACTGGCGGAATTCTACGCGGCCAAGATCAACTCCGACGAGTATCTGCCCCCCAGCATGATCAGCAACGCCATGTGCGGGGCAATGCTGGCGCGCGGGCTGGTGACTGCGGACAGGCTGCGTCAGCGGGGAGTGCGGTGAATGGCATGGTGTCACGTCCCCAGCACGGATTGTCCCTCTGCGCAGGCGGCGGAGGCCTTGATCTGGGCCTCATGCTCGCCGAGCCCGGCTATCACACCCGCGCCTTTGTCGAATGGGAGGACTGGCCCCGAACTGTCCTCGTTGCCGCCCTGCGCGCAGGGTATTTTGTACCCGCGCCAATCTGGGACGATTTGCGCTCATTCGATGCCCGCCCCTTCCGCGGGGCCTTCGACACGGTGCTGGCCGGGTATCCCTGCCAGCCCTTCAGCGCAGCCGGAAAGCGTGGCGGTGCCAATGATCCCCGCCACCTCTGGCCAGAGGTTGCCCGCGTCGTCCGGGAATGCCGTCCCGAATGGGTGTTTCTCGAAAATGTCTCCGGGCACGTCACCCTCGGCCTTGAGACCGTGCTGCGAGAGCTTTGGGACATGGGCTATACGCCTGCGGCAGGCCTGTTCAGCGCGGCGGAAGTCGGCGCGCCGCACCAGCGCATGCGCGTCTTCATCCTGGCCCACGCCGATGAGCCTGCATCTGGGCACCGCGAGTTACAACCCAGCGGGCAACAGCGACTTTACTCGCAAGGCGGAAGCGCTGGCGCTGGACATCACCAACTGGTCGACACCGAAGGCGATGGATGGCGCGAAGGGTGGGCCCAGCCAGAGCTATGGCTCGGGCGGATCTCCACCGCTGCCAGCGCAGGCGGCGCAATGGCAGACCCCGGTGGCCGACGATCAGGTCGACCGGCTGCGCGGCAAGATCAACAGCCGGGGCGAGCCCAAGCTGAGCGCGCAGGCGCTCCAGTGGCCGACACCGGCGGCACAAAACTGGAAGGGCAGCAGTCCGGCCAGCGTGACGCGGGCGGATGGCAAGTCCCGGATGGACATCCTGCACTACCGGGCCGAACAGGGCTTCACCCACCCGGACCCGGTGATCGGGATGCATGGGCAGCGATCCTCGCCGCACGCCCCGATCTCGCGCCCGCTCTGGGCTTCAATGATTGCCTCGCATGGGCAGGCCGTCTCGCGGCGGATCCTGAAAGGCCGATCACGGCGGCGGCTGAACCCGCTCTTCGTCGGATGGCTGATGGGATGGCCCATCGGGCACGCGCTCTGCGCCTGCTCGGCAACGGAGTTCACCCACTGGCAGCAGCACATGCGTGGCGCTCTCTCGCAGCTGCCCATGGCCTCGGGCCAGTGGATCTGGCGGCCGAGCGGGGAGCCGGAGGGCCCGGTGCAAATGAACCTCTTTGAAGGATTGCAGCCATGAGCATGCAGGGACGGATTGGCCGCGCTGGTAGCGGACGGATCAAACGCGCGCTGGGCGTGCAGGCAGCGTTGGAATGGGCGTTCCGGGTGGAAAAGGCGCAGCTGGAACTTCCGCCGCTGAAGGATGTGGTTGAGGAGAACTTTGGGTTTGGCCTGGAATATGTCCTGATGCAACGCGCCGCGCTGGGCTGCAAGGTCGATGGCGGCCAGCACAAGATGGGCAGCTACACCCACGCGGATGCAGAGGTCATTGCCGCCACCGTCGCCGGGATGCCCGACAGTCTGGGTGGCATCCGCATGGCCATCCGCGTGGCCGAACTGGCCCGCGCCGGGCTGACCCCGGACTGGATGCCGGGTGTCGTGCCGCGCTGCGTGCCGGTCGAGACGCGGCAAAATCAGCATGGCGTTCGGGCCGTGACGGAAGTTGTCGGCACCGAGCGCGTGCTGACCCGGGGCAAATGGCGAACGGTCGAGGTTCTGGCCTGCCCGGTCACCTGGCGGCCGCATCCGGAACAGATCGCCTCCGCCCGTCGCGGCTATGAGGACTGGTGGCAGGCGCTGGATTGGGTGCGGGATGGGTTGGTGGCCGGGCGGATGCTGCGGGATGTCGCGGTGACGGCAGCGATGCCGAAGGTGCGGCCGTGGCGCTGACGCGTGCAGCGATCTCATCGGAAACCAGCCCTTGCCAAATGGCATGTAACCTATATATATGTGTCACAGGAGATTTGCCATGCAGTTTGCCACGATCGAACCTACCGCGTCCCGCCCGGACCTTCCCGTCATCACGGACGAGGAGGCTGCGGCCCTTGCGCGCACCACCGTAAACCTGTTTCGCGTCTGGCAGCTCAGCGATATCGAGGCCCGCACCCTGCTGGGCGACATGGCCCAGCGCACATGGGCGCGCTGGAAGGATGGCAGCATCGGCCGGATCGACCGTGACCTGCGGGCGCGCATGGCCATCCTGATGGGGATCCACAAAGGCCTGCGGTATCTCTTCACGGATCCCGCGCGCGGCTATGATTGGATCAGGAAGCCAAACGCGGCCTTCAACGATCAAAGCGCGCTCGACGTCATGATGCGCGGCGAGATTACCGATCTGATCGACCTGCGCAGCTATCTGGACGCCGAACGTGGCGCGTGGTGACAGCACCGGTGCGTCACGTGATCTGGCCGCGCAGCGTCCGGATCATCCGCTCGATCTACCCGCCCATCGACCTGTTTGAGGATATTGCCGATCCCGCCGATTGGGAGGCATTGGCCTCCGCCGAGGCCAAGTTCAACCCACGCATCCGTGACAGTATCGGCGATCTCGCGAAGGTGCCGGTGGCCCGACGCGTCACAGGGTCCGGCGCAAGCTGGCTCATGGCCCCCTTTGTTCACTGCTCGCCGTTGCGGCCGGGGCGGTTCAGCGATGGCTCATTCGGGCTTTACTACGCGGGCGACAGCACCGAGGTGGCGATTGCCGAGACCATCCATCACCACACGAAAACCATGCTGGCCACCGCCGAAGCCCCAGGCTGGACCTCGCAGTTCCGCGAGTTGATCGGGTCGGTCGACGCCGACATGGTTGACGTCACAGGGATGGCAGACCTGCTGGACCCCGACCACTATGGCCCCTCGCAGGTGTTCGGCGCCCAGCGCCGCGCAGCAGGCTCCAACGGCATCGCTTGGCCCAGCGTCAGGTTTTCGGGTGGCAACTGCATCGCCACATTCTGGCCGGATGTGGTGCCGATCCCGACGCAAGGCGCGCATTTTGCCTATCATTGGAGTGGAAGTGCCGTCGATTATGTCAAAAAACTGGATACAGGTCAGATCTTTGGCGTCTTTTAACATTGTGAGGCTTCTTGGTTCTATAGATCAGAACGATCAAAGATTGCAGCGCAGCCTTCTCACGCTTACGATGAAAATCAACTATGGCTGCCAAACGCCTAATTAGATTGATAAAAACGCCGTCACCATTGATCCGCCACGATAACAGGACTGCTGTAACCGCCCATGAACCAATTTGCTCACAACAAGCTCGTCTCCTTTATTTGGTCTATCGCAGATGATTGCCTTCGCGACGTTTACGTCCGGGGAAAATATCGTGATGTCATCCTGCCGATGGTCGTGCTTCGTCGCCTTGACACACTTTTGGAACCCACCAAAGCCGAAGTTCTCGAAGAGGTCCGCTTTCAGAAAGACGAAATGAAGGCGACTGAGTTGGACGATGCGCCCCTCAAAGCGGCCTCCGGTTACGTGTTCTTCAACACCAGCAAATGGACGCTGAAGCGCCTGCACGCCACTGCGACCAACAACCAGCAAATCCTGCTGGCCAACGTGGAGGATTATCTGAATGGCTTCAGTGACAACGTCAAAGAGATCATTTCTCGCTTCAAGCTGCTGGAGCAGATGCGGCACATGGCGGACAAACAGGTGCTGCTGGATGTACTCGAAAAGTTCATCTCACCCTACATCAACTTGACGCCGCACCAAGTCGAAGACCCCGACGGCAACACGCTCCCGGCGCTGAGCAACCTCGGCATGGGCTACGTTTTCGAAGAGTTGATCCGCAAGTTCAACGAAGAAAACAACGAAGAGGCGGGCGAACACTTTACCCCGCGCGAAGTGATCCATCTGATGACGCACCTGATCTTTGACCCGATCAAGGATCGCCTGCCTCCAGTCATGACGATCTATGACCCTGCCTGCGGCAGCGGTGGCATGCTGACTGAATCGCAAAACTACGTCATTAACCCTGACGGCTTGATCAAGGCCACCGGAGATATTTACCTTTACGGCAAGGAAATCAACGACGAAACCTACGCGATCTGCAAATCTGATATGATGATCAAGGGCAACAACCCCGAGAACATCAGGGTCGGCTCCACCCTATCGACCGATGAATTTGCCGCGCATCGCTTCGATTTCATGCTCTCTAACCCACCCTATGGCAAAAGCTGGAACAGCGAACTCAAATACATCAAGGACGGCAAAGACGTCATCGATCCACGCTTTAAGGTCCAACTCGCTGATTACTGGGGCAATGTAGAGCCTCAAGACGCCACCCCTCGTTCCAGTGACGGCCAGTTGCTGTTCCTGATGGAGATGGTGGGCAAGATGAAGACTACCAAGGACAGCGCCATCGGCGCACGCATTGCCTCGGTGCACAACGGCTCCAGCCTGTTCACCGGCGATGCGGGCGGCGGCGAGTCTAACATCCGCCGCCATATCATCGAAAATGACATGCTGGACACCATCATCCAGCTGCCGAACAACCTATTCTATAACACCGGAATCACCACCTATATCTGGCTGCTGACCAATGCCAAACCCGCCGACAGGCGGGGCCGCGTGCAGTTGATCGACGCCAATCTTCTGTTCCGCAAACTGCGCAAGAACCTTGGCGACAAGAATTGTGAATTCGCGCCCGAGCATATTGATGCCATCACCAGCGCCTACCTTGCCTTCCAGCCGGTCGAACGCGCGCTGGACGGTAACGGTGATCCCACTGGCATCGCGGTGCAAATCTTTGACAACACCGATTTCGGTTATCACAAGGTCACTATCGAACGCCCCGACCGCCGCCGCGCCCAGTTCAGTGCCGAACGGCTGGCCCCCCTGCGCTTCGACAAATCTCTGCGGGAACCGATGGAGCATCTGTGGGAGACCCATGGCGATGCGGTTTATGAAGCGGGCTTCCTGAAAACCCAAGCCAAGGCAATTGTGGAGTGGTGTGAAGAACAAGGCATCGCCCTGAACGCCAAGGCCCGTGCCAAGCTAATCGATACCGCCAACTGGAAACGTCTGCGTGATTTGCTCGACCACGGCCACGCGCTGATGCAAATCATCGGGACGGATGAGACCGCCGATTACAATGACTTCTGCGATCGCATGAACAAGGTGCTGAAGGCCCGCAAGATCAAGCTGTCGGCGACCGAGAAGAACGCGATCCTGAATGCCGTCAGCTGGTATGACGAACATGCAGAAAAGGTCATCGCCAAACGCGCCAAAATGACCAAACAGGAACTGGAGGATCTGACCGCCCATCTGGGCTGTGACGTGGGCGATCTGGCCGATTTTGGCTATTACCGCCAATCCGACGGTGCCTGGCTGACCTACGCGTCCAACGCAGACCTGCGCGATTCTGAGTCTGTGCCGCTGAAAGACAGCATCCACCGCTATTTCCGGGCCGAGGTGAAGCCCCATGTCGATGAGGCCTGGATCAACCTCGACACGGTCAAGATCGGGTATGAGATCAGCTTCAACAAATACTTCTACCGCCACAAACCCCTGCGGCGTCTGGACAAGGTAACGGCGGATATTCTGGCGCTGGAACAGCAGGCGGACGGGCTGATCTCGGATATTCTGGGGGTTCCGGTCGCAGCGCTGTCGGAGGTGGAATGATGGAAGGGTTGGGGTTCAACACATACGACGCCTACAAGGACAGCCATGCGAGCTGGCTTGGCGAAGTGCCTGCTGATTGGCAGGTCGGTCCCGGCCGGATTTGCGTATACGAGAACAAGAACAAAAACACAGGCATGAAGGAAAGCACCGTGCTTTCTCTCAGCTATGGTCGCGTCATTGTCAAAGACGAGGACAAGATGACCGGGCTGGTGCCGGAGAGTTATGAAACCTATCAGATCGTTCAGCCCGGCGACATCATCATTCGCGGCACTGACCTTCAGAACGACGTCACCAGCCTTCGCACCGGGCTGGCCAAAGATCATGGCATCATCACTTCGGCGTACATCAATCTTCGCCCTAAACCAAACGCCTACGCCGAGTTTCTGCACTACCTTTTGCATTCCTACGACGTGAAGAAGGTTTTCTACGGATTGGGCTCTGGCCTGCGCCAGAACCTTTCCTATGTTGACTTCAAGTATCTCACGATTCCGCTCCCCAGCCTTTCTGAACAGCGCGCCATCGTTGCGCTCCTTGATGACAAATGCGCCAAGATCGACGGGGCGGTGAAGATCAAGGAAGACCAGATCGCGCTGCTGCGCGAGCGTCGGCAAATCATCATCCAGGACGCCGTCACCCGAGGCCTGAACCCCGACGTGCCGATGAAAGACAGCGGCGCAAGCTGGCTTGGCGAAGTGCCTGCTGATTGGCAGGTCGGTCCCGGCCGGATTTGCGTATACGAGAACAAGAACAAAAACACAGGCATGAAGGAAAGCACCGTGCTTTCCCTCAGTTATGGTCGCGTCATTGTCAAAGACGAGGACAAGATGACCGGGCTGGTTCCCGAAAGTTACGAGACCTACCAGATCGTTCAGCCCGGCGACATCATCATTCGTGGCACCGACCTGCAGAACGACGTTACCAGCCTTCGCACTGGACTGGCCAAAGACCATGGCATCATCACTTCGGCCTATATCAATCTTCGCCCGAAGCCGAACGCCTATGCCGAGTTTCTGCACTACCTCTTGCATTCCTACGATGTGAAGAAGGTTTTTTACGGACTGGGATCAGGCTTGCGCCAGAACCTCTCCTACGTCGACTTCAAGTATCTGACGATACCGTTGCCTAGCCTCACAGAGCAACGCGCAATAGTGGCGTTCCTCGACGAAGAGTCAGCCAAAATTGATCGCGGCATAGACATGATTAGACGCGAGATCGCCGCGCTCAAGGAATACAAAACCAGCCTGATCAACGCGGCCATCACCGGCAAGATCAAAGTCATTTAGGGGGCAGCATGGTCAGCAACACACGCGAAATCGCACTCGAACAGGCCATTCAGAAACATCTGACTGGCCATACGGCGGAAGAGCTGGCAGGCCAACCCGCACCCGTGAGCGGTGGCCCCTATCGCATCGGCCTGCCCAGTGATTTCAACGCCCAGTTCGCCCTAGACACCGCGATGTTCTGGCAGTTTCTGCACGCGACACAGGGCAAGGAACTGGCCAAGCTGCAATCGCGCAACCCATCCGATTGGCAGGCCAAGATCCTTGAACGCTTTGATCGCATGATCAAGAAGAACGGCCTGCTGCATCTCCTGAAAAAGGGCCTCGACGTTGACGATGCGCATCTGACGCTGATGTACCCCGCCCCGCTGGCCAGCTCTGCCGCCCGCGTGCATGAAAACTTCACCGCCAATATCTGGAGCATCACCCGCCAGGTCCGCTATAGCCAGACCAATCCGCTGGAAGAGATCGACATGGTGCTGTTCCTGAACGGCATGCCTCTGATCACGGTGGAGTTGAAAAACGCCTGGACCGGCCAGACCGCCCGCTTTCACGGCCAGAAGCAGTACCGCGAAGGCCGCGATGCCACCCAACCCCTGCTGCAGTTCGGCCGCGCGCTGGTGCATATGGCAGTGGACACCGACGAAGTGTTCATGGCGACCAAGCTGGCCGGACCCTCCACCTTCTTCCTGCCGTTCAACAAGGGCCACAACAACGGCGAGGGCAACCCGCCCAATCCGAACGGCCACAAGACCGCCTATCTGTGGGAAGAAGTGTTCCATCCCGCCAGCCTTGCGGGCATCATTCAGCATTTCGTGCTGCTGGAGGGCAAGGCCGCGGATCCGCTGGCAAAGAAATCGCTGATCTTCCCGCGCTATCAGCAGCTCGACGTCGTGCGGCGCCTGCTGGACCATGCGTCCACCAACGGTGTGGGACACAGCTATCTGATCCAGCATTCGGCGGGGTCTGGCAAATCGAATTCGATCACTTGGGCCGCGTATCAACTGATCGAAACCTATCCCCAAAGCACCAGCCTGCCCGGCGCGCGCGGTTTGGACCAGCCGCTGTTCGACTCTGTCATCGTGGTGACGGACCGCCGGTTACTGGACAAACAGCTGCGCGACAACATCAAGGATTTCTCCGAGGTCAAGAACATAGTTGCCCCGGCGCTGCGGTCTTCCGACCTGAAATCGGCGCTGGAAAACGGCAAGAAGATCATCATCACGACGATTCAGAAGTTCCCGTTCATCATCGACGGCATTTCAGACCTGAGCGACAAGCGGTTCGCGGTGATCATCGACGAAGCGCACAGCGGCCAAAGCGGCCAGGCCCATGACAACATGAACCGTGCGATGGGTGCAGGCGATGTGGACCCAGACGAGGACGATCCGCAAGACCGCATCCTGGCGGCGATGCAATCGCGCAAGATGCGCGGCAACGCGTCCTATCTGGCATTTACCGCCACGCCCAAGGCGACGACGCTTGAGAAATTTGGCGAGCGGCAGCCGGATGGCAGCTTCGCGCCGTTTCACCTTTATAGCATGAAGCAGGCGATCGAGGAGGGTTTTATCTTCAATGTGCTGGCCAACTACACGACCTACAAAAGCTATTACGAAATCCAGAAATCGGTGGAGGAGAACCCGCTTTTCGACACCAAGAAGGCCCAGAAGAAGCTGCGCGCCTATGTCGAACGCAGCCAGCACACGATCAACACCAAGGCTGAGATCATGCTGGACCATTTCATCCCGCAGGTCGTGAACACCAAGAAACTGCGCGGTAAGGCCAAGGGGATGATCATCACCCAGAACATCGAAGCTGCGATCCGCTACTACAAGGCGGTGACCAAGCTGCTCGATGCCCAAGGGAACCCGTTCAAGGCGCTGGTCGCCTTTTCGGGCGAGAAGACCGTCGATGGCATGAAGTACACAGAGGCCGAGATGAACGGCTTCGCCGAAAGCGAAACGCGGGATAAATTCGACACGGACGAATACCGGCTGCTGATCGTGGCGAATAAGTATCTGACCGGGTTCGACCAGCCCAAACTGACCGCGATGTACGTGGACAAGAAGTTGCAATTCGTGCTGGCCGTACAGGCGCTATCTCGTCTCAACCGTTCGGCCCCGAAGCTGGGCAAACGGACGGAGGATCTGTTCATCCTCGACTTCTTCAACAGCGTCGATGACATTAAGACCGCCTTCGACCCCTTCTATACTGTGACCACACTGTCCGAAGCGACAGATGTCAACGTGTTGCACGAGCTGAAGGACGCAATGGACCAAGTGGGCGTTTATGAGTGGCAGGAGGTCGAAGACTTCGTGACCCGGTATTTTGCCGGTGAAGATGCTCAGACCCTAAGCCCTGTCATCGATATTGCGGCCAATCGCTTCAACGCCGAATTAGAGCTGCCCGACCCCGAGAAGATCGACTTCAAGATCAAGGCAAAACAGTTCGTAAAGATCTATGGTCAGATGGCGTCGATCATACCATTTGAAGTGCTGGAATGGGAAAAACTTTTCTGGTTGCTGAAGTTTCTGATCCCAAAGCTCAAGATTAAGGATCCCAATCAAGACATGCTCGACGAGCTGCTGGAGGCCGTCGATCTGTCCTCGTATGGCCTGGAGCGCACCAAGCTGAACCATGAAATCGGTCTCGACGCATCCGACACGGAACTGACGCCTCAAAATCCAAACCCGCGCGGCAACCGCGACGGTGATACGGAAACAGACCCATTGGATGAAATCATTCGCAGCTTCAACGAGCGGTGGTTTCAGGGCTGGAGCGCGACACCGGAAGAGCAACGGGTCAAATTTGTCAATATCGTCAATAGCATCCGTGCACACCCGGACTACACGGCCAAGTATGAGGACAATGCTGACCCCTTCAACCGTGGTCTAGCACTGGAGAAAATCCTGATGGACGTGATGCTGAAACGGCGGAAGGACGAACTGGAGCTCTATAAGCTCTTTGCGTCTGATCCAGCGTTCAAGGCGGCTTGGAGCCAGAACATCGAACAGGTGCTTAACAAGAACTTGGACAACCAACCCAGCGCCTGACACCGAAGGCGCTGAGCAATGAAGTTCAGCGCCTCAGCCCCCCCACGGTATGGTTCCTCCCAACCCCCAAACGTATACGGGGGGGCGCAGCGCGGCATTTCGCTAGCGACTGGCTTCTTCACCGGGGAATCCAGGCGGAAGCCACCTCGGCGATAACGCGAAATAAAGTCACGACATTACAGCACCTTACGATGGCTCGCCCGGCTCTCAGGGTGGATTTTACTGTTTCTGTCAAGAATCCACCCCGTGGAATCCAGGGAAGCCACCTGGACCAGAAGCCAAGCTTCGGAAGCCACCCCTCCGCGAAGCCATTGAATCCGCCCGAGATTTTCGTTTGACAAAGCTGCCCCCCTTGACCTACCTATTGATCATCGAAGAATAGCGCCCGGAGGAAACCCCTCTCGGGCGCTTTTCTTTTCTCCCCACATCTCGCGGATCCCGATTCTACCGCTGCCACTCTTGGCCGCGCGCATCGCTCTGTCCACCCTGCCCAAAATGAGAACCACCCCATGGACCTTGTCTTCGCGCCAAGCGAGATCGAGACGTGGCCGATTGATCGGCTGCGGCCCTATGCTCGCAATGCCAAGATGCACGGCGACGATCAGGTGGCGAAGATCGCCGCCAGCATGGCGAAGTTCGGCTGGACCGTGCCTTGCATGGTGGCCGACGATGGCGAGCTGATTGCTGGGCATGGCCGGGTGCTGGCGGCAACGATGCTGGGCCTGAAGGACGTGCCGGTGATCCGGCTTGGCCATCTCGACGAGGCCGAACGTCGGGCTTACCGCATCGCGGACAATAAATTGACCGAGTTGGGCGACTGGAACGAGGCAATGCTGCGCGACGAGATCGCGGGGCTGCTGGCCGAGGATTTCGACCTGTCGTTGCTGGGCATCACCGACGAGGACCTGGATGCCCTGCTGCGTGATCCGGATGCGCTGGGCAGCGATGGGCCCATCGAGGGCGAGGATGACATTCCCGAACCGCCGGTCACGCCAGTGTCGGTTGCGGGCGATCTCTGGCAGCTGGGATCGCACCGGCTGATCTGCGGTGACAGCACCACGGCCGACGTGGTTGGCCGTCTGCTTGGCGATGCGAAACCGCTGCTGATGGTCACCGATCCGCCCTATGGCGTGGAATATGACCCGTCCTGGCGCAATCAGGCGGGCGCGGCCAAGACCAAACGCACTGGCAAGGTGCTGAACGATGATCGTGCCGATTGGCGCGAGGCTTGGGCGCTGTTCCCCGGCGACGTCGCCTATGTCTGGCACGGTGCGCTGCACGCCGCGACCGTGGCCGAGAGCCTCGTCGCGGCGGGTTTCGCAGTCCGGTCGCAAATTATCTGGGCCAAGGATCGGCTCGTTCTCAGCCGCGGCGATTACCACTGGCAGCACGAACCCTGCTGGTATGCGGTGAAAAAGACCGGCAAGGGCCACTGGGCGGGTGACCGAAAGCAGACCACGCTGTGGCACATCTCCAGCAAGGACCAGGACACAGCCACTGTTCACGGCACCCAGAAGCCGGTCGAATGCATGCGCCGCCCGATCCTGAACAATTCCAGCCCCGGCCAA
>Ga0307981_1002869_pt1 | contig 13515 bp, 15 predicted proteins | sample OrgLakmetagen987_FD_201849 | JGI IMG/M metagenome (GOLD analysis project Ga0307981, IMG submission 201849) | Saline water microbial communities from Organic Lake, Antarctica - #987 | ecosystem: Environmental > Aquatic > Non-marine Saline and Alkaline > Saline | place: Antarctica: Organic Lake... | reverse complement strand
CAGGCTCCGGCGTCAATTACAACGCGCTGCCCTTCAGCCAGCGTGGCACCGGACGCGCGCCTGATCCCGCCAGCACCCTGCTGAAGACCGGCGGCGGACGCATCTATGCCACCTTCTCCACCGAGGTTGGCGACACCTATCTCGGCGAAGACCTGCGGGTCGATTTCGAGCGCAACACCATCGAAGGCCAGGCCTTCTCGCGCGGTGTCCAGAACATCGCTCTTCCCCTCATCATCGGCATTGGAGGCTGAACCATGGCAACCATCATTACACCCCGTCCACCGCTAAACCTGTTCGAGGTGGTGCGCACGCAGATTGGGAGCGACTGGCAAACGATCTACGACGTACCCAGCTACACGATCCCGGCCAATGGCCCGAACCCTTCGCGGTTGGTGGGAACGGCAGCGATCATGACCGGCCTCGCGGTCTGTTCCCTGACGCCAGCTGGCGCCTCAATTTCAGCGCGGGTGCTGGCGGCGGACGGAGTGGACAGCTTCCTGCTGATCGACGGTGCGTTTTCCCCTTCTGGTGACTTTCTGTCAATCTCGCTTGACCGCCAGGTGCTGAGAAACGGCGAGCAGCTTCAGGTCAAATGCGCTGCTGCGCAGACCGCCATGACGCATTTTAGCTTCATTCTCAACCAGCGCGAAGAATTCACGGAGATCTCCACATGAGCGTGAAATACGGTTCCGGCAAGGGCAAGTTCGTCGGGCAGTCGCTCGTCTACCCATTCCCGATCCCGCTGGATGCGACACAGCACAACGGCGCGGTAATCGTTGCTGAGGACGGGCAGCTTTACTATTCCAACGGCTCCGATTGGGTGATCCCAACGGAGGAAGTGGAAATCTCACGTCCATCCGCGCGGGTGCCGACCACTTCGACCGAGCAAACCCAACTTCGTCTGTCAGCCTTCCGGTCGCCCGCTGGCCTGACCCAGGTCGGCGTGCTGTTCGAGATCAGCGTGAATGGAGTGGACTTCGATGGAGCAGAGCAAAGGCTGATCACCGACGAGTTTGCGTCCACTTACCAGCTTCTCTATCCGGAAGACGGCTTCCAGCCGGGTGACGACGTGTTCTGGCGTGGAAAGTACCTGGGCAGCGACGGGGCGCAGTCGGAGTTCTCGATCCCATACCGACAGACATTCCCTGATCTGATCACGGAGCCAACCTCTGTCACGCGCGCAGATGCTATATCCGGCACGATCACGGTGTCTGAGTTTGAAAGCCCTCCTGTGTTCGCGCTGGCCTATTTCGAGACGCAGACAGAGTTCTACGAGGACGGGGATGAACCCGGCGTCGATGCGCCCCTGCAAACCGTAGTCCACACAAGCGGCGCCGTTACTACGATCCCGTCTAACCTTCCCGCTGGGGCCCGTTACCTGTGGCGCGCCCGCTACGGCGGAAGGGTAAGCCTCGGCTCGCCTGTGGTCTACTCGAACTGGTCCACTGCGCGCGGGGTCGTGGCTGGCGCAGGGTCGATGATTTTGGAGTTTGATTTAGAACTTGCGACGGCGCGTACTGTTGCGCTGCCTCTTGCTGGGGCTGTCAATGTCACCGTGGACTGGGGAGACGGGACATCGAACACCTACATGACCGCTGGCATCAAAACCAAGACCTATGCCAGCGGCGTCGGCCAGACAGTTCTGGTTACAATTACTGGAACTATGACCTCGTATGGGGACGGAAGCATCACTTCAGCGCAGCAGCAGGGATTGACCCGCATTGAAAATTGGGGCTTTGGACTCGGATTAACGTCGCTTAAAAACGCTCTTTTCCGAACTTCTGAAAGTCTGATTTATGTGTCGCCGTCTCTGCCTGAAACAGTGACAAACCTAAATGGCTTCATGTCTTTTTCTATGGCGAACCCAGATCTTTCGCAGTTTGTCACGTCAAACATAAACGATATAAGTGAATTGTTCTATTCGTCCCCAAATTTTAATACTCCAATTAACGGCTGGGATACTTCTAAAGTCACCAACATGCGTCGGGTTTTCAGAGACGCTATTGCGTTTAACCAACCAATAGGTGGCTGGAACACAGAAAACGTAACTAATTTTTCTGAAATGTTTCAGGGGGCAAGCAATTTCAATCAGGACATCGGATCGTGGGACGTCTCAAAGGGGGTTAGCTTCGCGACCATGCTTTCTGTTTCGGTATCTGCTGGTGAATCATTCAACAACGGTGGGTCGCCAAGCATCGACAACTGGGACATGTCCAGCGCAGAATCTCTAGTCAGTATGTTTAGCGGTGCTCGAAACTTTAACCAACCGATTGGTAGCTGGAACGTCTCTAACGTGATCCGAATGGACAATATGCTTAAAGATTGCCGTTCTTTCCAGAAAGACTTGAACTCGTGGGACGTTTCATCCGTAGAAAGCATGGCCGGAATGTTCAGCGGATCGAATACGGCTATAGGTTCGCTATACAACCAGCCCATTGGCAACTGGGATGTTAGCAATGTTATGAACATGAGCCAGATGTTTCAGTCAAACACCGCGTTCAACCAGCCCATTGGCAACTGGGACTTGTCGAGCGTGACGACCGTGGGCCAGATGTTCGACAGCGCACTTTCATTTGACCAGCCCATCGCTGAATGGGACGTGTCGAACGTGAGGACAATGGATCTCATGTTCCGTTCCGCACCTGTCTTCAATCAACCCATTGGGGACTGGGATTTGCGCTCTGCTGGGGTGACTATGCCCACTTTCAGCATCACAGGAATGTCAGAGGAGAACTACTCCAGAACCCTCATCGGCTGGGCGAACAACCTCGTCGACAACGAAGGTCCTTACGACATCGTTCTGAATCTATCCCCCACCCGCCTCTATAACGCCAACAATTACGTCCCCGGCGATCGGTTCACCAATGCCACCGATGCACGCGCCTTCCTTGTTGGTGGACGAGTGGTAGAGGTCGCTGGAGCCTCAGACGCGGATGCGACCTACACCTACAACGGAACCACGCAGACCTACGACGCAGTCAACGACTGGTATTTCGCCATCCTCGCCACGTCATGGGCGCTCTACGACGATACCGACACCTTGCAAGCCACAGGCACAGGAACCGCACCCGGCAATGGACCGCAAACTGCGACCGCTTGGGATGGTGTTCTGTCCGCCGCAAACGTCCTGCGTACAGGCGCCGGTTGGACCATCACGGGAGATGCATCAGCATGACACACGAGTTCACAGCAGATTTGAAAACCTTTTGGATCGCACACGGACCCGAAATCCACCACGGGGAGTTGCAGGTTGGAGAGCATGTGAGCTCTGGCCAGCAGCACTTCGAAACTTTTACTTCTCGCCGCGCGTGGATGGCGCGGGTCATCGAACTCGGAGGCTCGTTCAAATGATGGGTGGTCTTTACGAGCTGACCCGCGATCTGCACCACGCCTGCGAGCAACACCCGTTGGGCCAGGCAATGGTGAACGGCGCGGTCACCCCGCAGCACTGGGCCGATTGGCTCTGGGCCATGCGCTGCTTGCACTCTGTCGTGGACGCAGAACTGCCAGCGCATATGGAGCGCGACGCTCTGTTTGGTGCCGACCTGTTGGTGCTGCCGAAAGCGCACGCCAGCCGCGCAGCGCTGCACTTTGCGCGTGACCTGATCGGACAGGATTGCACCGGCGCAGCCTACGTGCTGCAAGGCGCGCATCATTCTGGCGGCCGCGTGCTGGCACCCAAGATGGCCAAGCGGGGCCTGCCATCACTGCACACATCTTATCTTGATGCCGCTGCCTCGAAAGCATGGATTGTAGCGGCTCGCACCAGACTGGAGGCAACGCAGCAGGCGCGCGCGACTTTCCAGTGCCTGCTCGCGGTGATGGACGAGATCGAGGCTCGAAAGTGAAGGCCTTGCCCCCCGATCTGCAAGCCCATCTGGACAGCGCAGCAACCACGCTGGCCTGGTGCTGGCGTATCACGCGGGCTGACGGTGTTGTGCTCGGCTTCACCGATCATGATCGCCGCCTGACCTTCGATGGAACCAGTTTCGAGCCCGAAAGCGGGTTGGTAGCCTCTGAGCTCCGCTCGGGCTCGGACCTCTCGGTCGATGCCCAAGACGCCGAGGGCGTGCTGTCGTCCGACCGGATCACCGAGACCGACATCGCCGATGGCCGCTGGGACAATGCCGCAGTCGAGGTCTGGCGGGTGAACTGGGCCGACACCGGCCAGCGCGCACTTCTGCGCCGCGGGGCGATCGGCCAGATCAGGCGTGGTCGCTTGGCCTTTGTCGCCGAGGTGCGCAGCATGGCTCATGTGCTGGGACAGACCATCGGGCGCAGTTTCCAGGGCACATGCGACGCAGCATTGGGGGATGCGCGCTGCGGGATTGATCTGGAGAGCCCCGCATTCAAGGGCACAGGCCTCGTGACAGAGCTGCTGCGCGACCGCGCGTTTCTCGCCTCGGGCATTTTCAGCTTTGCGGATGGGTGGTTTTCCGGAGGGACGGTTCAATGGTCCTCGGGCGCCAATGACGGACGGCAGGCGGAGGTCCTGATCCATACGGTCGCAGGCGGCATCGTGACCGTGACGCTGCTCGAAGCCCCGGTGCGGCCGATCGCTGTCAGCGATACCTTCGTGATCCGCGCTGGCTGTGACAAGCGCGCCGAGACCTGCCAAGCCAAATTCGCCAATATGGTGAACTTTCGCGGCTTTCCCGACATCCCCGGCCAGGACGCCGTGATCCGCTATGCCACCAAGGACGGTGGGCACGAGGGCAATGTGCTATGAGCAAAGCAAAACAACGCCGCGCGCCGCACCCGGCCGATCCGGACGTGGTGGTGGCGGCCGCGCGCGCATGGCTCGGCACGCCCTATCACGATCAGGCCAGCGTGAAGGGCGTTGGGTGCGACTGCCTTGGCCTTGCACGCGGTGTCTGGCGCGAAGTGGTGGGCGTGGAACCTGTGCCGGTGCCGCCCTACAGCCGCGACTGGGGCGAGACGGGGCAGCGCGAGGTCCTCTTTGAAGGCGCCGCGCAAGCCATGATCCGGATCCCGGTCGAGAGCGCAAGTCCCGGCGACATGGTTCTTTTCCGCATGCTGCGCGGCGCGATCGTAAAACATGTCGGGATCCTCACCGAGTCTGACCGCTTTTTGCACTCCTACGACCGCCTCGGTGTGATCGAGGAACCCCTGACCGATGCCTGGCGGCGGCGCATCGCCTTTGCCTTCCGTTTTCCGCGCAGCAAGCGCACCCGCAGAAAGAGACCCTGACGCATGGCAACACTTGTTCTTGGCGCCGTCGGCACCGCCATCGGCGGCTCGCTGATCTCTGGCACCGTTCTTGGCTTTACCGGTGCGGCCATCGGCGGGTTTGTCGGCTCCACCATCGGCTCTGTCGTGGACAGCTGGATCGTCTCATCGCTCACACCCGGCCAGCGGATCGAAGGCGCACGGCTCGACAGCCTGCGCATCACCTCCTCCACCGAGGGTGCAATCCTGCCCCGCGTCTACGGGCGCATGCGCATGGGCGGAAACCTAATCTGGGCCACGGATTTTCGGGAGGAGACGCGCACGACCCGCCAGGGCGGTGGCAAAGGCGGTGGTCCAAGTGTTACCACCACCGAATACCTCTACTACGCCAGCTTCGCGGTGGCGATCTGCGAGGGCCCAATCAGCGGAATCGGCCGCATCTGGGCCGATGGCAAGCCTATGGATATGGAGGGCGTGGTCTGGCGCTGGTACCGGGGCGACGAGGGCCAGTTGCCTGACACCTTCATCGCGGCCAAGATGGGTGCGGACGCAACGCCCGCCTATCGCGGCACCGCCTACGTCGTGTTCGAGGAGCTCGCACTCGAGAAGTTCGGCAACCGCCTGCCGCAGCTGACCTTCGAGGTGTTCCGCCCGCTCGCCGACCCTGACACCGCCGAGGGTATGACCAAGGCGGTGACCATCATCCCGGCTTCCGGTGAGTTTAGCTACGCCACCCAGATCGTGCGCAAAACCGAAGGCGGGACCACCACAGCGGAGAACGCCAACGCGCTGGCCAACACGGCCGACTTTGTGGTCGCCATGGATCGGCTGCAAGCGCAGGCGCCCGAAGTGGAGAGCGCCTCTCTTGTCGTCGCGTGGTTCGGGGACGACCTGCGCGCGGGGAACTGCAAGGTTCGACCGGGCGTCGAGGTGGCCAGCAAGAGCACGACGCCCGCCTGGTCGGTCAACGGCGTGGCCCGCGCGAGCGCCTACCTTGTGAGCCAAGACAGCGACAACCGCCCCGTCTACGGTGGGACGCCGAGCGACCTTTCGGTGGTGCAGTCCATACAGGAGGTGAAGGATCGCGGGCTGCGCGTGACTTTCTATCCCTTTATGCTGATGGACGTACCCTCGGACAACACCCTGCCAAACCCCTACAGCGACAACGCCGCCAGCGCTGGGCAACCGGCGTTTCCATGGCGCGGTCGGATCACATGCAGCCCGGCGGCGGGTTTCGCAGGCACGGCCGACAAGACCGCAACGGCAGCGGCGCAGGTCGCGGCACTCTTTGGCGCGGCCACGCCCGCCAACTTCTCGGTCTCGGGCACGACTGTCAGCTTTACCGGCCCTGCCAGCGAATGGAGCCTGCGGCGGATGCTCCTGCACTACGCCCATCTTTGCAAAGCCGCCGGTGGTGTCGACGCCTTCATCATCGGCTCAGAGATGCGCGGGCTGACGCAGGTACGGTCGGCGGCCGGGACATACCCGAGCGTCCAGCAGCTGCGCGATCTGGCGACCGACGTGCGCGCGATATTGGGCCCAGGCACCAAGATCAGCTATGCGGCCGACTGGTCAGAGTATTTCGGCCACCACCCAGACGATGGGAGCGGCGACGTTTACTTCCATCTTGATCCGCTCTGGGCGGAACCGAACATCGACTTCATCGGCATCGACAATTACATGCCGCTGTCCGACTGGCGCGATGGCTATGAGCACCTAGACGCCCAGAACTGGCCGGTGATCTATGATCGCGGCTACCTGCAATCCAACATCGAGGGCGGCGAAGGCTTCGAGTGGTTCTACGCCAGCACGGCGGACCGCGCCGCGCAGAACCGCACGCCAATTACCGATGGCTCCGCTGGCAAGCCATGGGTCTTTCGCAACAAGGACCTGCGCAGCTGGTGGACCAATCCGCATTTCAACCGGCCCGGCGGCGTCGAGACCGGGACGCCCACCGCGTGGGTGCCGCAGTCCAAGCCCTTCTGGTTTACCGAGTTCGGATGCCCCGCCGTCGATCGCGGCACAAACCAGCCTAACGTGTTCTACGACCCCAAATCCTCCGAAAGCCTGGTGCCGCATTCCTCACGCGGCTGGCGCGACGACGCGATCCAGCGCGCCTATCTCGAAGCGACGCTCGACCATTGGGGCAAGCCTGCGAACAACCCGGTCTCGAGCGTCTATGGCGCTCCGATGGTGCATGTGCAGGAATGCGCGGCATGGACGTGGGACGCCCGCCCTTATCCCTTCTTTCCCGAACTGAAGGATGTCTGGACCGACGGCGCCAACTGGCGGCTGGGCCACTGGCTGACCGGGCGGCTGGGATCGGTGTCGCTGGCCGCACTTGTCCGCACGCTCTGCCTGCGCGCCGGTCTGCCCGAAGAGCGGATCGACGTCAGCGGCCTTTGGGGCGCGGTCGAGGGCTATGTGATCACCGCTCTGGAAGCGCCCCGCACCTCGCTGACCACGCTGGCGCGGCATTTCGGGTTTGATGCCATCGAAAGCGAGGGCGTGATCCGCTTTCTGATGCGCGGCCGCGCACCGGTCGCGACGATCTCGCCCGAGGACATGGTCGCCGCGCAAAACGGCAACGGCGAGGTGATCGAGCTTACCCACGGGCAGGAGACGGAGCTGCCGCAGGCTCTCAAATGGCAGATGGCGCGCTCTGATGAGGACTATGACTCAGCTGTGGTTGAGGCGCGCAGGATCACCGTGGAGGCGTCCCGCGTAAGCGCGGAGGCATTCCCGATCGCTCTGCCACCGGAAGAGGCGGAACGGCGCTGCCGCCGTGCGCTGATGGAGGCTTGGGTGGGACGGGAAAGCGCAGCCTTCCGCCTGCCGCCCTCGCGGCTGGCCATCGATCCCGGCGACGTGCTGCGGCTGGATCACGACGACCGCCTGATCGACCTGCGCGTGATCTCCGTGGCCGACAGCGACGCGCGGTCGATGGACACGCTGTTTCAGGACCGCATGGTCTATGATCTGCCACCCGGCCAGCCGCGCGTGAACTCGCTTGCCCAGCCCGTTGTCTTTGGCGGAACGGAGGTGGTGTTTCTCGATGTGCCGCAGCTTACCGAAGCGGAGACGGACCACCAGCCGCTGATCGCGGGTTTCGCCCGCCCTTGGCCGGGGAACGTCGCCGTCTGGCGCAGCTATTCCGACGAGGGCTTTGAGCTCTTCCAGACTTTTGGCACGCAGGCGCGCCTTGGCACCCTCGTCGCGGACCTTGCGGCGGGGCCGACCTCGCGCTTTGACATGGCCAACGCGCTGGTGGTCGATCTGCGCAGCGGCACGCTTGAGAACGTCACGGACCTTGCGCTCTTTGGTGGCGCCAACGCCCTCGCGGTGGAAAGCGCGCCCGGCGTCTGGGAGATCGTGCAAGCCAGCCGCGCAGAGTTGGTCGGAACCGGACGCTATCGCCTCACCCGCCTCCTGCGCGGTCAGCGCGGCACCGAGCACGCGGTCGCGGCAAACGTAGCAGCAGGGGCGCGTGTTGTTGTGCTGGACGCCGCACTGGCCCGCATGCCGCTCGCTCTGGCCGATCTCGGCTTGCCGTGGAACTGGCGCATTGGCCCGGCCTCGCTGCCCTTCACCGACGACAGCTACGTCGGCGCCAGTTTCACGCCCACCGGCGTTGGCCTGCGTCCTTTCTCGGTCGGGCATGTCGAGCAGCCATGGCGGCGTGGGCGCATCGAGGGCGACCTCACGATCCGCTGGACGCGGCGGGACCGCGCTTTGGTCGCCGACAGCTGGGCAGCGGTCGAGGTGCCTCTCTCGGAAGCCAGCGAGGCCTATGAGGTCGACACCCTCGACGGCGCAACTGTTAAGAGATCCTTTACAGTTGCCACCCCAAGCGCGCTCTACACCGCCGCAGAGCAGGTGGCAGATTGGGGATCCACACTTGGGCCCGGCGACACCCTCGATATCCGTATCGCACAGCTGTCCTCGCTCGTCGGGCGCGGCGCTACCCGGACAATAACCCTGACTTTCTGAAGGACACCCCATGGCCGACACCACCACCAACCTCGCGCTTCCATTCATCCTGGCAGCGCAGGCCCAGAAGCATGTCACCCACAACGAGGCGCTGCGCCTGCTCGACGGCCTGATCCAGCTGTCCGTACTCGACCGCAACCTCGCGACCCCGCCCGGTTCGCCCGCCGAGGGCGCGCGTTACATCGTCGCCAGTGGTGCGAGCGGCGCGTGGTCGGGCTGGGCCGGGGACATTGCGCTCTGGTCCGACGGCGCATGGCTGCGCCTGCCAGCCCGCACCGGCTGGGTGGTCTGGGTGCAGGATGAGGCCCGCGTGGTCGTGCGGATCGGTGCAGCCTGGACGCCGCTGGACGCAGCAATGGGATTGCTGGCGCAGGCAGGCAGTGTCGAGGTCGCCAAGGGCGCGTTGGGCAGCACCACGGGCATGGCGGTTCTCGAGCAGACCCTCTCTGGCCTCTCAGGGGCCACCGTCACCTCCGCCATCGAAATCCCCGATCGCGCCATCGTTCTCGGCGTCTCGACCCGGACCACCAGCGAGATCACAGGCGCTACCTTATATGATTGCGGGATCGCGGGCGAGGCCGACAAGTTTGGCGGGGCGCTCGGCGTGGCCGCCGGTAGCACCAACACCGGCGTGATCGGCCCGCAGGCGTTCTATGCAGACACGCCAATCCTGCTCACAGCCCAGGGCGGCAGTTTCACCGGCGGCGCTGTGCGCATCGCCATCCATTATCTGACGCTGGGAGGGCCCAACTGATGCGCCGGAGATCAGACCACTACGAGAAAAAAGAAGGGGCAGCGAATGATGCCAAATTGGGAAACGATACAGGCCGTCTGGCCACTGCTCTTGGGCCTCGCCGGTCTGTGGGCGCGCATTGAAGTGGCGCTCTCCAAGGCGTCAGCGCAGAGCAAGCTGAACGAGCGCGAGATCACAAAGCTGGAAGTGAAGGTCGAGGCGCAGGCGGAATCAGCCAATCAGCAAGCCATCCAGCTGGGCCGCATCGAGGAAAGCCTGCTTGGCATCGGCAAAACCCTCGACCGCCTCGACCGAAAGTTCCCAGACCGCTGATCTGTGCGTCAGCGCACGATCAAGACACGATCAAGAACCGCCACCACCCGCCCTCACAGGCGGGTTTTTTATTGTTTGAAAGGAGCCCGCAATGGCCCGAGACAACTTCACCGCCTGCATGGCGGAAATCTTCGCCCATGAGGGCGGCTACGTCGATCACCCCAAGGACCCGGGCGGTGCCACGAACATGGGCATCACCATCGGTACACTGCGCGATTGGCGCGGCGGGCCTGTGACCAAGCAGGAGGTCCGGAACCTGACCAAGAGTGAAGCGCAGGCGATCTACCGGGCCCGTTATTGGAACCCGGTGCGGGGCGATGACCTGCGCCATGGCGTCGATCTCGTGGCCTTCGATCCTGCAGTCAACAGCGGCGTATCGCGTGGGGTGCGATGGCTGCAGCGCGCCGTGGGTGCCACCGCCGACGGGAAGATGGGACCAAACACCTTGAAGGCTGCAAACGAAGCCACTCCGGTCGATGCCATCAAGCGCGCCTGCGCAGCGCGCATGGGCTTTCTGCGCGGTCTGCGGACCTGGGGCACCTTTGGTCGTGGCTGGTCGCGTCGCGTAGCACGCGTGGAGGCCGTGGCGCTGGGCATGGCCGCTCAAAGCAGCGGGGCACAACCCCGTCCTCTTCTGATTGAAGAGAAGGACAAAGCCACCACGCAGGCGCGGCGCGACACCCAAGCTGCCAGCGGAACCGCAGCGGCAGGCGGTGGCGGATTCACCTTCGCAGATATTCCGGAATGGGCCTTGATCGCAGGCGCGATCCTTCTGGCGCTCGTGATCATCAACCTGGTCGGCAGCAGACGCCACAATTTAACGCGCGCAAACGCTTTGCAGCAGGTCGCAGAGGAGGCCAAGCCATGATGGGTGAACTGCAACCATTTATCCGGATCGCGCTTTATATCGCCGCAGGATATCTGGCGAATGCTGGATTGCCAGCGGAGCTGGTGCAATTGGTCTCGACGGATCCGGCCATCGCCGATCTGATTGGACAGGCGGCCGCAGGTTTGATCGCTGTGCTGACTATGGCGTGGTGGCGGATCGCCAAGCGGATGGGCTGGCGAACATGACATGGCTGTTTCAGCTTCTGGGCGGTGGCATCGTGGAGAAGTTCACCGAACCGCTGCTTGAGGCCCACCGCCTGCGCCTGACTGCGCAAAACGACAGCGAGCGGCTGGCGGCCGAGAAGCAGATCGCCAGCCTTGAGACCGCGCGCGATATCGCGGTGGCCGAGCAGTCCGACAGGTGGAGCGCCACGCGCCTCGGTCGGCTGTTGATCGTGGTGCCCTTCGGCATCTGGTGGACCTCCGTCTTTGCGGTCTCGATCCTGAATCCGCTTTTTGGGTGGTCGCTGCGCATTGACGACATACCGCCTCGGTTCTGGGATATCGCCATCATCCTGATTCCGGCCGTGATCCTCGGCGACGCCGGTGCGCTGGTCGCGCGGCGCCGGGCGCGATGACGTTCGCGCCGGTGATTGTAGCGTCCGAGGACAGGAGAACATTAGCCCCGATCAGCGCGAGCACTTCAGCTCAGGCCTTACTCCTGAAGTGCCTCCTTAATTCTTTCTGCGATGCTGACCATGCGGTCTGAGCCCGTCGCCGTGGCTTGTATCATCAGATCCTCCCAGCTATCCGGCGGATTCCCGTTGTCGAGCATGCCTTTGAAAACGTAGTACGCATCCGTCTTGGAGCCATATGTTCGCAACGTATTGCTGTCGTTAACCCAAGCAAAGATGATGATCTTGTGAGTGCTCGAATAGCGGTAAAACAAGCGAAACCTGCCGGAGCCGAACTTTGCTCGGAACCAGTGCTTGCGGTCCTTTCCCAAGGTATTGCCCTGCCGATACTTTCGTGCGCTCGGATCCTGCGGAACATCTCCAAACATCAACTTCGAGATCGAGGCCAAAAGTTTAACGTTTGGATCGGTCTCGAGCCTATTGTGCTCTTTTGCATCCAGTGTTGCTTCGATGAGCTTGAGAATTTGCTCGTTGAGGGCCGGGTGAGTCATCACCCGCCAGCCGTTGATTTCCAACGTCACGCTCAGATGACCACATCGCCCGCAATGGGCTCGTCGAGGTTGATTTCGATCCCTGCAGTGAGCGCCTTCATCGTCCTCATCATTTCGACAGGAAAGGCACTGGCCGTTGCAATGCTGCCTTCAAGTGTGTCGAGGAAGGCAGCTACGGCCGGATCTTCGGCCATCTCCACTGACGTGGCACCCTCGACGATAATCTTGCCGTCCTCCATGGAAAACCTAACGAGATCACCTTCAGCAACACCGAGCGCCGTGCGGACAGTCTTTGGGAGGGTCATCTGCCCTTTCGATGTAATTTTGGCTGTATCGAGAGCACGCGACGGTCCACGGCCCTTCACGTCAGCCACGTGCTGCAAATCAGCTGGGATACGGGTCATGAAACCCATAGTCATCATGTCGTTGCGTCGCGTCATTTTATATCGCCTCCGATTCGACCTCTAAAGGTAAGGATTATTCCTTACCAAAGCAAGACTGAAACGATCAACGGTTAAGAGGATTGGCTTCTGTGATACATCCATGGTCAATCGAGCCAAACTTGGGCGGCGGTGATTGCGTGGAGCCGGAACGTGTCCTCTGCATGGCCTTCTTCGAAAGCCCAATACTCGTGGCTGGTGTGTCCCTCGCCAAAGCGACAGGCAGAAAGCGTCGTGCCGGTGTAACGGGTGCGGTAATATGTGCGGCCATCTGTTCCGGTGATCACGTCGGGCATTTCGCTGGCAGGGGTGTGGATCGGGGTCGTCATTTCTCTGGCTCCGTGATTGGTGCGTCGCAACTCGCTTGGCTCCGTGTAATCACATTCGCTCTTGTGGGGCTTGTAGTGTAGAGAAATCGAAGCAATTTCTATACCTTATAGGCGCGGAGCCCTGTTTGGCTGTTCTGCGCTCCAAGGCGCTGGGCAACAGTATGACGGTTGTGAATTCTCCAGCCTCGTGTTTCCCCAACCCTCCCGTTTTCACCGGAGTGGCTTTGTTACGTTGGAATCAACGTTTCGCGTGTTGGCGTGCGCTGTTCGGCTAAAATATTGAGTCAGCGTTGAGTCAAACCAAAACGACTAAAGCCCGACCTATTCGGTCGGGCTTTAAGTAACTGTATTATTGGCGTTTTATGGTTGCGGGAGTAGGATTTGAACCTACGACCTTCAGGTTATGAGCCTGACGAGCTACCGGGCTGCTCCATCCCGCGCCACTTGGCGCCTCATTTTGTTTATGAGGCGATATCGTTAGAGAGA